>JAEEGL016960000.1_pt1 | contig 20655 bp, 13 predicted proteins | sample 9134231 | NCBI WGS metagenome assembly JAEEGL01 (sample SAMN16246548, study PRJNA631951) | gut metagenome | biome: gut microbiome; feature: rumen; material: fiber-attached | host: Bos | place: Iran: Karaj | collected 2018-10
ATCTCCGCCTCATAGCGTATCTTGTCGGCGGTGCTGGTCTGCTGCTCCTCCTCGAGCGCTTCGAGCTCAATGGCGGATTTGTTGTATTCGGCGCGTATCTTTGCTTCGCTCTCCTTGACCTCAGAAAGCTCTGCCTGTATCTCTGCGATAGATGCGCTGATGCTGTCTATCTCGTTCTTTCGGGTAAGTATGCCGCTTGAACGGTTGGTCGAGCCGCCCGTATACGAGCCGCCCGCATTGACCACCTGACCGTCAAGGGTCACCACGCGGAATTTGTACCCGAAGCGGCGGGCGATATTGCCCGCTGAATCTATATTCTCCGCTACAGCTGTCCTGCCGAGCAGATAGTATATCACATTCTCGTATTCGTCGTCATATCCCACAAGGTCACAGGCAAGCGCCACGAACCCGGGTATGCCGTCGAGTCTTTCATTGAGGCGGTTGCCCCTGATGGATGTCACGGGCAGGAAGGTGGCGCGTCCCGCATTCATGTCCTTGAGCAGGCGTATGCCCCTCTTGGCAGTGTCCTCGTCTGTGGTGACGATGTTCTGCAGCGTGCCGCCGAGAGCCGTCTCAATGGCGGTGCTGTATTCCGGGTCTACGTCGATAAGCTGTGATACCGTGCCGTATATGCCCTTGAGCTGTCCGCTCTTCTGAGCCTTGAGCATCTGCTTTACGGCATGGCCGTAGCCCTCCATGCTGTTCTCAAGGTCTGTGAGTATCTTCCTGCGCTCCGTGAGGGCGGTCATCTCATTGCCGAGCTCCGTCAGCCTGCCGGACAGCTCTGACAGCTTTTTGCCCTTGCCATCCTGTATGCGCTTCATACCGGCGATGCGGTTCGACTGCTCGAGCTCCTTGTCGGCAACTACCGCGAGCCCCTCGGTGACTTCCTTCTCCTCACGGTCAAGGTTGTCCCTGCGCAGTGCGGAATCGCTGAGCTGATCCTCCGCTATGCGCCTGCGCTCCGCGATATCCGCAAGGGTATCCCTTGCCGCGGATATGGCTGTATTCATCTCCGTGCGCTTTATATATAGTGCACTGAGACGCTGCTCCTGCTCGCTCTGTCTGCGGTTCACATCATCGCCGAGACCCGATGTGCCTTCAAGTTCGCGTTCGCACTGTGCGATGCTCTCGTCTGCAGCGGCGATCTTCTTCTCTGCCTCTGCCGCTTCCTCTGCCTTTGCCTGTGCGAGTGCCTTGTCCTCCTCCTGTGATGCGGAGGATGAGCTTATCATGCGTTCGAGCTCTGCGATGCGCTCTTCTGCATGCTTTATATCATTCTCGAGGACTGCAATGCCTGCTATGTCCTCGGATCTGCTTCGTTCATTTTCCAGAAGCTCCGCCTGCAGGCTGTCTATGGCAGCGCTGAGCTCCTCGCTTTCGTGTGAGAGCTGCTCCTGCTGCTCCTCGAGCTTCTCTATCTCATCTGCGGCCTGCCTGTATTCCTCCGCATTGGTGACCAGCTTGTCCTCAAGCTCCTTTATGCGGATGCGCAGCTTCTTTGCGGAGTCCATCCATATGGTGACCTCAAGGGTCTTTCGCTCCTCTGCGAGCACCACATACTTCTCCGCCTTCTCCGCCTGCGCCTTGAGCGGGCCGAGCTGCTCCTCATATACCGATATGGTATCCGACAGCCTCTCTATATTCTCCTCTGCCTTGGCAAGGCGATGCTCCGCATCCTCCTTGTGGCATCTGGCACGGGATATGCCCGCCGCCTCCTCGAATATGGAGCGGCGCTCGGCGGAGCGGGACGATACTATCTCCGCTACCTTGCCCTGCCCTATGATAGAGTAGCCGTCACGTCCGAGACCCGTATCCATGAACAGCTCCGACACATCCTTGAGCCTGACCTGTTCACCGTTGATCATATACTCGCTCTCACCGCTGCGGTAGAGCTTTCGTGTCACGGACACCTCGGGCTTGTCCGTATTGAGCAGGCCCTTGTCATTGACTATATTGAGCGTGACACTCGCAAAGCCCATGGGACGGCGAAGCTGTGTGCCCGCGAATATGACATCCTCCATGCGTGAGCCTCGCAGCGTCTTGGACGACTGCTCGCCCAGTACCCATCGCACCGCATCGCCTATATTGGATTTGCCGCTGCCGTTGGGGCCTACCACCGCAGTTATGCCCTTGTCAAATTCCAGGCATATCTTGTCGGGGAAGGACTTGAACCCCTGCATTTCGAGCGATCTGAGGTACATAGAAAATCAAACAACTCCATGAAAAAAATTGCCGCAGACCCCGGATCATTCCCGGCCATCCGCGGATAACAAGGTGCAAAACACCAACATATCTATTATATCATATATATGCAAATTCGTCAATAGACAAAATAAATAAAAAACATGCACAAAAACTATGCGGAATTTTTCCCAAAAACTATTGACATTGACTTTGGGATATGGTATTATAATATCACAGACAGGGAACAGCTCAGAGAACATCCGAAAGAGCAGTCCGAATGTCAACATCTTTTCCGTAGAAAGGGGCGAGTCCAATGGCAGTAGAGACACATCAGTCAAGAGAGTTCCGCAGCGGCTCGCAGATTCGGTGTTGACCAGGAAGTTTAAATGCAGCGCAGTATAACTGCCCACTTCCCATTACAAAACGATTAGTTTTTATATCCGAATATACGATGACCGCTAAAGAGCTTCGGCAAGTGTAGATCCATGAAGGATGCACAGAGCTTCTTTTGGCGGTGCTTTTTATATCCTTCGGGGGATGATCACACGCAGTTTTTACCACTGGTTCTCTCTTGCAAGGTAGGAAGTCAAGCCGGGCGTCCGGCAGACTATATCGAGAAATCCTTCGTGAAGAAAGGATGATCACTATGAAAGTTCTGAGGTTAGACAGGACCATCTGAACGGAAGGGAGTGAGTCCAAAGGGCCACTAAGCTTCGCTGCTGATTTCGGGCAGCATAGGTAGTCACAAATTCTCGCAAAGGAATGATTTCATATGATCAGGAGTACTGCTTTTAAGTAACAGTAAAGGAGTGAGTCCGAAAATAAGTTGAGTACTGTTCGAGGATAAGTTCTTCTGAAGAAAGGACTGGTTTTTATGAAATCGAGAGGTTTTCACGATCTGAATTTTTAGTATAGGGGTCGGTGCTGAGAGTGTACCGGTCCGGCAAAAGCAAATTTACCAACAAGGAGAAAGTCCCATGGACAGTTAAGCTGATACCACAGTAGAATAAAGCTTAATGATATGAGGTGTATTCCAATGGCATGAAGCCTTTAAACTGTTGACTTACCCGCAAGGGAATCTTTAACAGCGAGGAAATTCCAATGGACAATTGATCTTTAGATTGATAGATTCTTTTGCATGAAATATGCTTTATATAGAATTCCTATCTTCTTCGTAAAGGAGAATGTCAAGCAACTTGCTTTAGAATAATTCCGGCAATCTGAATTATAGGGAGTGAGTCCGCCTAGAACGTTATTCTATAATAGGTAGTTTTCAAGTCTCCGTCAGTGTTTGGCGGAGGCTTTGTATTTGCAGGCTGAGCCTGCACCCGCTTTACGGTTATGAGCATACACGGTCATAATAATTCGACATATCACTTGTATTCATGCGGGAAATATGCTATAATCATACCACGCCCGGATGAAACGGGTATTATCGGCTCTGCCGGTGAAAGGGGAATTATAATGAGCACAGTACATCGTATCAAATGCGGCACGGAAAACTGCTACATCGTGTCAAAGGGGGAAAACGCCGTTCTTGTGGACACAGGCACAAAGGAGTTCTATGACACGGTAGCGGCGGAATGTGAGAAATACACGCTGAAACTGATCGTGCTGACGCATCCGCACTTTGACCATGCGGAGAATGCCGCCGCACTTTCCGAGCGGTTCGGCGTGCCTGTGGCGTATCACAGGGCAGACGACGAGCTGTTCGATAATTACGGTGCACAGCCGCTTCGCTGCTATGGCATAACAGGCCGCGTAGTGCTGGGCATGTCGCTGAAGGTGCTTTCTCAGACGAAGGTGAAGCGCCCCGACAACGTCATATTCATCAAGGAGGGCGACAGCCTGCTCGACTACGGCATAGACGCGGACATAATAGAACTGCCCGGTCACACCGACGGCTCGGTGGGCGTGGATGTAGGCGGCAGAGCGCTTCTTGTGGGCGACGCGCTGGATAACTGGGTCGTGCCCGGCATGGGTCACCTATACAATGATCTTGACAATATGAAGGCGACCTTTGAGAAGATACAGTCTCTGGGCAGACGCACCATATTCTACGGTCACGGAAAGCCCACCCGAGTAGACGTAGACTGATACGATCCCCCGCCGCAAAAGCGGCGGGGATCTCTATGATATGCGCCGCCGTTCGAAATCCTTATTTGCAAAACATTTAATTGGAATACATGATATTAAAAGATAAACTACAACGAATAAAACAAATCGGTTTCTTATTATTTTTTCATAAGCTTGTTCCTTTCATAACAAAGCGTATTTATACGATATTATCATAATACGGGAGTTCTGGAAACCATTTGTAGATCTTATTATACAAACTATCAGTGCTTTTATCATCTGTAGGAGCTTCATAAGTATGTTCCTCACTGTATCCGCCAATAAGAAGTATCTCTTGTTGTTCTCCTTTATTTCTGACACAATAATATTGATGATCTCCAATTATCCATGATGGAACAAATTGTACTTTTTTTAGTTTTGCTTCTTTAGTTATGCCAATTGACATCTGATATGCATCAAAAATGTCTTCTCTGCTAATATTTTTGTAATCATCAGAATAGATAGCTTCTTCTTGCCACTCAACATTTCCATTTTCAAATATCTGATCATAAATACCAAATGCTAATCTGTCACAAGTTGCTTCTTCAAGCCTGTCAAATACATCGGGTATCTCATATGTTTCATCAGGAGCAATTGTTCTGAAATCATACATTTTGATCTCTCCGTATTTGGTTATATAAAATCCAAGTATATTGGTATTATCATAATGATGTGACATCACAAACACTATCTCCGGCATCTCATCGAGCAGCGCCTGTTTTTCGCTTTCTGTAAGCTCCCTTTCCCATTCGGTTGGCTGTGTTGTGGTGACAGTTGTGTTGTCTGTCGATGTTGTTATATCAGTTTCATTGCATGATGTAATGAACATAGTACAGATCAGAGAGATAAGCAAGAAATATTTGTGTTTCAGCATATTTACCTCCCATGTCAGCAACTTGATTAGTATATTCATTTTATCAAAAAACGATGAGATTGTCAACAGTTGCGATCATATTCTAATGTATTTCACACGGTAAAAGCTGATAGGATGTATTTTCTTATGAATTATACAGTTTTTGGCGTGTAGGCGTGTAAATGGCTGTATAAAGTCAAATGTGGACGTGTAAAACGGCGTGTAAGAGGCATGTGACTCCGTGTAGATGTATTGATAAATGGACTGCTGTACGATACAGCAGTCCATTTTTGTAATCTTATCCCGAAAAAGCGCGCAGAACAGCGATAGTTCGGAATTAGAAAAAATTTTTTCTCCTTTTTGGTTCTTTTTTGAAAATCTTTCGGTTAAATGTACAAAGGGAAATGCAGAGCCCTTTTGATTCTAATGAATCCCTCTCCTTAAAATATGTTTTGTTTCCCGGGAGCACATCAGTGCTCCTTTCTTTTCCGGGCAAAGCCCGGTGTTACCCGGTATGCATTTGAAATAAACCCGCCGTACTATCCTCGGAGCATAGATTTGTACGAATTTATATGTGCATTTTGGCAAAGCCCGGAGTTACCCGGTACGCATTTGTACGGGAACGGTGTACTATCTTCGGAGCATAGATTTGTACGAAAAAGCTCGGCCACTATTCAGTGGTCGAGCATCATACTATTTTCCGCCGCGCGCTTTTCGTCCGCGGCTTATATATTTTATCTTTGCAATGACTATGCCTATAAGGAATACCGCAAGCAGCACCTCTGCGATGCGGCACAGTCCCAGCAGCACATCGGTGATGCCGCTCTCCGGCGTTTTTTTGTACTCGATGCCGTCATAGCTGTACACCTTGAATGTCTTTTTATCGCCGACCTTATGACCGCTCAGATACTTGTCCGATTCCTCTATGTGGTATGTCTTCCCGTCAAGCTCATATTCCCAGTCGAGGACATACAGCGTGTAGTGCTCCACCTTGGTATGCTTTACCCTCTCTGCGGAAGGCAGATCCTTGTAGTAGTCGTCGAGCACCTCCTGCTCGTTCTCGTACTTGTCCACATTCACAAGCACTGCATCTGCCTCTGCCTTGTAGGGGGCATCGCTGTACAGGGCGTGCGCCCCATCGATCAGGTATATGAAGAAGCCTGCCGCAGCCATTATTATGACCGATAGCACTATCGCTCCGATGAACGCCTCATTGTCCTTTGCATAGTACTCAAAAAAGCCCTCGTCCTTGCTGTGCTGTACCTGTTTCTTTTTTGTCTTAGCCATACTGTCATCATTTCCTTAAACGTATCTTTTCGGACAGCTTCTTGGTGAAGTAGCCCGGCGCGCCCTTGCTGTCTATCCGCGCATAGTCGCCGTCAACATAGTCATCGCTGAACTTTGTGCCTTTGCCGCCTTTCAGCTTGTCACAATCCACGAACACATGATACTGATCCGTCACCTTTGATGCATCCCATTTGTCGGATACATACACGGCTGTCAGCTTGTCGCATCCGTAGAACATGAAGCTTATGTTCTCTGTCTTTTTCAGCTCAAAGCCCGATATATCAATAGTTGTCATCTTATAGCCGCAGAAGAACATACCGTCCATGTATACCACATTTGAGGAGTCCGCCCCGGAGAAATCCACAGACGTTACGCCCGTCCAGAAAGGCCCTTCCGTTTCGCCGCCGTCAACGGGATCGCCGTATTCATCGTACCGCGAGAACATACCGCTGCAGTCCTCGGGCAGCACCGTGCCCTTTTCGGCAGTGATCTTCGTCACTCTTGTATCGTATCTGTAGGCCAGTATCTGCTCCCTCGTCACATTGCCTGAGAGGGTCAGCACGCCCGTCTTTTCATCAAGATGCGTTCTGCCCACGCTGCCGTCTGATGTGACCGTTATCTTACAGGTCGTGGTCTTGTCGTCGGATGTGTCCGCCGTGCCGTTGGTGGCAGTGGCAGTTATCACCACGCTGCCCTTCTGCAGAGCGGTGACTTTTCCGTTCTCGTCCACAGACGCTGTATAAGGATCGCTCGACGTCCACACCACCGTATCTGCCGATACATTTTTCGGTGATATCGCAGCGGTCAGCCTGATGCTTTCATGCTTATCGGCACATATATCCCTGCCGCCCTTTACCGTGATGCCCTCTGCATTTATCTCCGGCTTCTTCTCCGTGAAATAACCCGGGCGATCCTCCGTATCTATCCGCGCATATATAGTATCGTCGCCGAGCTCCGAGTATTTGCTGCCGTTTCCGCCCACCAGCTTGTCACAGCCGTCGAACATGCCCTCCCATGTCCATGTGGTATGGTAGGTATCGGGCACTCCCTGCCATTTGTCGTACACATACACGGTGGTGAGCTTGGGGCATTCCTCGAACATCTCCTCCACCATATCCGTGCCGCCGGTAAGGCATGATATATCCACCGTGACAAGATTTTCGCAATCATAGAACATCATGCGCATATCCGTCACCGCCGAAGCATCCGCCTTTGACAGGTCTATCTCCTTTGCCCTGTATTCACGGAAGAGCTGCTCGCAGTCTTCGGGCAGCACCGCACCGTCCTCGCACACCACCCGCTTCACTCTGGAGTCGTCTGCGAAATGGCGTATATCATCGTAATTTACCTCGCCCGCACATAAAGTGAGCGTGCCCTTCTTGTCAAGGCGCACTATCGCTTCCTCTGCGCCTGCATCTGCGGCAAAGCCCGTACATAAAGCCATTGAGGCAAGTATAGCTGCTGTTTTTTTCATAAGCCCTCCCCGCATTCGTGTTGATCATCCCGTTCTCGTCAAGGCTGCGACGAATACCTCCGCCCGCAGACCCTTTGCCCCATTATATCATAAAATATGCTTAAATACAATAGGTAATTAGCAATAGAGGGTTTAGGGTATAGGGTTTAGGGTCTAGTAAACTATACCCATAAAATCGGACACCTCTAATTTAGGAAAGTGAACGACGTCCCCGATAATCGGACAGTGGACAAATAGGGGATTTTCTGTATACACAGAAGTACGAGTGCGGCACTCCGCCATTAATAATGCTGCACCGGTTACTAAATCCTAATCCCTGTCGGGGGCATGGGGGCAGAGCCCCCATTAAGAATGTGACGAAGTCACTCCTTCCCTAAACCCTAGACCCTATACCCTAAATTTATATATGTTGCCTATTGACAACTGCCCCTATATGGTGTATAATCTAATTTGCGAATGAAATTCATTTTCATTTTCACTTATTCATATTTTCATGTATTCATATCAAGGTGATACTATGGCTAAATATAATACCAATCAGCGCAGAGAGCTTGCGGCGTTCCTGTCGCAGCATCCCGACGAGTTGATGACGGCGCAGGAGATATCCGAGCAGGTAGACCAGAGCGTGAGCTCCGTTTACCGCAACCTTGAGCTCCTCGAGAACGAGGGGAAGGTCACACGCCAGCCCAAGGACGGCTGCCGCGAGATGCTTTTCCGCTATATGGCATCGGAGCACTGCGCGGACATGATACATATGTGCTGCTCGGAATGCGGCAGGACGATGCATATGGACGAAAATACAGCGAAGACGCTGTGTGATATGCTCTCCTCCGACGGCTTCGGAGTGGACAGGACAAAGACGGTCATATACGGCGTGTGCCGTGACTGCGGAGGGAACAGATGAAAAAGCTCCTATCACTTATACTTGTGACCATCCTGCTGTGTGGCTGCACCGCACACGCCCACCAGCAGGAGGGCGGCATGAAGGTCATATGCACATCCTTTGCGCTGTATGACTGGGCCGTGAATATATCGGGCGGCAATGCGGACATAACCTATCTTCTCTCGGCGGGCGAGGATATGCACAGCTTCCAGCCCACCGCCGATGATATAATAAACATCACGACCTGCGACGTGCTGATATACACGGGCGGCGAGTCCGATATATGGATAGACGAAGCCGTGCAGAAGGGCGCATCGGGTCAGATAGTCCGCCTTATGGACAGAAACGACCTCTCCCTCGAGGAGGAAGAAGTCGAGGGTATGCAGAGCTCAGAGGAAGACGAGGAAGAAGAGGCATACGATGAGCATATATGGCTCTCCCCTGCCCGCGCCCCGGAATACTGCAAAATGATCGCGGACGGCTTTATCAAGGCAGACCCCGCCAATGCCGCCGCATATACCGACAATCTCAACAGATACACCGCCGCGCTCGATGCCCTGAATGCCGAATACAGCGAGCTTTCGGGCGGCACATTCATAGTGGCGGACAGGTTCCCCTTCCGCTATCTCGCTCATGACTGCGGACTTGAGTACTATGCGGCATTCTCGGGCTGCTCCGCAGAGAGCGAGGCCTCCTTCGAGACAGTCACCTTCCTCACGGATAAGGCAAACGAGCTGAAAGTCCCCGTCATATTCGTAATAGACGGCTCCGACGGCAGGCTCGCACGCACCATCGTCGACGGATGCGAGACCGCTCCCGAGACGGTCGTGCTCGATTCGATGCAGTCGGTGAAGAGCACCGATGAATACAGGGGATATATCGAGCGCATGGAATACGATCTTGAACAGCTCAAAAAGGGTGTTGCACATGCTGAAAGCTGATGATCTTGCAGTAGGATATGACGGACGCGCCGTGCTTTCGGGGCTTTCCTTCACCGTGCACAAGGGCGACTATCTGTGTATAGTCGGTGAGAACGGCTCGGGCAAGACTACGCTCATGCGCACTATGCTCGGCCTTATCCCGCCCGTGTCGGGAAAGATCACCACTAAGGACGGCTTCTCCCTCTCGCAGATAGGTTTTCTCCCTCAGCAGACGGACGTGCAGAGGGATTTCCCCGCCACCGTGCGGGAAATAGTCCTGTCGGGCGTGACGGGCAAAATGAAGGGCTTTTTCTATACCCGTGAGGACAAGCAGAATGCGGAGCGCAACATGAAGCGTCTTGGCATCGAAGCCCTGAAGAACAGGAGCTACAGCGAGCTTTCGGGCGGTCAGCAGCAGAGAGTACTGCTGGCAAGGGCGCTGTGCGCCGCAGAGGAAATGATCCTGCTCGATGAGCCCGTGACGGGGCTCGACCCCGAGACCACCAATGAGATGTACCAGCTCATCGCGCGTCTCCATAAGGACGGGGTCACCGTAGTTATGATAACTCATGATATGGATGCCGCCCTTAAATATTCCACACATATCCTGCAGCTTGGCGACAGGCAGCTCTTCTGCGGAAGCGTGCAGGATTTCATCTCCAGAGGTGAGCACGATGCTTGACAGACTTGCGTACTATATGGAGTATCCCTTCGTGCGCTATGCGATAATAGTGGCGGTGCTGACTGCGCTCTGCTCCTCGCTGCTCGGCGTGACGCTCGTGATGAAGCGCTTTTCCTTCATCGGAGACGGCCTGTCACATGTGGCATTCGGCGCAATGGCAGTGGCAGCGGTAACGGGCATAACAAATGATATGCTCCTGATCATGCCCGTGACGGTCATATCCGCGGTGCTTCTGCTGAGGGGCGGACAGCACACCAAGATAAAGGGCGATGCCGCGATTGCGATGATATCGGTGAGCGCCCTTGCCATTGGTTACCTGCTGATGAATGTATTTCCCGTATCCGCAAATGTGTCGGGAGATGTGTGCAGCACACTGTTCGGCGCAGCCTCCATAATCACGCTTTCTCCCAAGGATGTGCTGGTATGCGCTGTCATGTCCGTGGTGGTGATAGTGCTGTATGTGCTGTTCTACACAAGGATATTCTCCGTGACCTTTGATGAGAGCTTCTCTAAGGCGGTGGGGATACATACCGAGCTCATCAATCTCATGACCGCCATAGTCACCGCAGTGGTGATAGTGCTTGCCATGCGCCTTGTGGGCTCGCTGCTCATATCCGCACTGGTGATATTCCCCGCAATGGCGGCGATGCGCGTGTACCGCAGCTATCTTGCGGTCACCATATGCTCTGCGGTCATATCCGTGGTATGTGCGGCGGCAGGTCTGCTCATATCCCTTCTTGCATCGACCCCCTCCGGCCCTACCATCGTGGCGGCAGATATTGCAGTGTTCCTCATATTCACACTGATAGGACGTTTCAGGAGATGATGATATGCATGATATAATGGATCCGTCGGGCTTTGTCCTGCTTGCGGATGCAGTCCCAGGCATAATACAGGAAATACGCTACTACTCCACCTACAACTTCATAGGCGAGCGCATAGACGGCTATGAAGAGCCCATAGCCCTGCTCACGAGGGAAGCAGCGCGCGCCCTCAAGGAAGTGAGCTTCGAGCTTGCGGTACAGGGCTACCGTCTGAAAATATACGACGCCTACCGCCCCGCAAGGGCAGTACGACAGTTCGTGATGTGGGGCATAGAGGATACCGACATCCGCATGAAGCCCTATTTCTACCCCGATCTTGTGAAGCAGGAGCTCTTCGCCAAAGGATATATCGCATCCCATTCGAGCCACAGCAGGGGCAGCACGGTAGACCTGACGCTGTTTGATATGCAGACCGGCAAGGATGTTGATATGGGCAGCCCCTTTGATCTGTTCGATGTGAAGTCCCACCCCGACTGCCGTGACCTCACCGACGAACAGTATGACAACAGGATGACCCTGCGAAATTCTATGCTCCGCCACGGCTTTGCCCCCATCGACTGCGAATGGTGGCACTTCACGCTCGACGGCGAGCCCTACCCCGACACCTACTTTGATTTCCCCGTATCTTCCGCATATCTGCACAGATGAACAGCGCCTCCGTGACAGCGGAGGCGCTTTCGGCATCAAACACATACCGCCTCCTTTCGGAGGCGGTATCCATATCAGAAGCATGGTCTGCCCACTGCTTTATTCACGCCGCAGCCCGCGCATTTCTCGCGGCAGTTCGGCGTAGGTGTGCTGCTGTGTGCAAGCATATTCTCATGTATGAGGAATCGCTTGTCTATCATATAGTCGAGATGATCCCAGGGGAACACCTCATCATAGGAGGAAGCACGGTTGGCATATCTTGCCATGTCTGTGCCTGTCTCTGCGGCAGCCTCCACCCATCTGTCTATATCAAAGTATTCGTCCCATCCGTCAAGCTTTGCGCCCTTGCGCCATGCACGCTCGATCACGTCGCCCACGCGCCTGTCACCCTTTGCAAGGAAGGCTTCGAGCAGGCTGACACGGTAGTTGTGATAGCTCACGTTCATGTATCTCTTGCCCTTTGTGGCATCGAGCAGTATCTTCTGACGGCGCTTTATCTCGTCGCGTGTGATCTGCGGCTCGAACTCGAAGGGCGTGAAGGGCTTGGGCACGAAGGTGGCACAGGATATGGATATTGACAGCTTCATTCCCTTGGGTCTGTCCTTCATCTGGAAGTATATATCGGCTATTTTCAGTGCAAGGTCGGCGATGCCCTGTATATCCTCGTCTGTCTCTGTGGGGAGCCCCATCATGAAATACAGCTTCACCGCAGAATACCCCTGTGAAAAGGCTATGCTGCAGCCGGAGAGTATCTCCTCCTCTGTGATGTTCTTGTTTATGACATCGCGCAGGCGCTGTGTGCCTGCCTCGGGCGCAAAGGTGAGACCGCTGCGCCTTATGGTGGCGAGCTTCTTCGCCAGCTCCTCGCTGAATGCATCTATTCGCATGGAGGGAAGCGCCAGATTTACCATATTGCTGTCGGTATAGTCGGATACGCTCTCGAGCAGCTCTGCTATACCGGAATGGTCGGCGGTGGAGAGCGATGCAAGGGACAGCTCCTCATAGCCCGTGCTTTCGCACAGTGCCTTCGCCTTTCCTGCTATATTCTCGGGTGAGCGCTCACGATAGGGGCGGTAGATAAAGCCCGCCTGACAGAAGCGGCATCCTCTTATACATCCGCGAAGCACCTCTACCACCGCACGGTCATGCACGATCTCCGTGAACGGCACAACAAAGCTGTCGGGATAGAACACTTTATCAAGGTCGGCTATTATGCGCTTGCGCACCTTTGAAGGCACTCCCTCGCGGTTGGGCACTACCTGTGCCACAGTGCCGTCCTCATTGTAGGTGACATCGTAGAAGGAAGGCACATACACTCCTTCTATACCAGCAGCCGCTTCGAGGAACTCGGTCTTGCTGCATCCCTGCGCCTTCATGCGCTCGTACAGCTCCATCACCTCGATGTTGAGCTCCTCGCCCTCACCGATGAAGAACATATCTATGAAGTCCGCAAGGGGCTCGGGGTCACAGGCGCAGGGGCCGCCCGCACATACGATGGGGTCGTCCTCTCCCCTGTCCTTGCTGCGCACCTCGAGCCCCGCAAGGTCGAGCATATTTAGCACATTGGTGTAGCACAGCTCATACTGCAGGGTAAAGCCGATGAAGTCCGCATACTTTATGGGCGTGAGCGTCTCAAGGCCGTAGAGGGGTATGCCCTCTTTGCGCATCTGCTCCTCAAAATCGGGCATAGGCGCAAATACCCTCTCGCACTGCCATCCCTCATGACGGTTCTTCAGCGAGTAGAGTATCTTCATCCCTATGTGGCTCATGCCAATATCATATGTATCGGGGAAGCAGAAGGCAAAACGCACCCTCACCTCATCAGCGGGCTTGACCACGGAATTGAGCTCTCCGCCGATATAGCGGGAGGGGTTGCGCACCGTCAGCAGCACCCGTTCTATCTTTTCTCTGATATCTTCCATATTCTCCAATTCGTTCTATCCGACGAAGTGACCCATGATCCCGGCAATGACGGGGCGCAGCGCAAGGGCTGCGAGCGCCGCAGCGGTGAGCACCGCTATTATGCGCGGGATATTCTTCAGTATCACGCTCTCTTTTTCCCGGGCAAGCCCTCTCTCCTCATCAGCCATAACCAGCGACTGCCAGTAGGCGGTGTATCTGGGCTCACCGGGGCACATATGCATAGCGGCGCGGGCATACTGCTCTGCCTTTTGGTCGTCGCCCGTATGCTCATATATCTGCGCGGCATTGTAGTACCATCGCGGGTCGGTCTTGGGCATATTGTCGAGCATACGGGCAGCACGCTGATACATCCCCTGTGAGATGTACATCTCCACGAACTCATAGTCGCTTATGCTGCCCGAGCCCTCCATGCCGAACATTTCCCTTATGATGTCGGATATATCCTCATAGGCATAGTAGTGAGTGCCCTTTTCATCCGTCCATGTGCCCGAGGGCGCACCCGAAAAAGACCCGTCACGATAATGGCTCTCCACCCTGACCTCACCGCCGCCGCCCGAGCGTATCGCCTCATATGCGGAGTTTATCTCGCTCATATGCCTGGCGGCGTTCGGATCATCGGGATGCAGGTCGGGATGGAACTGCTTGACGAGCGCACGGTATCTCTTCTTAACGTCCTCCTCGGAGGCATTTCGGGGAAGCCCCATCACATCATATGGATTCATAAATCATATCCGGGATCATCGTTCATCTGAAATATGTCTGTGTCAGCTTTCTCAGCTTCTTTGCAGTATCCTTGGCGGGCATCCTGTCCATTCTCCATGCCCAGTTGCCGCCGCCTATGGTGGACGGTGTATTCATCCTTGCACTGCTGTCAAGTCCGAGTATGTCCTGCATCTGCAGTATGCATATCTCGGGCACGGATGCCATAGCCGTGCGTATCAGCGCACGGACGACCTTGTCGGGGGCAGAGCGCTTCTTTATGCCGAGATAGCGGCATATGCGCTTCTTTGTGGCCGCATCACAGAAGCGGTACCAGCCGAGCGCCGTGTCATTGTCGTGGGTGCCGATGTATACCACGCTGTTCTTGACATAGTTATGCGGGAGATAGCTGCTGTCGTCCCCGCCGAAGGCGAACTCCAGCACATTCATGCCGGGATAGCCGCATTCTGCGAGCATCGTATGCACTTCCTCCGTGAGGAAGCCCAGATCCTCCGCCACCAGCTTTACGTCGCCAAGCTCCGCCTTTATCGCATCGAACAGCTCTGTGCCCGGGCCTTTCAGCCATTCGCCGAACTCCGCCGTCTTATCCTCTGCGGGTATGGCATAGAAGGATTCAAAGCCCCTGAAATGGTCTATGCGTGTCAGGTCGAACAGCGCAGATGCGCTCCTCACTCGCTCGCACCACCACTTGTAGCCGTCTGTCTTCATTGCCTCCCAGTCATAGAGGGGATTGCCCCAGAGCTGACCCGTAGGCGCGAACGCATCCGGCGGGCAGCCTGCCACCTTGATCGGCCGCCTGTCCTCATCGAGCATGAACATCCCGGGAGATGCCCACACATCGCTGCTGTCGGCGGACACATATATCGGCATATCGCCGTATATCTTCACGCCCTTGCTGTTGGCATACGCCTTCAGGCGCATATACTGCTCGAAGAACTTGTACTGCATGAACTTCCATGAGGCTATCTCATCATGATGCTCTTCTCCGAATGCATCGAGGGCAGCCTTGTCGCGCAGCCTGTATTCATCGTCCCACATCGTCCACATCTGCTGTGCGAATGCGGAGCGCAGGGTCATGAACAGTGCATAGTCATCGAGCCATGCGCCGTTCTTGCCGCAGAAGTCCTCAAAGTCCTTCTGCTTTGCTGTATCGCCCTTCTTCACAAAGGCGGCATACGCCTTCTGCAGCAGCAGCCTCTTGAAGTATGAGAGCTGTGCATAGTCGGAGAACTGCTTGTGCGTGAGTATCTGCAGATCCTTGTCGTCCTCACTGAGCAGCCCCTCCCGTATGAGCTGCGTCAGGTCAATGAGCAGCGGGTTCCCCGCAAATGCGGAATAGCTCTGATAGGGGCTGTCCCCGTAGCCCGTAGGGCCTATGGGAAGTATCTGCCAGTAGGTCTGTCCCGCTTTTTTCAGGAAATCCACAAATTCATAGGCACAGGTGCCGAGCGTGCCTATCCCGTAGGGAGACGGGAGAGATGTAATGTGCATGAGTATACCGCTTGATCGCATAATATCCTCCATATCAGCAGGGTCGCCAAAGGCGACTGTTACCCGATACGCATTTGCACGAAACGCATATACTATCCTCGGAAGCTAAATTGGCGCGTATCGTATGCATATCGGGCATAAGTCTGACAACCGATCACTGACCGCTAAGTCAGACCTTTATCTCTGCGGTGGCGCTCCTGCCCTCGTACTTCTTGAGCACGGGAGCCACGCACTCTGCCAGGAACTCCGTTACCTGCTCGGAGGATCTGCCCGTGTAGTTCTCGGGTATGAGCGTCTTCTCTATATCTTCCTTGGTCAGACCGAAGGAAGGATCTGCTGCGATGCGCTCGATAAGGTCATTGTCGAGACCTTCCTCCTTGACCTGCCTGCCTGCCTGCATAGCATAGGTGCGTATCTTCTCGTGGAGCTCCTGACGGTTGCCGCCTCTCTCCACTGCGTCCATCATGATATTCTCGGATGCCATGAAGGGAAGCTCTGCCATTACTCTGCGGCGTACTATCTTGGGATATACCACGAGGCCGGAGGTAACGTTTATCATGATGCCGAGTATCGCATCGCACGCAAGGAAGCCCTCTGCAACGGATATACGCTTGTTTGCGGAATCGTCGAGGGTGCGCTCGAACCACTGTGTACCTGCGGTAAATGCGGGATTGAGCGTATCTATCATGAGGTAGCGTGCAAGTGCGGTGATGCGCTCGCATCTCATGGGATTGCGCTTGTAGGGCATAGCCGACGAGCCTATCTGATTCTTCTCGAAGGGCTCTTCCATTTCCTTGAAGTTCTGGAGTATGCGCATGTCATTTGCAAACTTCATCGCGGACTGTGCTATATTCGACAGGGAGGAGAGCACCTGATAGTCGGTCTTCCTCGAATAGGTCTGTCCGGATACGGGTACTACCGCATCAAAGCCCATTTCCTCTGCGATGAGCCTTTCAAGCTCCTTGACCTTGCTGCTGTCCCCGTGGAAAAGCTCCATGAAGGATGCCTGTGTACCTGTGGTGCCCTTTGAGCCGAGGAGCTTGAGGGATGCGGTACGGTATTCGAGCTCGTCCAAGTCGGTGAGGAGCTCGTTTATCCACAGTGTGGCACGCTTGCCCACGGTAGTGAGCTGTGCGGGCTGCAGATGTGTATATGCCAGTGCGGGCATATCCTTGTACTGATCGGCAAATTCGGCAAGCTGCTTTATTACGGTGACGAGCTCGGTCTTTATCAGTTCGAGCGCATCGCGCATGACTATCACGTCGGTATTGTCGCCGACATAGCATGATGTGGCGCCGAGGTGGATGATGCCCGCTGCATTGGGGCATACCTTGCCGTAGGTATATACATGAGCCATGACATCGTGGCGCACCTGCAGCTCACGCTCGGCAGCACAGTCATAGTCAATGTCGTTTATATGAGCCTCAAGCTCCCTGACCTGCTCCTCGGTAACGGGGAGGCCGAGCTTCATCTCTGCACGCGCAAGGGCTACCCACAGCCTGCGCCATGTGGAGAATTTCTTGTCGGCGGAGAAGATATACTGCATATCCTTGCTTGCATATCGGGTACAGAAGGGTGATTCATATGATGATGTATCGTGCATACATAACATCCTTTCGGTAAAATATCGGGCGCACACCGCCCCATAGTATTATAGCATATTATCCCGACAAATGCAATAGACAAGACAAATTTATTGGGTTGAGGGTATAGGGTATGGGGGCGAGGGGTTAGGGAATGAGTAAACTATACCCATAAAATCGGACACGCCTATCAGGGAAGTGAACAACGCCCCCGAACATCGGACAAACGTGATAGTTTCCGCACACACAGCAGCACGAGGGCGGCATTCCGCCATTAAATGCTGCACCGGTTACTTATCCCTATCGGGGGCATGGGGGCGTACTATCTTCCGACCGAAGCATAGACAAGAAACGCCCGTAAAAGCTTGAATTTATGTGGTTTTACGGGCGGAGATTGCTTATGCTTCGAAGAGGAAGATAGTATTGTCCCCCATTAAGAATGTGCTGCAAAGCAGCACTCCTTCCCTATACCCTAAACCCTATACCCTAAACCATATGGTAATATTACCCAACGAATGTTACCTTCGGTTGTGCGTTGCGCTGAAATTCGGCGGAGCGGCGGAAAGACACGTTTTGCCCCTTGACATATCACAGCCGATGTGTTATGATATATATGTCAATTTCTCATTATATTGAAACTTTCACCGACTATCACGGAGGACATCATGGACAGATTCGATCAGGCAGCCGCAGAGATAACTGCGGGACTTACCGCTGAGGAGAAGATACGTTTCCTCTCCACGCATCACTTTGCGTGTGAGCGCATCGGTGCGGAGGAGTTCTATATAGGCACGGAGGTGGCAAGAGGCTATGTGGGCAGGGAGCCCGAAAAGGTGTCCACCGTGTTCCCTCAGCCCATAGGCCTTGCCGCCACATTTGACAAGGAGCTGATGCAGTCCCTCGGCGGTATAGCGGGCAAGGAGTCTCGTGCCTACTACAACAGGGACGGCAAGGGCGGTCTGATGCTGTGGGGGCCTACCGTGGATATGGAGCGCGATCCGCGATGGGGACGCAACGAGGAGGCATACGGCGAGGACGTTATGCTCGCAGGCGAGCTCACTGCGGCATATACTCTCGGCATGGCAGGCATCACCGAGGACGGGCACTATATGACCGTGCCCACGCTCAAGCATTTCTGCGCGGACAACAATGAGGAGGACAGGGGCAGCTGCGATGCCTTTCTACCTCCCCGACTAAAGCATGAATACTATTATGCGGCCTTTGAGAATGCGATACGCTTCGGCGGCGCACGCAGCATCATGGCGGCATACAACGAGATAAACGGCCTGCCTGCGGTGATGAACCCGGATATAGAGACCATACTCAAAGATGAATGGGGGCTCTGGTTCACCGTCAGCGACGGCGGCGACATATCGCAGAACGTGACCGCACACAAGTGCTGCGGCACTATGGCGGAGTCTGTGGCACGATCGCTCCGCGGCGGCTGCGATGTCATGACCGATGTGAGCGGCATGGTGCATCAGGCGGCAAGGGATGCACTTGACCGCGGCCTTATCACGATGGAGGACATAGACCGCTCCGTAAGGCGCACCCTCGCCGCAAGGCTCAGGCTCGGGCATATCATCGGCGGATACGGAGAAGACCCCTTTGCCCATATAGATATGAGCGTGGTGGACTGCGAGGAGCATAGGCGCATCAACCGAAGAGCAGCACAGGAGCAGGTGGTGCTGCTGAAGAATGACGGCATCCTCCCTCTTACGGGGAGAAAGCGCATCGCTGTGTGCGGCCCTCTTGCAGATGAGAACCTGCGCGACTGGTACACGGGATATTTCTCATACTCTTCATCTATCAGGGAAGGCTTTGAGGCGGCGGGCTTCGATGTGACCTTTGACAGCCTGTGGGATATAGTCACTGTCCGCACCTCCGACGGCAGGTATCTCAGTGCGGATGAGGACGGCAATATCCGCGCGGTGAGCTGCACCCCCGGCGAGAGTGAGATGTTCGAGCTGCAGCACTGGGGCGGCGGCTGGAAGAACCTTTTCTCTGTGAAATACAAGCGCTATGTAAGACTGTGCGATGATGAGATACGTCTTGCGGGGCGGACGATATATGACTGGTTCACCAGGGAGACATGGAATTTCAAGGAGTACTGCGGACAGACCGTGATAGAGGACTTCCTCATGCATATGCGCCTGTCGGTCAGACCCGACGGCACACTGTATGTAAAGCGCTCTGCCGTCAGCGATGACTGCCTTTTCACGATAGACACGGTATCATCAGGCAGAGACAGGGCAGCAGCTCTCGCACGGTGCGGCACAGTCATATACTGCACAGGCAATCACCCCGTACAGTATGCAAAGGAATGCTATGACAGGGACACTCTGGCACTTGAGCCGCAGCAGGGAATGACGGAGCATCTCGCATCCCTGTGCGACACTATACTCGTGATAGTATCGGGCTATCCCTACTCCATCGTGAAGGAGAGTGAAGCAGCGAGGGCTGTGGTATGGACATCCCATGCGGGCGCAGAGCTGGGCGATGCTGTATGCGGTGCACTCACAGGGCGTTTCGACCCGTCGGGGCATCTGCCCGAGACATGGTACCGCTCGGAGCTTGACCTGCCGGATATACTCGACTACGATATAGAAACTGCAGGCAGCACATATATGTACTTTGAGGGGACACCGCTCTACCCATTCGGGCACGGCCTGTCCTATGCGGAGTTTGAATACATTGACATGGTATTTGCCCCCGACGGCGAAGATATTACCGCAAAAGTCACCGTAAGGAACATATCCGACAGGGACGGCACCGCTGTGGTACAGATATACTTCACCGTGAAGTCATCTGCCCTGAGCCGTCCCAAGCGCAAGCTGTGCGGCTTTGCCCGCGCGGATATACCTGCGGGACACACCGATGAGATCAATGTGCGCATACCCCGTCATATCCTTAGGGTATACGATGTAAGGGCACACAGGATGTTCGTGGAGGGCGGCAGATATGTGTTCATGGCGGGTGCATCCTCTGCGGATATACGCCTTGAACGGACGCTCGACATCGAGGGCGATGCCCTTTCCGCAAGAACCGACCGCTTTGACGCTGCG
>JAEEGL013553740.1_pt1 | contig 20654 bp, 21 predicted proteins | sample 9134231 | NCBI WGS metagenome assembly JAEEGL01 (sample SAMN16246548, study PRJNA631951) | gut metagenome | biome: gut microbiome; feature: rumen; material: fiber-attached | host: Bos | place: Iran: Karaj | collected 2018-10
CATGACCTCGCATCCGAAGGACTGCACGCACGAGCTGATCGACACGATCGCCGCGTGCGAAAAGGTCGAGCGGCATCTGCACCTGCCGTTCCAGAGCGGCAGTGACCGGATCCTGCGCGAGATGAACCGGCATTACGACCGCGCGCAGTATCTTTCTTTGGTAAACTACGCGAAACAGACCATCCCCGACCTGCTTCTGACGAGCGACGTGATCGTCGGCTTCCCGGGCGAGACGGCGGAGGATTTCGACGAAACGCTGTCTCTTGCGGACGAGGTGGGTTTCTCGTCGCTGTTTCTGTTCATCTATTCCCCGCGAGAGGGGACGAAAGCCGCATCCATGCCGGACGACACCGACCGCGCGGAAAAGGTGCGGCGCTTCCAATCGCTCGAAAAACTCCAGAGCGCGCACGCGACGCGCATCGCCGAGAGCCTGATCGGCCGCACGTTCCGCGTGCTGTGCGAGGAGGAGAGCCGTGAAGGGATGCTTACGGGCAAGACGAGCGGCAGCATGCCGGTGGAATTCGCCGGTTCTGCCGACCGCGTCGGGACGTTTGTCGACGTGCGCGTGACCGAACGCGTCGGCTGGACGCTGAAAGGGGAGATCGTATGAGACCGCTCGGCATGAGCCTGACGGGCGGCGATACGCCGTGGCGCGAGCAGATGCGCCTGATCGCCGACGCCGGCTTCGACTGCACGTTCTTCGATTGGGAGGAGGACGTCGAAGCCGCCGCGCAGGCGGACTATGCGCGTTCGCTCGGTCTGAGCGTCGATTCGCTGCACGCGCCGTTCGGCAAAATCAACGCCATCTGGGAGGATTCGCAGGCGGGCGAGGACTGCCTGTCGCAGCTTCTGCGCGTGATCGACGACTGCGCCGCGGCCGGGATCGGCAAGCTGGTCATGCACACCACGGTCGGCAACCATCCGCCGCAGACGAGCGAGCTTGGATTTATTCGGTACCGAACGATGTGCGATCACGCCAAGGAAAAGGGCGTACATATCTGCTTTGAAAACCTGGAACCGTTTCCGCATCTGCACGAGATCATGGGGACGATCGACGATCCGTTCCACGGCTTCTGCTGGGATTGCGGACACAATCTGTGCTATACGCCGCACGTGGATATGATGGCGCTGTATGCAGACCGCCTTCAGTGTCTGCATCTGCACGACAACTACGGCGTGACGCAGCCGGGCAACATCGACTTCCGCGACGATCTGCATATGCTGCCGTTCGACGGCGTACTCGACTGGGACTGGGTCGCGCGCAAGATCGCCGACAGCGGCTATGCGGGACCGCTGACGTTCGAGTATTCCTCCCGCACCGCGCGCCGCCATGCCGACAGACCTTACGGTGAATTCATGCACGCGGCGAAGGAACGCGCGGAAAAACTGCGCGATCGGATCGATCAACTGAAATGAAGATAAAAGGAGACAAATCATGGATCTGATTCAAATGGCAAGAGAACTCGGCGCTGCGCTGCAGCAGGACGAGCGCTATCTCGAATTCATGCAGGCGCATGATGAAAACGAAAAGGACAACGAGCTGCAATCGCTGATCGGCAAGATCCAGCTCGTGCACCTGTCCTACAACCGCGAGGCCGCCAAGGACGACAAGGACGAGGACGTTCTCAAGGAGTACGACCGCCAGTTCCACGCGCTGTACAACGAAGTGATGTGCAATCCGAACATGCGCCGCTACGAAAAGGCACGTGACGCGGTGGACGAGCTGATGAAGGAGATCACCGGCATCCTGACACTGTGCGTGCGCGGCGAGGACCCGATGACGTGCGACCCGAACGCCGGCTCGTGCGGCGGGGACTGCGGTTCGTGCGGCGGCTGCGGCTGATCTGCGGTCACAATAGTTTAAAGGACGGGAAGTGCGGAGCATGGCGGAATTGACGCCGATGATGCGCCAGTATTTTGAGATCAAAAAAGAATACAGCGACACGATCCTGATGTTCCGGCTCGGGGACTTTTACGAGATGTTCTTCGACGACGCCAGGACGGCGTCGCGCGAGCTGGAGCTGGTGCTGACCGGACGCGACTGCGGCCAGGAGGAGCGTGCGCCGATGTGCGGCGTGCCGTTTCACAGCGCGGATTCCTATATCGCGCGTCTGGTGCAGAAGGGCTACAAGGTCGCCATCTGCAAGCAGACCGAGGACCCCGCGCTTGCAAAGGGTCTGGTGAAACGCGCCGTGGTGCGCGTCATCACGCCCGGCACGGTCATCGAAAGCAGCATGCTCGACGAGTCACGCAACAACTATCTCGGATGCGTCGTGCTCGAGAAAAAAGAGGCGGGCGTCTGCTTTGCGGACGTCTCCACCGGCGAAGTGCACGTTTCGCAGCTCGGCGGAAAGGACGTCGTGTCGAAGATCATCAACGAGCTGTGCCGCTTTTCGCCGACGGAGGTCCTGCTCTCACCGCAGGTCTGCGCGCAAAATGAGATCGTGCAGTTCGTTCGGGACCGAATCCATGCTGCGGCAGAGACGATGGACGCTGACTATTTTTCGCTTTCTTCGTGCGGCGGAGAGGTGCTGCACCACTTTAAGATCGCTTCCGGAGCCGAGATCGGCGTGGAGGGCGAACAGGCGCTGACGGCGCTGGGCGCATCCCTTCGGTACCTGAAAGACGTGCAGAAATCGGAGCTGGACAACATCCGCACCGTCGACTTTTACAGCGACGCGCGGTTCATGAAGCTGGACGCGTCGTCCCGCCGCAATCTTGAACTGACCGAAACGATGCGCACGCGCGAAAAGCGCGGCACACATCTCTGGGTGCTGGACAAGACACGTACGCCGATGGGCAAGCGCCTGCTGCGCAGCTGGCTCGAACAGCCGCTTCTGAGCATCCCGCGCATCACGCGGCGACAGGGCGCGGTCGACGAGCTGGTGCGCGAGGGGATCCTGCGCGGCGAAGTGCGCGCGATCCTGCAGAGCGTCGGCGATATGGAGCGCGTGATGGCGCGCGTCGTTTACGGAACGGCGAACGCCAAGGAGCTCAAGGCGCTTGAGCAGACGGCGGAAAAGCTGCCCGCGCTCAAAATGCAGCTGACGGACTGCAGCTCGACGCTGCTGCGCGAGCTGTACGATCTGCTCGATCCGCTCGAGGACGTGACCGCGTGGATACGCGAGGCGATCGTCGAGGATCCGCCGTTTTCCGTGCGCGAGGGCGGTATGATCGCCGAGGGATTCAATGAGGAACTCGACGCACTGCGCAGCATCGTGACGGACAACAAGGGATTCATCGCGTCCATCCAGCTGCAGGAGCAGGAACGCACAGGAATCAAAAAGCTGAAGATCGGATACAACCGCGTATTCGGTTATTATATGGAGGTACCGAACGCTTTCAAGGAGCTGGTACCCGAAACGTACATCCGCAAACAGACGCTCGCCAACTGCGAGCGGTACATCACCGAGGAGCTCAAGGCACTCGAGGCAAAGGTGCTTTCCGCGCAGGAGCGGATCACCGGCCTGGAGTACGAGATCTTCTCCGCCGTGCGTGAAAAGGTCGCGGATCAGTTCGCGCGCATCCAGAAAACAGCGTCTGCCGTTGCCGCGCTCGACGCGCTCGCGTCGCTCGCGCAGGTGGCGCAGGACCGCGGATACGTCTGCCCGCAGATCACGGACGACCGCACGGTCGACATCCGCGACGGCCGGCATCCCGTGGTCGAGCAGATGCTGGACGGTCTGCCGTTCGTGCCGAACGACACGATGCTCGACTGCGGCGACAACCGCTGCGCGATCATCACCGGCCCCAATATGGCGGGTAAATCCACCTATATGCGGCAGGTGGCGCTGATCGTGCTGATGGCGCAGATCGGCTCGTTCGTACCGGCTTCGGCGGCGACGATCGGCATCTGCGACAGCATCTTCACGCGCGTGGGCGCGTCGGACGATCTGGCGTCCGGTCAGTCCACGTTCATGGTCGAAATGAGCGAGGTCGCCTCGATCCTCAAAAACGCGACAGGCAAGAGTCTGATCATCTTTGACGAGATCGGACGCGGCACGTCGACGTTCGACGGCATGAGTATCGCGCGCGCGGTGCTGGAATATGCTGCGGACCCGAAGAAACTCGGCGCAAAGACGCTGTTTGCGACCCATTATCACGAACTGACAGAGCTGGAGGAAACGATCTCCGGCGTGCGCAATTACAATATCGCCGTCAAAAAGCGCGGCGACGACATCACGTTCCTTCGCCGGATCGTTCGCGGCGGCGCGGACGGAAGCTACGGTATTGAGGTGGCGAAGCTCGCAGGCGTCCCGAACGGCGTCGTGCAGCGCGCAAAGGCCATCCTGCAGGAGCTGGAGGAGAAGGGGTATGCCGTGCGGCCGCCGCAAGACCGTTCGGAGCCGAACGATGATTCGCCGCAGATGACCTTCGGCGGAAGCCGCGAGAGCGAGATCGTCGGAAAACTACGCAATCTGGACGTGAACACGCTCACGCCGATCGAGGCGCTGACGGAGCTGTTTACGCTTTGCGCGGAAGCGAAATCAATCTGATTCAGAGAAAAAGGAAAGGTGGGAGTTTTTGTGCCGAAAATCATACGGCTGCCGAAATCGGTGGCGGACCTGATCGCTGCAGGCGAAGTCGTCGAGCGGCCATCGTCGGTTGTCAAGGAGCTTCTGGAGAACAGCATCGACGCCGGTGCAAAAAAGATCACCGTTGAGATCCGCCGCGGCGGCATCCAGATGATCCGCGTGACCGACGACGGCTGCGGCATCGCCCGTGAGGACGTGCGCAACGCGTTCGTCAGCCATGCCACGAGCAAAATCGGCGGCGCAGACGACCTGAACCGCATCCTGACGCTCGGCTTCCGCGGCGAAGCGCTTGCATCCGCAGCGGCAGTCGCACGCGTGGAAGTCATGACGCGTACGGCGGACGAAACGGTCGGTACGCGCTACTGTATAGAAGGCGGCGAGGAAACGCTGCTTGACGACGCAGGCTGTCCCGTCGGCACGACGCTGATCGTGCGCGACCTGTTCTACAATACGCCGGCGCGCATGAAGTTTCTGAAAAAAGACGTCGTGGAAGCCAATTCCGTAGCGGGCGTCGTGGATCGCATCGCGCTGTCGCACCCCGAGGTCAGCATCCGCTTTATCCGCGAGGACAAGCAGGCGCTGCTGACGCCAGGAGACGGCAAGCTCGAAAGCGCGATCTACGCGGTATTCGGCAGGGAATTCCTTGCCGATCTGCTTCCGACGTCCTATACGTATGAGGGCGTGCGCGTGGAAGGGTTCATCTCCAAGCCGAGCGCTTCGCGTCCGAACCGCAGCATGCAGTTTTTTTTCCTGAACGGCCGGTTCATCAAGACCGGAACCGGCTCCGCCGCACTGTCGGAAGCCTATAAACACGCGATCATGAGCGGGAAACACCCCGCGTGCGTTTTGAATATTACGGTGCCGAATCAATTGGTCGATGTCAACGTGCACCCGGCCAAGATCGAGGTGCGCTTTGCCAATGAAAAGGCAATATTCAGCGCCGTATATTATGCGGTCAAAAATACGCTTGAGGGCGATCATTCCAAAGCACAGCTGCATCTGAAGCCGAGCAGGACCGCTATGCGCAATTTTGCGTCGCTTGCCGGCGCGGAACCGCCGAAGCAGATGGAGATCCACAGTGCGCCGCAAAAGCGGGAGGACTTCTTCCTTCACACTTCGGATGCGTCTGTTCTTTATAATTCGGAACCGAATAAAAAAGAACGTCGGTCGGACAGCATAACGCTGAATATGCCGGAAACAGTACGCAGACAGCCGGATGAACGCACGTTCCTTGCGGAACCTTCCAGGCCGAGACCGGCAGAAACGGATGTAGTCGTTTCGGATGCGAAACCGGAGCCGGCGCCGGAGAAGGAAGAACCGGCTCTCGCAGAACCGGAACAGTCCGGAACAGACGAGATCCCCGCGTTCCGCGTGATCGGCGAGGCGTTCCGAACGTATATAATCGTCGAAGTCAAGGATAAGATCTGGATTATCGATAAACACGCCGCGCATGAGCGGATGCTGTACGAGCAGCTTCGTTCGGGACCGGACGGAAAGGCGACGCAGATGCTTCTGGCGCCGATTCCGGTGACGCTGCGCAAGGAGGAATACGACGCGGTGCTGCGGCATGTGCAGCTGCTTGCCGACGCCGGTTTTCTTGTTGAAGACTTCGGTACCGGAACGATTTCGGTAACGGCGTGCCCGATCCTGCTGGACGCTTCGGACGTACCCGCGTCGATCCAGGAGCTTGCGGCCTACCTCTGCCGCAGCTCCCAGCAGATCCTGACGGAAAAGATGGACTGGATCTACCACAACACCGCCTGCCGTGCGGCGATCAAGGGCGGCGACTTCACGAGCGAGTACGAACTGCGGAAGTTCACGGAAAAGCTGTTGTCCATGCCGCAGATCCGCACCTGTCCGCACGGGCGTCCCGTGATGATCGAGATGACTCGCAGAGAAATGGAGAAGAGCTTTGGACGTGTCTGAGAGGATCCCCGTGCTTGCCGTCGTCGGACCTACGGCGTCCGGCAAGACGGCGCTGGCTGTTCGGCTTGCGAAACAGTTCGGTGCCGAAATCATTTCCGCGGATTCCATGCAGATCTATTCGGACTTGTTTGTTTCTACCGCGAGACCGGATGAAAGCGAGATGCAGGGCGTACCGCATCATCTGCTGGGTTTTTTGCGCGCGGACGTTCCGTTCAGCGCGGCTGACTTCTGCGCGATGGCCGGGGAATGCGCCGCCGATATCCATGCACGCGGAAAACGCGTGATCGTGTGCGGCGGAACGGGGCTTTACGTGCAGTCTTTTCTCGAGAACATTTCTTTTACAGGCGAGGGCAGCGATCCGGCGTTTCGTGCCGAAATGCACGCGCTTGCCGCGTCGCAGGGCAACGAAGCCGTGTGGCGTGCGCTCTATGCAGTCGATCCTGCGGGCGCCGAGGCGCTGCATCCGAACAACCTCGGACGTGTGATCCGTGCTTTGGAGATCTGCCGCAGTACGGGTCTGACCGTTGCGCAGCAGCATGCGCAGTCACGCGCGAACCCGTCTCCGTACCGTTCTCTGGTGCTGTGCATCGACTTTGCCGACCGGCAGAAGCTGTATGATCGCATCGATCTGCGCGTGCAGAAGATGCTGCAGCGCGGGCTGGAGGATGAGGCGCGGCAATTTTTTGAGACGTACGGCGAGGACAGCGGCACGGCGCGTCAGGCGATCGGGTGCAAGGAGTTTCTGCCGTATTTCCGCGGCGAGATCTCTTATGCGCAGGCGGTGGAGTCGATCTGCCGCGGGACGCGGCGCTATGCGAAGCGCCAGTTGACGTGGTTCCGGCGTATGCCGGACGTGCAAACGATTTATGCGGATGCGCCGCAGGACGTCTTCGATCAGGCAATGGAGCGGATCGGGTCGGACGGCCTGTTTGCATCGGGAGGATAAAGCTGTGGCTAAGAAGAAAGAACGAAAATGGACGTTTGACGCGAAAACGCGCGTACTCGTGCGGCGGGTCGTCGTCATCGCGGCGGTTGTCGTCTTGCTCGGTACGCTCGGATTCGAGATTGCAAAACTGCGACAGAATCCGATCCAGACCACAACAGCCGTTGAAGAGACGATCCCGGAAGCGGTGAACACGGAGGTGTTCGTCCTGCGCGACGAGCAGACCGTGCAGACGGATCTGTCCGGTTACACGGTGCTGTTCGTACAGGACGGCGAGCGCGTCGGAAGCAACGCGCAGATCGCAGCGCGTTTTGCGGATTCCGGTTCCGCAAAACGGTATGCCGATCTCGTGGAGCTGCGCGCGGAATATGCGCGCTACGCGGCGCTGTCGAACGGACGGGAATACTCTTCGATGAAGGTGGAAGCGCTGATGCAGAAGGCGGCGGAAAAGGTCTGCGCGTTCATCGGCGCGGCGGATTCCGGCAATATCGCGGCTGCCAAGACGTATGAGAACGACTTCCTCGGGCAGGAAACGGCGCTGGAGATCGCGGTCACCGGCGATCTGGATCTGTCCTCCAAGATCGCGGAGCTATCGCAGAAGCTTGAGGCGCAGGAGGCGACCGTCGGGGAATTTGAATCCGTGACGACGGGCGTCGACTCGTCGGGCTATTTCTTCAGCCGGACGGACGGCTGCGAGGACGTGCTGAGCTATGCCGACGCCGACAAGCTGACGGTCGAGCAGATCGAGCTTGCGCTCAAGGAAAAGCCGGCGCAGTCATCCGGCAGCAAGATCGTCAAGAGCCACGTGTGGTACGTTGCAGCGATCCTCGACGCGCAGACCGCGGATAAACTGACGGTGAAAAAGAGCAGTGTGCGCATCGCGTTCCCAAAGGCGGGCGTGCCGGACGTGCAGGCGAGCGTATATGCGCTGCAGCCGCAGTCCGACGGCCGGTGTGCGGCGGTGTTCCGCTGCATCGAGGTCAGCGAACCGCTGCTGCGGCTGCGCAAGTGCGACGCACGCATCATCCTCGGTGAAAAGACCGGCTACCGCGTGCCGCTCAGCGCGGTACGTTATCTCGATATGAATACATACGACGAGAACGGCAAAGCGATCGTGGACGAAAACGGCAACAACGTAACGGCCAAAACGCGCTGCGTGTTCATCCTGCGCGGCAACGTCGTGTCCCAGCGCCGGCTTTACGTGGTCTACACGGGCGAGGATTTCGTCCTGTCCGGAACGCCGGATATCGAAAACGACCGAACGCTGACGGGCAACTACGTCAGCAGATATGACGAGATCATTACGGGAGGGAAGAATCTGCATGCAGGCGCAGTCATATTCGAGTGAGCTTCGCGCGGGATTTGCGCGCGTGGAGGAGAGCTGGAAACGCGTGCGCGCATCGGTGGAGGAAGCGGCGATCCGCGCCGGACGCGATCCGTCCGAGGTGCGGCTGATGGCGGTGACCAAGACGGTGGAACCGGAATATATCAACCACGCGATCTCTCTGGGCGCGACGCTCATCGGCGAAAACAAGGTGCAGGAATTTTTGGGCAAAAAGCCGTCGCTCGAGGGTGCGTACGAGGCGCATCTGATCGGCCATCTGCAGACGAACAAGGTGCGGCAGATCGTCGGCGAGGTCGACGTGATCCAGTCGGTCGACAGCGTGAAGCTCGCGCGCGAGATCGGCAAAGTTTCCGAGAAAAAGGGCATCGTGAGCGACGTTTTGCTCGAGGTCAATATCGGGCTCGACCCGAATAAATTCGGCATTTTGCCCGACGCTTTAGAGGAAACGGCGTGCGAGATCGCGGAGATTCCGGGCGTTCGGGTGCGCGGATTGATGACGGTGCCGCCATTTGATGCGGATTTGGAAAAAACACAAAGATTTTTTTCAAATATGTACCGTCTCTATATTGACATTACAGAGAAAAAAATACATAATATATTTATGCAAATTTTATCCATGGGAATGAGCGGAGATTATCCGCAGGCGATCGCCGAGGGCGCTACGCTCGTTCGCGTGGGGACCGCGATCTTCGGATCGCGGAACTACCGGTGAAAACCGGTGTTCAAAACGTCAAAAGAAATTAATATTTTGCAGGAGGAAAACAGCATGGGATTCATCGACAAACTCAAGGAAATGGCCAAGATCACGGACGAGGACTACCTCGACAGCACGGACGATTATCAGGGCTATGAGGACGACTACGCGACGGACGAGTTCCCCGCGGAGGACGCCTTTGCTCCCCATGAAACCGAACCGGCGCGCGAGGAATCGTATGCCCGTCGTCACGTCAACTATCAGCCGGCGGACCGCGAGGGCGGACGCGTGGTGGATCTGCACTCCGGAACCCGTTCGCAGGTCGTATTCAAGAAGCTGGACAAGTTCGACGATGCCGGCGCGGTTGCGGACGTGCTTAACGAGAAGAAGATCGTCATCCTCAATCTCGAGACCTGTCCCAACGACATCTCCAGACGCGTTCTGGATTTCCTTTACGGCGTGGCGTATGCCAACAACGGCGAGATCAAGCGCGTTGCGGGCAGAGCCTACATCATCACGCCCTATAACGTTCCCGTCTCCGGAGAGATGCTCGACGACCTTGAAAACGCCGGAGCGAATCAGTAAGACGCCGTCGGATCGTGCGGGAAGGAGAAAGAACTATGCTGGCACCCAAACAAATCAGAAGCTATCAGTTCCAGCAGGCCGGTGAGGGCCTGTACAGAGCGGACGAGGTCGACTCGTTCGTCGGCACCGTCGCCAACGCCTACGAAAAGGTCTACAACGACAACGGCGACATGATCAAACGCATCAACATGCTTGCCGAAAAAGTCAAGACGTACAAGGAAGAAGAAGAGCTCATCAAAAAGACGCTGCTCGTCGCCCAGAAGAAGGCGGACGAGATCGAGGCGTCCTCCAAGCAGCAGAGCGAGGCGCTTGTTGCATCTGCCGAAAAGCAGGCGCAGGAAAAGACTGCGGCTGCGGAAAAACGCTCGAAGGATCTGCTGACGGCTTCCGAGGACCGTGCGCGCATGACGCTCGCGGACGCCAACCAGAAGGCGGCGGCTATTCTCAAGGGCGCGAGCGAGACGGCTGAAAAGACGCTCGGCACCGCCAAGAGCAAGGCGGCGATGATGCTCAGCGAAGCCAAGGCGCGTTCGGAGAAGATGCTCGCCGATGCGCAGGCGAAGTCCAACGAGATCCTCGGCTCGCTCAAGAACGAGACGGAAAACGAAAAGAAGGCGCTCGAATCCGTGCGCGCACAGAGCAAGATGTTCAAGCAGCAGCTTCTGGATTCCTATGACCAGCAGCGCAGCATGGCGTCGCAGATGCTCAACTTCGTCGATTCCGACGACAGCGTGGCGCAGAACGCGATGCAGGCCGCGTCCGACGGGACGCCGATTGCGGCGCCCGAACCGATCGAGCTGCCCGAGGAGCCGGCGGCCGAGCCGGAAGTCCTGCCGATCGATACGAATCCCTACTCTCCGGAGGACGACGATCTGTTTATCGCGACCTTTGCGGAGACGATCGATTCCGCCGCTGCGGAAGAGCCGCAGGCGGAGCCGGAAGAAGCGGAAGCGCCGCAGGCCGAGGAACCCGCTGCCGCCGAAGCGCCCGAAACGCAGGAGGACGACGGCTTCTCGTTCGTGCAGAGCTTTGACGCGTTCGTTTCCGAGAACGCGCCGACGCCGGACGAGGAAGAGGAGATCCCCGAGGTCGAGCTTGCCGACATCGACGAGATTTTCAGCAGCGCCCTTTCTGCACCTGCCGCGCAGGAGCCGCAGGAACCGGAGTTTGATTTCGTCAAACCGCTTGACGAGCTGAAGGAAAAATACAGCGACGCAAACGCGACGCAGCCGCAGGGCGGCAGCGACTTCTCGAGCCGCATCCAGGACGCGCTTCCCGAGGAGCCGGAGGAACCCACCCAGGTCATCACGCTCGAGGAAACGCCGCAGGAGCCGCAGGCGCCGGCAGAACCGGAACAGGAACCCGAAAAGGCGGAAAAGAAGCATCGCCGTTTCTCGCTGTTCAGCCGTTACGAAGACGACGATGACGACGACGAGGATGACGACGACGATGACGATGAGGACGACGAAGACGACGATGACGACGAAGGCGGCTTCCGCGGCTTCTTCCGTAAATAAACCATGAAGACCCGAAAAGCGTTTCGTATCGCGGCGCAGATCCTGCTGATCGGACTGCTGGTCGGTGCGGATCAGCTCCTGAAACATTGGGCGGAGCGAGTTCTCGGCGGCGGCCGCGTGCTGCAGGCCGACGGGTTTATGGCGCTGCGGTACGTGCGCAACACCGGCGCTGCGTTCAGCATGCTTTCCGGAAAAACGGTCGTTCTGGTCTGGGGCACGGGGCTCGTGCTGCTCGGCTGTCTGGTCTATCTGCTGCTCGGACGCAGCAAAAACCGCTTTTTTGACGCGGCGCTGCTGCTGGTGACCGCGGGCGGCGCGGCCAATCTGATCGACCGTGTGCGTCTGGGCTACGTGATCGACTATATCGAGCCGCTGTTCGTGGATTTTGCCGTATTCAATTTTGCGGACTGCCTGATCACCGTCGGCGCGGCAATGCTGTTTATCTGGGCGATCCGCGGCGCGGTCAGGGATAAGTCCCGAAAGGAAACGCCGTGAGAACATTCACCGTACTTCCCGAAGACGAGGGACAGCGCATCGACCGCTTTCTGGCCGGCGCGGAACCGGAATGGTCGCGCACGTTTATCCAGAAGCTGCTCGAGGACGGGCGCGTTCTGCTGGACGGTAAAGCCGTGCGCAAGAGCGGCAAAGTCTCCTGCGGCGGCGTTCTGGCGGTGGACGTGCCGCCGCCGCGTGCGACCGAGGTCGAGCCGCAGGACATCCCGCTCGACGTGCGGTACGAGGACGACTGGCTTCTGGTCGTCAACAAGCCCCGCGGCATGGTGGTGCATCCGGCTGCGGGCAATCCGGACGGGACGCTCGTCAACGCGCTGCTCCACCACTGCGGCGACAGTCTGTCCGGCATCGGCGGCGAGATCCGCCCCGGTATCGTGCACCGCATCGACAAGGACACGAGCGGACTTCTGATCGTTGCCAAGACCGACGCTGCGCACCGCGCGCTCGCGGCACAGATCGCGGCGCACACGTTCCGCAGGGAATACCGTGCCGTGCTGCACGGGCATTTCCGTGAAAGCGCCGGCACGGTCAATGCGCCGATCGGCCGCAGCGAAAAGGATCGCAAGAAAATGTGCGTCACGCAGAAAAACGCCCGCGAAGCGGTCACGCACTATAAGATTCTGGAGGATTTCGGCGCGTTTTCCTATGCCGCGCTGACTCTGGAAACCGGACGCACGCACCAGATCCGCGTCCACATGGCGCACATCGGCCATCCCGTGGCGGGCGATCCGGTCTACGGACCGAAAAACGGCGTGACCGAGCTGCACGGACAGTGTCTGCACGCGGGACTGATCGGCTTCGACCATCCGGCAGACGGACGCTATATCGAGATCGTTTCCGAGCTTCCGCCTTACTTTGAGCAGTTTTTAGGGAAGCTGCGAAACCAGTATGGGAGAGACATGCATGCAGAAGGATAGCAAGATCATTGTCATCATTACGTCGGCAATCGCCACCGTGGCGGTCGGAATGCTGCTGTTTTTGGGAATCCATTATCTGTTCGGCAATCCTGCCGGCTGGGTTTTCGAGGCGGACATGAAGACGTTTACGGTCGTGACCGGCGGTGATTTTTCCGCCCAGCAGATGGCAAGCTATATGCGTCAGATGCGCGACAGCGATCAGGCGTATCTGCACGTGACGGATAAAGTCTACTGTGCCGTGGGCGGCGAAGACGTTTATACGAATCTGGACGGCATGATGCAGGGACAGGGCTTCCAGTTTATCGGCTGCGACGGCAGCCTGCAGAATATGCGCTGCTACTACAAGGACGGCAAGGCGTGCTGGGTTCGTGTGGAATTCGATATCAACGGTGTGTGGAGCATCTGGAACATCGGCAATCTGTTTGACTACGATCTGGCCAGGGACGGCTATAAAACTATGAACTAACACCATTCTGTTTGGAGGTGGCTGTTTTGAACGCAGCAGAAAAGAAAAGTTTGCAAATCACTGCCTGTAAAGTGCGCATGGGCATCATCGAGGGCGTATTTCAGGCGAAGTCCGGTCATCCGGGCGGGAGTCTTTCCGCGGCGGACATCGTGACGTACCTGTATTTCAAGGTCATGCGCGTCGACCCGCAGAATCCGAAGTGGGAGGACCGCGACCGTTTCGTGCTCTCAAAGGGGCACATCGCTCCGTGTCTGTATTCCGTGCTCGCACAGCGCGGCTTTTTCCCGGTCGAGGAACTCAAGACGCTGCGCAAGGTGGATTCCCGCCTGCAGGGACATCCCAGCATGCACTACACCCCCGGCGTGGACATGAGCTCCGGTTCGCTCGGACAGGGCATCTCGACTGCGGTCGGCATGGCGCTGGGCGCGAAGATCGCAAAGAAAGACGTGCGCGTCTACACGGTGCTCGGCGACGGCGAGATCGGCGAGGGACAGGTCTGGGAGGCGGCGATGTACGCCGCGGCCAAGAAGCTCGACAACCTTGTCGCTGTGATCGACAACAACGACCTGCAGATCGACGGCACGCTCGAGGAGGTCAACTCTCCCTATCCGATCCCCGAAAAGTTCGCAGCGTTCGGCTGGAACGTCGTGGAGATCGACGCGCACGACTTCGACCAGATCGAAAAAGCGTTCGCGAACGCAGCGGCGTGCAAGGGCAAGCCCACCGCGATCGTCGCAAAGAGCGTCAAGGGCAAGGGCGTTTCCTTCATGGAAAACGAGTGCAAGTGGCACGGCTCTGCGCCCAACGCGGAACAGTATGAGCAGGCGATGCGCGAGCTTCGCGCGTCGCTGGCGGAATTGGAGGGTTGATCATGGCTGACATCGTAAAAATCGCGACCCGTGACAGTTACGGCAAAACGCTCGTCGAAATGGGCGCCGTCAACGATAAACTGATCGTTCTGGACGCCGACCTGGCTGCGGCGACCAAGACGGGCGGCTTCAAAAAGGCATATCCCGACCGGTTCTTCGATACCGGCATCGCGGAGAGCAATATGATGTGTGTGGCAGGCGGCCTTGCCACGATGGGATTCACCGTGTTTGCCAGCACGTTCGCCATGTTTGCGGCGGGACGCGCATTCGAGCAGGTGCGCAACACCATCGGCTATCCGCATCTGAACGTCAAGATCGGCGCGACGCACGCCGGCATCTCCGTCGGTGAGGACGGCGCGAGCCACCAGTGCTGCGAGGACATCGCGCTCATGCGCACGATCCCCGGCATGACGATCATCAACCCCGCCGACGACGTGGAAGCGCGCCAGGCGGTCTGGGCTGCCGCGGCAATGGACGGCCCGGTGTATCTGCGGTTCGGCAGACTTGCCGTTCCGGTGATCTTTGACGAAAACTACAAGTTCGAGATCGGCAAGGGCGTGCAGCTCGTTGACGGTACGGACGTGACGATCATCGCCACCGGTCTGATGGTCGGTGAAGCGCTCGCGGCAGCGGAGCTTCTGAAGGCGGAGGGCATTTCCGCCGCCGTCGTCAACATGGCGACCATCAAGCCGATCGACCGCGACATCATCGTAGCGGCTGCAAACAAGACCGGCGCGATCGTGACGGCCGAGGAGCACAATATCATCGGCGGTCTGGGCGGCGCCGTGGCGGAAGTCGTCTGCGAGACGGTTCCCGTTCCCGTGGTGCGTCTGGGCGTGGAGGATACGTTCGGCAAATCCGGCCCCGCGCTCGAACTGCTGCACGTGTTCGGTCTGGACGCGGCGCACATCGTCGAGAAGGCGAAAGCGGCCGTGGCAATGAAAAAGTAAATCAGCCGTTCGGTACGGCATATGCTGTCCGGTGGGGAGCCGGACAGCATTTTATCACTATCTGACGTTTGGAGTGGCGTATGGAAGGAACAGGCGACGTCCGGTTCGGCAGATCCGCGTTCGGCGGATTCAACCGCAGGGACGTGATGGACTATATCGACAAGCTGCAGCGTTCGGCGGCCGCAAAAGGCGGCGATCCGCAGGCGCTCAGCCAGGTCTCGAGCGAACGCGACGCGCTCGAGCAGGAGAACCGCAGGCTGCGCGAGGAGATCGCGCTGCTTCGCGCACAGTTGAGCGCGCAGCGCCCGGCGGCCGAAGCGCCCGACGCGCAGTCGGACGAAACGTTCACCGCTGCGGAGGAAACGGTGTCCGACGCCGACGCAAAGAGTCTTTCCTTGCGCGACGTGGACGAGATGGTACAAAAATATTTCGGCTGAATGGAAGATTTGAAGGATAATTCTGATGGCAGAGCATAGGATTAAAGTTGAGGAACTGCGCGAAAAGGCGGCGATGCTGCATGCGGGCGACCGCGTGCTTCTGTCCGGGACCGTCTACACGGCGCGTGACGCCGCGCACAAGCGTAGCGTGTCGATGCTCGACGCGGGCGAGGCGCTGCCGTTCGAGCTGCGCGGCGCAGTCATCTATTACGCCGGCCCGACGCCCGCGGAACCGGGCGCGGTGATCGGCAGCTGCGGACCGACGACGTCCGGGCGCATGGATCGCTTTGCGCCGCGGCTGCTCGATCTCGGTCTTGCCGCGATGATCGGCAAGGGACAAAGAAACGCCGACGTCGTTTCGGCGATCGTGCGAAACGGCGCGGTGTATCTGTGTGCCGTGGGCGGCGCGGGTGCGCTGGCGGCACAAAGTATAAAAAGCTGCGAGGAGATCGCGTTCAAAGATCTGGGATGTGAAAGTATCAAACGCATGACGGTACTGGATTTCCCGCTGATCGTAGCTATTGATTCGGAGGGAAACGATCTGTTCAAGAGGTGAACGTATGTCCCTCCTTCTGTTTCTGCGGCAGGTTTCGGCGTCCGTGCCGCTTTTGTGCACGACGCTGCTCATTCTCGGCGTGATCTTCGTCAACGGATGGACGGATGCGCCGAATGCGATCGCCACCTGCGTGTCGACCCGGTGTCTGCCGGTGCGCGGCGCGGTGCTGATGGCGGCGGTCTGCAATCTCCTGGGCGTGCTGGTCATGACGAGCCTCGGTGCGCTCGTCGCCGAGACGATCTACAACATCGCGGATTTCGGCGGCGACAAAAGCCGTGCGCTGATCGCGCTGTGTGCGGCGATGACGGCGATCGTCCTGTGGGCGGTCGCGGCGTGGGCGTTCGGCATTCCGACCAGCGAGAGCCACGCGCTGATCTCCGGCGTATCCGGCGCGGCCGTTGCGCTCGAGGGCTTCGGCGCGCTGCACGGCGGCGAATGGGCGAAGGTCCTTCTGGGACTCCTGCTGTCCGCGGTGCTCGGCTTTTCGTCCGGCTTTGCGGTCGTCAGGACTGTGGCGCGGCTGTTCCGGAACGTGCGTCTTGCGACGGCGCAGCGGTTTTTCCGCGCGGCGCAGATCTTCGGCGGCGCGGCGATGGCGTTCATGCACGGCGCGCAGGACGGACAGAAATTTATCGGCATTTTTCTTTTGGGTATTTCATTGGCGGGCGGTGCGGAAGGCTTTTCCGTTCCGCTGTGGCTGATGGTTTTGTGCGCGGCGACGATGGGCCTGGGGACCTGCGTCGGCGGGTACAAGATCATCAAATCCGTGGGGATGGATATGGTCAAGCTCGAAAAGTACGAGGGCTTTTCCGCCGACCTCGCTGGTGCGTTTTGCCTGTTTCTTTCCACAGTGACGGGGCTGCCCGTCAGCACGACGCACACCAAGACCACGGCGATCATGGGTGTGGGCGCGGCGTCGCGCGTGCGTTCCGTGCGCTGGAGCGTGGCGCGGGACATGGCGCTCGCATGGGCGCTGACGTTCCCCGGCTGCGGACTGGTCGGTTATCTCACGGCACGGCTGTTCGTGCGTTTGTTTTGACCGGGAGGAACGCAGATGCAGAGAACGCACAAACAGGACTATTTCGGGATGCTCGAGCGCCAGTCTGCTTACGGCGTACAGGCGTCGCAGCTGCTGCGGGATTTTCTGCTCGGCTTCGACGCGTTCCGCATGCCCGCGGCAGTGGAGGAAATGCACCGCATCGAGCGGGAGGCGGACGAAGTGCGCCGGGAGATGGCTGAGGCGCTCGCCGGAGAATTTCTGCCGCCGATCGAGCGCGAGGATCTTCTGACGCTGTCGATGGAGCTCGACGACGTAACGGACGCGGCGGAGGATGCGCTGCGCCACCTGTATATGTTCAACCTCGAATCGGCGACGCCCGACGCGCTCGTGCTCGCGGACACGGTATGCGCGTGCTGCGATGCGCTGCACCGTGCCGTGTGCGCGTTCCGGGATTTTAAAAAGATCGACAAGCTGCGGCCGCTGCTGCTGCCCGTCCATGAATGGGAGTCCAGAAGCGACGCGCTTTATACCGAGAGCGTGCGGCGGCTCTACTGCGGGACGAACGACCCGCGTCAGCTGCTGCGATGGACGCAGATCTACGGCAACCTCGAAAACTGCTGCGACATCTGCGAACACGCTGCGGATATGATGGAAACTGTACTGTTCAAAAATGCTTGATTGTTTTTGAGAAAGGAATATGAAATGGCTTATCCAATCGTTGCGATCGTCGGCAGACCGAACGTGGGCAAATCCACACTGTTCAACAAGCTGACCGGCAGCCGGCTGTCCATCGTGGACGACACGCCCGGCGTGACGCGCGACCGCATCTACGGCGAGTGCGAGTGGTGCGGCCGGACGTTCCTGCTGGTGGATACCGGCGGTATCGAGCCGTTCTCGGAGGACGTGATCCTCTCGCAGATGCGTCGTCAGGCGGAGCTCGCGATCGACAGCGCGGACGTGATCGTGCTGGTGACGGACATCCGCTCCGGCGTCGTGGCGACCGACGCGGAGGTCGCACAGATGCTGCAAAAGAGCGGCAAGCCCGTCGTGCTGTGTGTCAACAAGTGCGACGGCGTCGGCGAAACGCCCGCGGAATTTTATGAGTTTTACAATTTAGGGCTCGGCGACCCGATCGCCGTTTCCTCCGTCCACGGACACGGGACGGGCGATCTGCTCGACGAGGTGCTTCGGTATCTGCCCGAGAACGATACGCCGGCCGAGGACGACGAGCGCATCCGCGTCGCCGTGATCGGCAAGCCCAACGTCGGCAAGTCGTCGCTGGTCAACGCGATCTGCGGCGAGAACCGCATGATCGTCTCGAACATCGCCGGCACGACGCGCGACGCGACCGATACGGCGGTGGAGAATCAATACGGCAAGTTTATCTTTATCGACACGGCCGGTCTGCGGCGCAAGAGCCGCGTAGACACGGCGATCGAGAAATACTCCGTCATCCGCGCCCGCATGGCGGTGGAGCGCGCGCAGGTCTGCGTCATCATGATCGACGCGACCGAAGGCTTCACCGAGCAGGATTCCAAGGTCGCGGGCATCGCGCACGAGCAGGGCAAGGCTTGCATCATCGCGGTCAACAAATGGGACGCGGTGGAAAAGGACGGCAAGACGATGGACGGCTACCGCAAGAAGCTGATGAACGACTTTTCGTTCATGTCCTACGCGCCGATCATTTTTATCTCCGCCAAGACGGGGCAGCGGCTCGAGCGGCTGTTCGAGCTGATCAAATACGTCGACGATCAGAACGCCATGCGTATCAAGACCGGGCGGCTCAACGAGATCCTGGCTGCGGCGACGACGCGCGTGCAGCCGCCGACGGACAAGGGCAGACGGCTCAAGATCTACTACATGACGCAGGCGTCGACGCGTCCGCCGACGTTCGTCTGCTTCGTCAACCGCAAGTATCTGTTCCATTACAGCTACCAGCGGTATCTGGACAACCAGATCCGCGAGACGTTCGGACTCGAGGGCACGCCGACGCGCTGGATCGTGCGGGAAAGAGAGCAGAAGTCATGAGGATCCTCGGCATCGACCCCGGCTATGCGATCGTCGGCTACGGTGTGATCGACTATCAGAACACGCGTTTTTCCGTTGTGGACTACGGCGCGATTCTGACCGAGGCGGGCACGCCCTTCAATCTCCGGCTCGAGCAGATTTATGATGAAGCATGCGCCGTTATGCAGCGCTGGAAGCCCGAAGCGATGGCGATCGAAAAGCTGTTTTACAACACCAACGCCAAGACGGTCATCGACGTCGGACAGGCACGCGGCGTGCTGGTTCTGGCGGCGCAGAAGAACGGTCTGGATATCGCGGAATACACGCCCCTGCAGGTCAAGCAGAGCGTGGTCGGCTACGGGCGCGCGGAGAAAAAGCAGGTGCAGGAGATGACGAAGCTGATCCTGAACCTCGAGAAGATCCCGAAACCGGACGACACCGCCGACGCGCTGGCGATCGCGATCTGCCACGCGCATGCGGGCGGTTCACTGTTTGCGGGCGGCAGGATCGACCTGTCGCGCGTGCGAAACGGACTATAGCGAGGGAACAAACGCATGATTTACAGTTTAACGGGAAAAATCGTACATACGGACGTCGGCGGACTGGCCGTGCAGTGCGGCGGCGTGGCATTTTACTGCGCCGCGTCCTTCAACACGCTGCGCCGTGTCGGCGGGATCGGCGCCGACGTGACGCTCTATACCTATTTAAGTGTGCGTGAGGACGCGATGGAGCTGTTCGGCTTCCACGATATGCAGGAGCTGCAGTGCTTCAAGCTGCTGATCGGCGTGACGGGCGTCGGACCGAAGGCGGCTCTGGCGATCCTGTCGCAGTTCGAGCCGGAGCGTCTGGCGCTGTGCGTCGCGTCCGGCGACGCCAAGAGCATCACCAAGGCGCAGGGCGTGGGCAACAAGCTCGCGCAGCGCGTGGTGCTGGAGCTGAAGGATAAATTCAAGACCGAGGTGCCCGCGGCGTTCGGCGCCGAGGTCGAAGCGGCCGGCGTCGCGTCCGCATCCGCCAACTGCGAGGAAGCGGTCAGCGCGCTCGAGATGCTCGGCTACAGCCGCAGCGAGGCTTCCGCCGCAGTCGGAAAACTGGACAGCGCGCTGCCGACGGAAACGCTGATCCGTCAGGCACTGCGGAATTTGTCAAAGTTATCGTAACGGAGAAAAATTATGGACATGGAATCGGATTACGAAAACCGGATCGTTGCTCCTGAGTACACGCCCGACGACCGGGACGTGGAGATGACGCTGCGCCCGCGCAGGCTCAGCGAATACATCGGGCAGGAGAAGGTCAAGGAAAACCGGAAAATCTATATCGAAGCGGCCAAGAAGCGCGGCGAGAGCCTCGACCACGTGCTGCTGTACGGCCCGCCCGGACTCGGCAAGACGACG
>JAEEGL015464216.1_pt1 | contig 20654 bp, 14 predicted proteins | sample 9134231 | NCBI WGS metagenome assembly JAEEGL01 (sample SAMN16246548, study PRJNA631951) | gut metagenome | biome: gut microbiome; feature: rumen; material: fiber-attached | host: Bos | place: Iran: Karaj | collected 2018-10
TTCAGGTGCGCGGCGAGGCCGATGCCCTCTATGCCAGCCAACTGGAGCCCTGGAGCCGTTTCCTGACGGGACAGCAGGGCTTGGCCCCCGACCCTTACTGGGACCCTCTGGCATGGATGGTCGACGAATGTCACAAACGGGGGATGGAAATCCATGCCTGGATTAATCCCTATCGTGCCAAGACACCTTCGACCAAGTCATTGGCATCAAATCATCCCTACTTGGCTCACCCGGAGCGCTTTTTTAATTATGGCGATTTGATTTTGTTTAATCCGGGACTGGAGGAGAACCGCAAATACATTTGTCGGGTCGTCGAAGACATTGTCTCGCGCTACGATGTAGACGGACTGCACATTGACGATTACTTCTATCCCTATCCGCAGGCGGGAGTGCCCATTCCCGACGAGGAGACTTTCCGGCAATACGGCGGCGGTTTCAGCAACATTGCCGACTGGCGTCGCGACAATGTGAACCGTCTGGTGCAGATGATGTATGAAACGGTGCATCGTGTGAAGCCATGGGTGAAGTTTGGCGTGGCTCCCTTCGGCATATATCATAACCAGCGTTCCGGAGGCGTGATTCCCGGCTCGGCTACCGGCGGACTCCAAAACTATGATGACCTCTATGCCGACGTACTCTTCTGGATCAGCAAAGGATGGGTTGACTACTGCATTCCACAACTCTACTGGGAGATCGGACACAAGACGGCCGACTACGCCACTCTGGCCCGCTGGTGGTCACGTTATGCCGGTGGCCGCCCGCTTGCCTTCGGGCAGGACGTGACGCGTACCGTGAAGGCGCTTGATTTGGATAATCCGACGATAAACCAGCTTCCGGCAAAAATGCGTCTGCAGCGTACCCTGCCAAATGTGCAAGGCAGTTGCCTATGGTATTCTGCAGCGGTGGCAGCCAACGAAGGCAACGTGCTGACTGCGTTGCAGCAGATGTATCATACGCATCCCGCGCTTATGCCCCGCATGCCCTTTATTGACAATAAGGCCCCGAAGAAAGTCCGTGGCCTTAAAGCCCTGTGGACACCCGACGGTTTGGTACTGGTGTGGCTCGAACCGAAAGCGAAGGACGAGATGGACCGTGCTAACATGTATGTCGTTTACCGCTTTGCCAAGGGAGAAAAGAAGAACTTGAACGACGCTTCGAAAATCGTGGCTGTGACAAATCAGACATTCCTCCGGCTGCCATACGTTGAGGGAAAAGACAAATATACGTACGCAGTCACGGTGCTTGACCGCGTCCAGAACGAGTCGAAAGCCAAGACAACGAAGGTAAAGTTGTAACTAGCCAGGGGAGAAGCGGACTTACTTTTTAGGAATATTCTCCTGTATTATACAGCCGGCCACCTTCCTCTTGGAAGGTGGCCGGCTGGTAATTCCGTGTATCTTTAATCCGTTTCGAAGTGGTGCAACCGGCTGACGAGTTTGCCCAAAATGTCAAACTCGATGTTGACGCGTGTGCCCGGCTTGATGGCATGGAAATTGGTGTGCTCGTAGGTGAAGGGTATGATGTTCACCTGGAAGGTGTTGTCCGTCGGGTTGCAGACGGTGAGGCTCACGCCGTTTACTGTGACCGAGCCTTTGTCCACGCAGAAGTAGCCTTTGCGCGCCATCTCGCGGTTCAGGGGATACTCAAAGGTATATATGTAGCTGCCTTCGGCGTCTTCGACGTTGGTGCATACGGCTGTTTCGTCCACATGTCCCTGTACGATGTGGCCGTCGAGGCGTGCGCTGACGGCGAGCGGGCGTTCCACGTTTACCTCGTCGCCTATATGAAGGTCGCCAAGGTTAGTTTTCTGCAGTGTCTCGCGCATGGCCGTGGTGGTATAGGTGTCGCCCTTGACGGTGACGATAGTCAGGCACACGCCGTTGTGAGCCAGACTTTCTGCGGGCTTCAACTGTGAGCCCAGAGGGCTACGGAACGTGAAATTGACGTTCTCCTGGTCTTTTTCAATGGCCATGACGGTGGCCATTCCTTCGATAATTCCTGAAAACATAGTCTTTCGTTTTATGTGCAAAGATAAGGAAAAAGGTTGGAACAGGTCATGCCCTTTGGGAAGAACTTTCGTTCAGTCGAGCATGAGGCTCATGACGGGGCGGAGGGCTCTCAGCGTGTCAAGATCGGGAATGGCGGCGGTGTCGAGCAGTTTGGCCATGCCGATGGGGGCGGTCGTCTGGAAATTATGCGCCGGGCATGGGGCATTGGGCGATGTGCCGTAACTGGAGTCGGTGAATTGGTCGAGCACGCGGGTGTTGCCGCCGGCGCGGTCAAAGATTGTGGCTGAGCAGATGTGCCCGTCTTTGCGCTGAAGGCGCAGTCCGCCGCCGTCCATGCGGGCTACGGTGAAAATATCTGCGATATCGTCGCGACTATGTCCGATATAGTTTTCCCTATGTCCCATTTGGTCTTGAATGAAGCGGACGACATCGGGGGTGAGCCGCTCCACATCCTCGCCGGGCGGGAGATGAGGGAAAACGGGCTTGCGGAAGCACGGGGTGTAGCCGTGGTTCCGGTAGAAACGTGCGGCATGGTCGTCGGCTGGGATGAGAAACGAGAACGCGGCTCCCTGCCGGCGCAGGGCTTCGTGGGATTGCTCGAGCACGTGTGAGGCCAGTCCGCTCCGACGGTAGTCGGGGAGGGTGGCGAGTCCCGACACATAGCCTACGGGCAGGCGTTGGCCCTGGAAATGGAAGACGTAGGGCAGGCTTTGCATGGCGCAGACCACGTGGCCCCCGACTTGGGCATAGAAAGTGCGCTCTGGCGTGAAGCGACGCTCGAAATAGAGGTCCACAAAGGGCTCGCTGTCGGTGAAAACCGCTTCCCACAGACGGCGGCACTGGCTCTTCAGTTGGTCAGGACTCATTTCACTTTTCCGTGACGATGTATTTCTTCAACAATATCTCAGGATGGTACGACAGTTTGGCTTTTCGCAGACCCTCCAGTCCCAGGTCTTCTTCGCGGTTGAGCAGTTCGTAGTGGTCAGGCAGGCTTGCGGCAAACGATTTGTTGATCATGGCATAGGCACCTTCGTAGAAGGGGTTGGCTTTTTCGACACAGACATCGAAAACGCGCTCGTTGATGGGCGAACCGTAGGTGAAAGCCACCAGTTGATGGCCGACGTAGAGCACACCTCCGCAAGCCTCGAGTTCATCCCAATGGCGGAACACGTAGGCTATGGCCTGCCGCTCGGCCAGTTCGTCATCATCGGTGCTGTCGCTGGCATTGCGGTGAGTCCATTGGTCGTCGAGTGCCATACAGGCGGGGATGTCTTCCTTCTCCAAAGGCCGGAAAATGTAGTCAGGGTAATTCTTCAGAAAACGGTTTACAAAGTTGCGTTTGGGTTGCAGTTTCTTGCCTACAAGTGTAGCCAAAGCATCGCGACGGTAGATGTAGTCGCAGTAGTCGCGGTCGTAGTCGAAACTGAAACGCCCCGGAAACTCGTTTTCAAGCAGAGGCAACATGTCTTCGCAAACACCCATGAGCCGCAGTGGCTCGCCCTTTGCCTGACATTCATCGAGCAACCGGCCGATGGCGCTGCTGATGTCGTTCTTGTCGAACAGCACAATGTAGGCTCTTTGGCCTGATGAGACAAATCTGACGATAACATGGTTTTTCCAGAGCGCAATTTCCGTCTGATAGCGGAATTGCCAGCAGCAGAGGTTGACTATGCTGATATCACAGTTCATACCGCCGCAGGGCAGTGCGCGTTGGCGCAGCCATTCCTTGTGATGCGGGGCCGTAGGTGTGAATATGAGGTCGTTAGGCATACTATAATAAAAAGGAATAAGGGTGTACAGGGGTTAGAAAACGGATTGCCACAGGTGCTTAAGCAAGAAAAACAGGGGTGGAACGAACAAGGCCGGGATGAGGTTGAGCGTCTTGCAGTTTTTCAGGTCCAACAGTGTCACGCCGGTGCTTAAGATGAGCACGCCGCCCACGATGGTGACTTCAGTGATAATCTCCGTCGAGAGCATACTGCTAGCCGTCAGGGTGAGCGCGTAGATGCTCCCTTGCCAAAGGAACAAGACGACAGCAGCCAAGGCAATGCCGTAGCCGTAGGTGGCTGCAAGCACGGCGGAACTCACCAGGTCGAGCGTGGCATTGGTATATAGGAAGGTGTGGTCGCCGTGCAGGGCACTGTTCATGGGACCTACGATGCTCAGAGTGCCTATGCAGAAGAGCAGCACCGCCGTTGTCAGCCCCTGAGCCAAGCCTTCGCCCCCGGCACGTGAAGCCAGCGCTTTGGCACGTTCGTCCAGCTTCAGTGCCGTGCCGACAATGCCGCCCACGGCAAGCGACAAGATGAAGAGCACGGGCCACTGGCTGTCCTTCAGATGGGTGATGGCGGCGTTGCAGCCCAAGACGATGGTGCAAAGGCCCAAACTGTTGTACAGAACACCGGTGTATTCTTCCCTTATCCCCTTGCGCAGGGTGCCCCCCACGAGACTGCCGATGACGATAGCGGCGGTATTGACGATTGTTCCAATCATAAAAACAAACAGGTCGGGCTTAAGCTGATTTATCTGGCTTGGTCATAAAGTAAAGTCCGCCCAAGAGCACGGCCACTCCCACAAGTGCACCTACGATATACACCCAAGTGTGAAACAGCGTCTTTACCGGGTCAATCAAGTAGAATGAGACAGCAAACAGACCGACTAAAATCAATGCCACGGGCAACAGTTTCGCCAAAGGGAAGTAGTAGGCCTTGTGCCGGCCAAACACGGGACGACGGGTAAAGAATGTCGTGACAATGCCCATGATGATTAGGCAGAATACGAGCCAGAAAGCGTAGGTCAGAATCAGTTTGCCGACGTCGGCCAAGAAGAAACTTTTTAAATTGTTAAGGGCGTTGAACCATGTGAAGAAGTAAGCGACCATCAGCGAAAAGATGAAATCGCCGCGTCCGAAGTTCTTAAACATTTTTATGGGGGTTTGGTTTGACATGTTCGATACGTCTTATGATTTATTGCTCCGTTTGTTTACTGGGCCAGTTCACAAGAAACAGTTGCCGGGTGGCGCGCGTCAGAGCCGTGTATAACCATCTGTAGTAACTGGCATCGATGCCGTCGTCGGGGAGCCAGCCTTGATCAACATAGACATGCTCCCACTGGCCGCCCTGAGCTTTGTGGCAGGTGACGGCATAGGCATACTTTATCTGGATGGCGTTGTAGTTAGGGTCTTGACGGAGTTTCTCCATACGCTTGCGCCGCTGGGGAAACTCTGCGTAGTCTTCCAGTACTCCGTGATAGAGTTTGTCAGAATCGTCGGCGCTCAGCGCAGGAGTTTCGCTCGTGAGTGCATCAAGGATTACACGTACGTCCATTTCGAAATCGTCGTAATCAGGAAAGGCCAATGTGACGTCAGCAAAGTGAAGCCCGTAGAATTCGTGGAATTGGCGTATGCGACGCACGATGGCGATGTCACCGTTGGCAATGAAGTCAATGGGCATGCTCTCTTCTTTCGGCAGCGAGGCCGCCACCTGTTCTGTCCAATAGTAATTGTTTCGGGCTATCATGACGATGTCGCCGGCGGTAATGCCCTCTTCGCGTCCGAAGATGGTGGCACGGATGCCGTTGTTGTATGCGTTGGCACGTTTGTTGGACCGGGTGATGACGATAGTCCCCTCCGTGCCGCACTGGTCGTAACTCCTTTCGAGGGCATCAATCAGTTCGGCCCCGGGAACGTGCTTGATGTCTTGGAATGGCTGGAGTTTCATCAGCGGAGCCTTTTGTGTGGCGTCCGTTCCAATATTTAGCCGCAGGCGTGTGGCATTATACAGAATGCCGCTTTGTTCACTTTGGCGCATTACTTCAGTCAGTTCAAAATGGGTTACTGACAGGTTGAGTTCTTCCAAGGCAGCTGGCGACAGAGCTGGACTCAGTTCTTCACCAACCGGGGGTAACTGGGCTGTATCGCCCACCAAAATCATTTTGCAGCCCGCGCCGCTGTAAACAAATTGCACCAAATCTTGCAGCAGTTGGCCGGAGCCGAAGAGAGAAGGGCCATTGTTGTCGTTGGCTACCATTGACGCTTCGTCAACAATGAACAGCGTATGACGGAATTTGTTGTAGTTGAGCGTAAATCCCGCTTCGCGGTCATTTTTCTTCTTCAGGCAATAAATCACTTTGTGAATGGTCAGCGCCGGGTGCCCTGCATGGTGCGAGAACACCTTTGCAGCCCGTCCTGTAGGAGCCATAAGCATCACGGGCCTGCGCAGTTTCACCAGTGTGCGCACCATGGCTGCCACCAGCGAGGTCTTGCCTGTGCCGGCATAACCCTTGAGTAGATGCACGCGCCGTTCTTCTGTCGACAGCGCGAATGCGGCGAGACCCTTGGCGGCTTCGCTTTGCATGGCATTCAGTTCAAAGGGGAATTCGTGGGCTAAGCAACGCACGAAAGTGTCTTCTATCATGGCCGGTGACTGCTATTGGTTAGCAAAATTACCATATATTTGGCTGAAATTGGCCTTTTGGACCGCTTTTTTCGCACTTTTTTTCTATCTTTGCCACAAAAGAAGCCAACTTAATGGGTTAAGACATGATGGATACCTTATATTTAAGGGTAGGAATGCGCGAGATGTGGTTTGCTGCCGGCAATGGGTCGCGCGGAGACGAGTTTGAAGTGCGGCGTGTGGCTTTCAAACCCGACGTTTCTCTCAATGTGAATGTGCATGAGGCTCTTCAGACGGAGCCTCTCGCTAAAGGCACTTACCAGAGCGTGCATGCCCTGTGCGAAGGCCGTGCCACGCTGGTGCCTCTCAGTGAATTTGATGAGGACGACTGTGAAGACCTCTACTTCTTCAATTTCCCTGGCGTGCGACAGCGGCTCCGTGTGCTCTATGACGCGTTGCCTCATCAGAATGCCGTGTTGCTCTTCGGTGCCAGCAAAGATGTGTGCCATACGTTGCAGGAAAACTACCCCCAAGTGCTTTTCCAAAGTGTCGAGACACCGTTGCTGCTCCATTTTGCTTCGTGTAGCCCCCGCGCGCTGCTGCGTCGGCGCCTCTTTGTCAATCTCACGGCTGGTGCCATGAGTCTTGCAGCTTGCAAGGGCGGGCGGATTGAGCTCTACAATGCCTATGCGCTTCATCATGCCCAGGATGCACTCTACTATACGCTTCATGTAGCCAAGGTGTGGGGCTTCGACCCGGCGACAGATGAGGTGTTTGTCAGTGGGGAACGCGCCTTGGCCGAGGGCATGGCGAAAAGCGTCGCCGCATATCTGCCAAATGTTTTCGTAGTGCGGCCAGAGGAGGAGTTTTCTCAGACAACCTTGCCCGGTAAGGGCGCATTGCCATACGATTTCCTGAACCTGTTGTTACGGGCATTCTGAATTATGCGGGCCATAACAGGTAAATACAAAGGCCGTCACTTTGACGTGCCGTCCAATTTCAAAGCCCGTCCCACCACGGACTTTGCAAAGGAGAACATTTTCAATGTCCTTCGCGGCCGTGTCGATTTCGAGGGGCTGCAGGTGCTTGACCTGTTTGCCGGAACGGGCAGCATCTCGCTCGAATTCCTTTCCCGCGGCGCCGCGCGGGTTGTTTCGGTGGAGAAAGACCCCCGTCACTTCGCTTTCATCCGTTCCGTTATGGCGCGGCTGGGCGATGCCGCTGCCTGTCCCCTTCGTGCCGATGCCTTGCGCTACATTGAGCGTTCGTCAGAGGTGTTCGACCTCGTTTTTGCCGATCCTCCCTACGCCTTGCGCGAACTGGGTGAATTGCCGGAACGTGTCATGGGCAGCCATCTGCTGCGTCCCGGAGGCCTGTTCGTGCTGGAGCACGGCCGGGACCATGATTTCTCAGCGCTCCCCGGTTTCTTGGAGCACCGCGCTTACGGCAGTGTCAACTTTTCGCTTTTTGCTGTTCCTGAAATTTAATTCTGATTCTAATGAAACGCTGTTCCCTTTTCTTTTTACTTGTCCTGATGTTTGCCGCGACGCATGCCGGAGGGCGTGTGGTGCGTCTGTTTTCCATTGGCAACAGTTTCAGTGAAGATGCCGTGGAACAATATCTTTACGAACTGGCGGCCGCCCAGGGCGACAGCCTTGTTATCGGCAACGCCTACATAGGTGGCTGCTACATTGACAAACATTGGGACAACGCGCAGAACGACCGTCCCGCCTATGCTTACCGTAAGGTGGTGGGTGGCCGGCGTGTCTCAACCCCAAAGCAACGTTTGAGCGACATGTTGGGCGATGAGCCTTGGGATGTGGTCTCCTTTCAGCAGTCGAGCGACCGTAGCGGCGTTTATGCCACGTTCAGCCATTTGCCCGACCTGATTCACTATGTGCAAGCCCATGTTACGGCGAAGCCAACCTATGTTTTTTACATGACCTGGGCTTATGCCGCCGACTTCAAAGACCGGCGGTTTGAGAAGTTCCACTATAGTCAGCCATACATGTACGCTTCCATTCGCGAAGCCGTAACGCACGCATTGGCCGACAATCCTGAACTGACTGACATGGTGCCCGTGGGCATCGCCATCCAAGCCGTGCGCGAGGTGTTGGGCGATACGCTCAACCGCGACGGCTATCATCTGTCCTACGGTTTGGGACGCTACACGGCAGCCTGCACTTGGTGTGAGTTTCTCACCGGTAAGCCTGTTAATGAAAACACATGGTGTCCGCCCCAAGTGGATAAAGTCTCTGCTGCAGTGGCCCGCTGGGCGGCTCACGAGGCCATGCGGCAGTCGCGTTACCTCTTGTGCCGCTGACTGTTGGCCCCGGGGTGCGGCAGTACCGACACCTGCGTTCCTAAATCGGATATAGACGTCACTATATCCGATTTAGTATTTCCGGAGTCCGATTTGGCACTGCCGGGATGCCTACTGAAATTCTACAATGGTGATGCCGGCTCCGCCCAGTTGCACATGCTCGTCGTGGAATGAGGCCACGCCGGGCACCGTGCGCAGATACTGGCGTATAACCATGCGCAGGTAGCCGCTGCCTGTGCCGTGGAGTATGCGCACGTTGGGTTGCGAGAGCAGCAGGGCGTCGTCGATGAAGTAGGTGACGGCCTGCAGGGCCTCTTCGCCGCTCATGCCGCGCACATCTATCTCAGGATGGAAGGTAAGTTTCTTTTCGTAGATCTGGTCGCGTGTGTCCTTGCCGATAAACGAGAACGCGGGCTTGTCTTCTTGCTTGGGGGCTTCGGCGGGTATGAGCCGGCTGGTCTTGACCGATACCTGCATGACACCGCTGGTGACGATGGCATTGCTGCCGTTGAGCTTGGTGATGCGTGCCGTGGTGTTCTGGCCTTTTATGGTCACATAGTCACCCACCTTGAGCGGTTGTTTTTCAGAGGAGGCCGGTTTTGGGCTGCCGTCGGCTGAAGTGGCCGCGGTCTTGCCCGATTTTCGCTGCTCGCGGCGGGCGCGTCGCTCCATGATCTGACGCATTTTGCGCTCGATAGTGTCGTCTTGCTGCGCGTCGGTTTGGCCCAAGTTGTCGCGGTATTCGTTGAGCTCCCGCCGGATGCGCTTGGTCTGCTCCTTTTCTGCCTGGGCCTCGCGGATAGACCGGATGGTGTTTTCTATCTGTGCATTGCTCTGGCGCAGCAGGTCCTCAGCCTGTGTACGGGCTTGCTGCATGATTTCCTTACGGCTGTTGTCAATTTCCTTGACATTTTTTTCGTAGCGCGCAATGAGTTCTTCAAGCCGCTTTTCCTTTTGGTGAACGTTCTGGCGCTTGTTTTCCCAGTAACGTTTGTCGCGGACGATGTCCTGAAGATATTTGTCGCTCTGTATATATGCCTCTCCCACGATATCAGAAGCCTCGCGGATGACGTCTTCGGGGATACCGGTCTTCCGTGCTATCTCAATGGCGAAGGAACTGCCGGGATGGCCCGTCTGGAGTTGGAACAGGGGCTGCATGAGCTGGCGGTCGTAGAGCATGGCGGCGTTGACGATGCCGCTGTGGTTGTCGGCATAGTCCTTGAGGTTCTGATAGTGTGTGGTAATGATGCCGTAGGTGCCGTTTTTCAGGAAGCGCGACAGCATGGCCTGGGCAATGGCTGCACCAATCTGGGGTTCGGTGCCTCCGCCAAACTCGTCGATGAGAATAAGGCTCTTGTCGTTGCAGGCTTTCATCATCTGCTTCATGTTTTCCAAATGGCTGGAATAGGTGCTCAGGTCATCCTCCAGACTCTGCTCGTCGCCGATGTCAATGAACAGGCTGTGGAAGATGCCCACCTTGGAATTCTCGCGTACAGGTATGGACAAGCCGCACTGAACCATGTATTGCAACAGTCCGGCTGTCTTCAGGCAAACGGATTTTCCCCCGGCGTTGGGGCCGGAGATGAGCAGTATGCGTTCGTCGCCTCCTATGGCTATGTCGAGCGGATTCATCTTCTTGCCGTGACGCCGCAATGACATTTCCAGCAGGGGGTGAACGGCCTGGACCCAATCTATCACCGGACGGTCTTCCACACCGGGCTCAATGCCTCCGATACTGTCGGCAAAGATGGCCTTGGCACGTACCGCATCCACCTTCCCTAAGAACAAGTATCCCCCCATCATCCCCTCTATGTGGGGACGGATAGTGTCGGTGACCGACTGGAGAATGGCAATGATGGCCCGTTTTTCTTCCAATTCCAGCTCGCGTACCTTGTTGTTGGCTTCCACCACCTCGGCCGGCTCAATGAACACGGTCTTTCCCGAAGCCGATTCGTCGTGGACGATACCCCGGATTTTTCTTTTCAAGGCCGGTGCCACGGGAATGACGAGACGACCGTCGCGGAGGGTGGGCGACACATCCTTCTCCACATATCCGCTCTCCTGGGCCTTGTGCAGGATGCGGTGCAGGCTGATGGTAATGCCCCTTTTGGTCTCCGCCAAAGCAAGACGCACCCGATTCAGTTCAGGTGAAGCATTGTCCTTCAGTCTTCCGAACTTGTTGAGGATGCCGTCAATTGTTTCTATGATGTGTGGAAAGCACTCTACATCGTGCGCCAGTCTTTTCAGTGCAGGATAGCGCTGCTCCTCTGTGTCGTCGGCCTCAGTGCCACTGAGGAAAGTTACGATGCCAGCCGTTGTGGCGAGCGACATCCGGAGCGCATGTAGTTCCGTTTCTTCCATATAAGTCCCCTTGGCCTGAATACGCATCAGAGCCTCGCGCATATCGTGGAAATTCTCCGTGGGCAGACCCTCGTCAAGGGCCATGATTTGCCGGAATTCACTTATCTGCTCCAAACGCTCGCGCACCTCGGCACCGTTGGCTGAAAATGCCAGCCGGCCTATCTCCTCACTGCCAAGCGCGGAGAGGCAGCGCCCCTTCAGCAGCGTGCGGATTTCATCGAAACCTACCTTGCTTTCAAAATTCTTCGGATATACCATACCTTGCTAAGTTGGGTGCAAAAGTACGAATTTTGCCCCGAAATATTGGAGGAAAGAAAAAGAATTACTAATTTTGCGTTGCAAAACGCGGCAGGAGTGCCCGTATGATCTTTTTATGGAGAGATGGTAGAGTGGTCGATTACACCGGTCTTGAAAACCGGCGTGCTGCGAGGCACCGGGGGTTCGAATCCCTCTCTCTCCGCTCTGGCTGGCATGGCACATAAGAAACGGTGCGCTGTGCCGGTTTGTTATTCAAAAGGGAACGGTCATGCCCGTGCAGGCGGGTTGTCCGGGATCTGAAAAAATTAGGATGATGGTAAGTAAGGGAAAACTTTTTTGGATGCTGTCGCTCGCAATGCTTACGGCGGCGACAGCCGGGTGGAGTGCTGTGGTGAAGAAACAGATCGGCGGCGTGTATTATAATTTCGACACGAGCAGCCGGATCGTGACGTTTGTCACCGGTCAGGGCTCGGGGACAAACCGCACGGATTTCAAGGGCACAACCCTTCATGTGGCTGCAACGATGGAACTGGACGGTGTGACATACACGATGGGGAATATCGGTAATGCCTTCCAAGGGTGCCAGACGCTGGAGACATTGACGTTCGACTCTCCGGTAAAGTTTACAGAAATTTCATTGTGGGCTTTTGCCGAGTGTCCGAAATTGAAAAGTGTGGTGGTGCCGGAAGGCGTGACCACTCTGGGGGCAGACCGTGCTTTCGGCTCGTGCCGGAGCCTGGAGGAAGCCACTTTGCCTACAACGATGAAAACTATTGGCGGGTGGTCGTTTTTTGATGATCCTGCTCTGAAAGTAATTCATCTGAAAGGAAAAACACCGCCTTCGATTGGCAGCAATGCGTTTAGCGGAAGTACGAGTTGTGTCTTTACGGTGCCGGACGATGCGTATGACACATATAAGAACGCCTCGGCATGGAAAGGCTATACCATAATGAAAGAGAGCGAATACTCGCCCAATTCGGGGAAGATAGCTCTGATGAATTATCTTACCAAAAACGCAGCAGCCATGAGCGAGGCCAGGGGCGGCACGACCCCTGACGTGTATCCGCAGGACAAATATCACGTGTTTGCTGCCGCTAAGCTCCACGCCGACACAGTGTGTGAAGGGGAACATGAAGAAGATGTGTACAATGGTGCCTTGACGCAACTGAAAAATGCGTGGGAGGTCATGTTGTCCAGTTATAATCCTATCCGTTCTGGTTATTATAATATTCAGAGTGCCTATTCTGCTTTTTACACGAATCAGAAGGAATACAAGGGGATGACGGTTGAAGGTGGCGAGACTCTGGGCTGGGCCAGTTACCGAGACCTGGATCCCAATCAAGCCTTTTATGTTGAGGCATTGAATGACGGGAACTACCGTATCAAGAGTTTTGCCAACGGCAAATATATCATCGGGGCTACCAGCGGCGACAACGGGGCTACCGTGAGACTGGGTGACACGGCGGAACGCGAGCAGGTGATTTCACCTATCGGACAAACTCAGTGGATTATAGCCGACAATATTTATGACAAGGCTTATCATCCGCAGAATCACAGCAATGGGTCCGGTAAACAGGGAAATATCGTGCTCTTCAACGCCAATACGGTGGGAGCACATTCGGCATGGAAACTGATACCTATCCACGATAACGTGGTGGAGGCATTACGGGTGGCCATGGACGCCAAAGCTAAGACGCAGGAACTGGTGGAAGTGCAGAAAGAGGCGAAAGCATTATGCGATTCCGTTCTCCGCTATACGATGGGGACGTCGAAACTGATAACTTCGACAAGTCAAATCAGCAGTAATGCACAGTCGGCCGCCGAGGGTACCATCGCTTCACTTATTGACGGGAACACCACGGGTTCTCCCTTCTTCCATTCCACTTACGGCAATCCCGCCGACCCGGGTGTACCTCACTATTTGCAAGTGTATTTAAGAGGGGGAGCCATCAAGGCGTTTAAGGCCGTCCTGGCACGCCGCAGTGGTGGTTACGGCTATGCCGACTCTCCAAAAGACATTCTTATCTCCGCTTCCAAAGATGGTAAAGAATTTTTCGACATCACACATTACACGACCACATGGAACTCTGAAGAGGTGGAGACTAAAACAACAGACCTCATCCTCTTAGGCGATGAATACCGCTACATCCGGTTTACCGTGTTGAGAACATCGCAGAACCGGTGTAACAGCGGGCAGACTCATCCTTACTTCACACTGAGTGAACTGCAGATGTATGAAGCCAAATTGGACGAAGAAAACTCTTCTTATTTTGAGTCAGACGCGAAAGCCGAAGCCTATCGGGAACTGACAGAATTGCTGAAGAAACAGGAAGATGTGGTTTCGGCCGGCGTTGCCGTTCAAGATGACATCGACGTCCTGCGCCAAGCTATGGAGAATCTGAGAAATCCACAGCAGAAGCCCGATACTACCATTCCTGATGTTCGCTCTCAGACAAAGTTGGTAAATGGCAGTTGGCTGGCCATAGGCAACCTGCTCGGTCAGGCTGGCGCAGCGGCAGCGCGAAATTACACAGTTTACGTGAACGAACGTCTCCACTTTGACCAAATATTCACCCGTCCCCTCGGAGAGGGAAAAATCAATGCCGCTTATTTCTCTATTAAGCAGGCCGATTATTACAGCATAGAATTGGGAGTCACCGATTGGGCCGCAGGCACACCTACAGGTACGCTGAGCGATTATATCCATGGCACCAATTCAGGCTGTTTTGCCTTTTGGTATCGTAAGCTGATTGACCTCATTCTTTCTATCAATACCGAAGCCAAGGTGGTGCTCTGCACTCCCCGTAAGGCCTATGGCATCGGCGAAAAGAAGCCCGCCGACTGCTACACTTCGGTCGAAGGCAACACCCTCGAAGACTTTGCCCGGCTCATCCGGCAGATTGCCGAATATGAGGGCTATCCTGTTGCCGACTTCTATGGCAACTGTGGCGGCCAGAATGATTTGGACGGTCTCTCATCCTCCGACACGCTCCGTCCCAACGATGAAGGCTACCAGCGCTTGGCCAATGAACTGGCCGATGCCATGGAAAAAGTGCTTCGATACGACAGCGCGAAATAAATAATAAATAACAGAATAAAAATAACAAATATCGTTTGTCCAATGAAAAAGATAATCCTGACAGCAATGATGACAGTAGCACTTACCGTCAATGCACAAACCCTGATGATTCACGAAAAAGGTGGAATTGCCCGTTACAATGCCGCTATGGTGGACAGCATTACTTTTGATGAGCAGGCTCAGATGCCGGCCAACATTCCATATACAACTCAAATGACTATCAACGCCCACTGGTGTGCCCTTGGTACCAGTATCACCTATCTGAACGATTACGACAAGCAGGGACGTTTTGAAAAGGGTTATATGGACCGTACCATGGACCAGTTGCATTTCGCCAAAATGACCAACCAGGGTGTCAGCGGCGGTTGCATACGTTCAGCATACGACAAGGTGATAAAAGCCGATTACTACACCATTGAGCACGGCATCAACGACTGGGGCCAGTTCACGCCCGTCGGCACGTTTGATGACTACAAGAATCGCACCAACAACGGCTCCTTTGCCTACTGGTACCGCATGGTCATCGACCGCATTTTTGCCGTCAATCCCAAAGCCAAGATTGTGCTCTGCACCCCTCGCAAGGCCTATGGCTTCAGCGGCTATCTGCCCTCCGACTGCATGGGCGATATCAATGGCGTTTACCTGAAAGACTACGTCGAAATCATCCGTCAGATAGCCCAGTATGAAGGCTTCCCACTGGCCGATTTCTATGCCGAGTGCGGCGGCCAGCGTGACCTTGCCCGCATGTCCATGGACACTGCCCTTCATCCCAACGACGAGGGCTACCAGATGATGGCCAATGTGCTCATACCTGCTTTGAAGAAGGTTATTACAAAATGATTCCCTTACGTGTGTATCATAGATAAAACCATTAATTCAATACAATAACTTGATCATGAAGAAAATTGTTATTTTGTTCATGGCGTCGCTGTGTCTGACGCTATCGGCCAAGACGGGGCCGAGAGATTCCAAAACCAGTTTTGCGAGGGAGGTGTTGCAGCCTTTCGTTGACGACGGCCGTTTGGCTGGCGCCATCAGTGTGTTCTACAAAGACGGAGTGCAGGAAACTTGCTGCATAGGCTATGCTGATGTGTCGCAGAAGCGCCCTATCAAGATGGACAACGTGTTTATGCAGTGCTCGCAGACGAAGGGCTTTTGCGGTGTGACGATTGCCAAACTGGTGGAGGAAGGCAAGCTCTCGCTTGATGACCCTGTGTCGAAGTATTTGCCGGAGTTTAAGGAATTGTGGGTGTTGGACAGCGTGAAGAATGACATTAAGACGCTTCATAAGGCCAAGAATGTGCTTACGGTGCGCATGGTTCTCAACCATACGGGCGGTTTCCCCTTTGAAATCAGTGCCAAGCGCAGCGATGTGAGAGGCGGCGGCTGGTCAGGCGGTGCGCCTCTGCGTCAGACGGCTTCCATTGCAGCGGCATCGCCACTGATGTTCGAGCCGGGCACACGTGACATGTATTCAAACACCGGCATTGACATCGGGGCAGCTATCGTGGAGGTTATCACAGGAATGAAATGGGAGAATTACCTCAAGAAGGTGGTGCTTGACCCCCTCGGCATGAAGTCCACGTGGTTCTGGCCCACTGACAAGCAACTCAAGACGAAAGTAGAACTCTATGTGGCCAAGAAAAATGCTCCCGCCGAGTGGCGTGAGGAGATGGGGCAGCAACAACGGCCTTACAACGACTCGCACGTGTTTGCCTCGGCCGGAGCCGGACTCTGGACTACGGCCAACGACCAACTGAAGTTCTATAAAATGCTTATGAACCTTGGGATAGGCGATAACGGGGTGCGCATTTTGAAAGAGGAAACTGTCAAAAGCATTTTGGCCGTTTCCACCCGCCCGGAGAATTTGGGCGGCTATTCGCTTGGCCTTTCTGCTCCTGTGAAAGACAACGAAAATGCCTGGTTCGGCCATGGAGGAGCTTGGGGCACTAACTGCATGATCAACTGGCATAAGAAGCAACTCCGCCTATGGGTCATCCAGTGTGCCGGCGGTCCTCAACCCTGGGGAGCCGAAGTGAACAAGGCTGCCGAGAAATTCTTTTCACAGACGATTAACCGTTCAGCCATAGATGCCTATACAGGCAGAACACGCTGATTTCTCAATTTTTCCATTTAAAAAGGAGGGAGCAAAGATAATGCTTTGCTCCCTCTTTTTTATATTATGGCCTTCATGATATTGGCCGCCGGCCTTTGGTGGAGCAATTCGTTCTTCATGTAATCCATGTAAGGGGCCACATGTTCAAAAAATGCGCGGTAACCTTCGCACAGGTAGTTCAGTCCCGTTTCACCGGAGGCCGTGGTCAGGAACCTGTTTTTAGGGCACTCACCGTTACATGCGAAGAGGTAGGGGCACGACATACATTGCGAGGGTAACGCGGTGTGCTTTGCCATGCCGAATTGCTGTTGTGGCTCGCTGTACATCATTTCGGCAAGTGAGCGTTCACGGATGTTGCCCAGCTTGTATTCGGGAAACACGAAATGGTCGCACGCATAGACATCGCCGTTGTGTTCCATCACACCGGCATGACCGCACGTGCGGGCCATCGTGCATACGCCGGGAGGAAGCCCCATCCAGTTGGCCAGCGTGGCGTCAAACAGTTGAATGAAGCGAGTGCCCACGTCTTGGTGCACCCATTCGTCGAACAGGGTACAAATGAATGCTCCCCATTGTCCGGGCCGCACGGAGAAATCAGTCACGCGCCCGTCCTCGTTGCGCTCCACAATGGGTGTGAACTGCAGGAAATGGCAACCGATGTCTTTAAAAAACTGATAGAACTCATGCGGATGGTCGCCGTTAAGGTTGTTGACCACGGCCATGGCATTCCAATCTACGTCGTGCCTTTTCAGCAGTTCAATACCTTGCATGACTCGTCGGAACGACGGGTTACCCTCGCGGTCACTGCGGTATTGGTCGTGGAACGTCTGCGGACCGTCAATGGACACGCCTACCAACCAGTGGTTTTCACGGAAAAAACGGCACCATTCGTCGGTCAGCAGTGTGCCGTTCGTCTGTATGCTGTTGGCTATGTGTCGTCCGCCTGCATACTTGCGTTGCAGTGCCATGGCCTTTTGATAGAAAGAAAGCGGTCGCAGCAGGGGTTCGCCGCCGTGCCAGGTAAAGAGAACTTCGCCCGTCGTTTGTGATTCTATGTATTCGCGGACAAACTTCTCCAGCAGCCCGTCACTCATCGTGTGGGCTTCTCCGTCGGGATACAGTCCGGCCTTTTCCAAGTAATAGCAATACTTGCATCTCAAGTTGCAGCGTGCGCCGGCAGGTTTGAGCATCACATAGAGCGGATGGGCAAAAGGAGTTGCTGTGGTTACCATTTGTTCTTTCGTATAAGCCGGCTTGGGATTTTCTTTTCCCAAGCCGGCTCTTGACTTTTTGTGGTGCCACCAGGATTTGAACCGGGGACACACGGATTTTCAGTCCGATGCTCTACCAACTGAGCTATGGCACCTTTGCTTCTTTTCTCTAAAGCGGTGCAAAATTAGTAAATTATTCCGTATTTACCAAACAAAAAGTTTCTTTTCTCATCCGGCGGCCCGTTTCTGCCGTATTATGCCACTTTAGTTAGTGGTAGATTAATTCTTAGAATATCATTCTGTGTCGACAATCGGGTTTATCATAGATACTGGGTCTACAATGCTTCTCCCGTTTTCTTGGATGGGACGATTTATAGGGACGAACGCGGATATAGGTTTTTCTAACTCCGTTTTCGTTGCGGCCAAATGCGTTTTCGTCCCGGAGTTTGGCTTTCTGTGGCTTGGCATTTTTGGGGGTTGACGGGGGAGGAGGAGTCTCTTTGTGCCGGAGAAGAAATAACAAAGACGCCCGCCGGAAAAGTTTCCGGCGGGCGTCGGGATGTATGGACGGGAAGATCAGATGCTCCAGTCTTCCTGTGATTTGCGTACGTAGGTGGCGTAGCGTTTCTGTGCGGCGCGCTTGGCGGCGTCGTAAAGTTCCTGTGCTTCCTCGGGATAGGCTTTCTTCAGGGAGAGGTAGCGCACTTCGCCGAGCAGGAAGTCTTGGAACTTGTCCCACTGCGGCTCTTTCGAGTCGAGCTGGAAGGGGTTCTTGCCCTGGGCTTCGAGTTCGGGATTGTAGCGCCACAGGTGCCAGTAACCGCACTCTACGGCACGGAGTTCTTCGTTTTGGCTGCGGCCCATGCCGGCTTTCAGACCGTGGTTGATACAGGGGGCGTAGGCTATGACGAGCGACGGGCCGTGGTAGGCTTCGGCTTCACGGAAGGCTTTAAGGCATTGGGCGTTGTCGGCACCCATGGCTACCTGTGCCACGTAAACGTAGCCGTAGGTGGTCTGCATCAGGCCGAGGTCTTTCTTGGTGATGCGCTTGCCGCTGGCGGCGAACTGTGCTATGGCGCCAATCGGGGTGGCTTTGGAGGCTTGTCCGCCGGTGTTGGAATAGACTTCGGTGTCGAGCACGAGGATGTTGATGTCCTGGCCTGTGGAAAGGGCGTGGTCGAGTCCGCCGTAGCCGATGTCGTAGCTGGCGCCGTCGCCGCCGATGATCCACTGGCTGCGCTTGGTGAGGTATTGGGCCAGACCTTGGAGCTCCTGACATGTGGGGCAACCTTGCTTGGCTGCTTCGGCAATCATGGGTTTCAACTTGTCACCGGCCTCACGGCTGAGCTTGGCGTCTTCGCGGCCGGCAATCCATTCCTGAGCGGCTTCCTTGAATTGGGCGGGCGTTTCGTCGGCAGCGATGGCGCCTTCGAGCAATGCCTGGATGCGGTTGCGCATCTTGGTGTTGGCGATGTTCATGCCGAGGCCGTATTCGCAGAAGTCTTCAAACAGCGAGTTTGACCATGCGGGGCCCTGGCCTTTCTCGTTCTTGCAGTAGGGCGTGGAGGGCACTGAGCCGGAGTAGATGGAGGAGCATCCGGTGGCGTTGGCCACGATTTCGCGGTCGCCGAAGAGCTGGGTGATAAGTTTCACGTACGGGGTCTCGCCGCAGCCGGAGCATGCGCCGGAGAACTCGAAGAGCGGTGTGGCAAACTGGCTGACGCGCACGTTGCTGGTGGGGTCAACGAGATGTTGCTTGCTCTTGACGTTTTTGACGAGGTATTCCCAGTTGGCGGCTTCGGGACGTTGTGAGTCGAGGTCGACCATGGTGAGGGCTTTGTTGCCCTTGTTGCCCGGACATACGTCGGCGCAGTTGCCGCAACCGAGGCAGTCGAGCACATCGACCTGCATGCGGAAGCGCATGCCCTTCATGCTGAGCGGGGCTTTCATCTCAAGAGTCTCGGGCGTGAATGCTGCGGCTTCCTGCTCGTCGAGAACGAACGGACGGATGGCGGCGTGAGGACAAACGAAGGCACACTTGTTGCACTGGATGCAGTTTTCGGCGTTCCATACCGGAACGAAGGCCGAGACTCCACGCTTTTCGTATGCGGCAGTTCCTTGCTCCCATGTGCCATCGACGGAGCACATGAAGTCGGACACCTTGAGCAGGTCGCCGTTCTGGGCATTGATGGGACGGACAAGCTCGCTGATGTATGCGCTCTCGTCACGAGTTTCCTTGACGTCGTCGGGAAGTTCTGCCCATTCGGGTTTTACGATGAGTTCGGTGTATTCACCGCCACGGTCAACGGCGGCATAGTTCTTGTTGACTACGTCTTCACCTTTGCGGCCGTAGCTCTTTACGATGAATTCCTTCATCTTCTGCACGGCCAACTCCACGGGAATGACCTCGGTGATGCGGAAGAATGCAGACTGGAGTACCGTGTTGGTACGGTTGCCAAGGCCGATTTCCTGAGCTATCTTGGTGGCGTTGATGTAATATACCTTAATATTATTCTTGGCGAAATAGCGTTTTACCTTGTTCGGCAGATTCTTTTCCAATTCGGCGCCTTCCCAAATGGTGTTGAGCAGGAACGTACCGTTCTTTTGCAGACCGCGGGTCACGTCGTACATCTGCAGGTAAGCCTGTACGTGGCAGGCAACGAAATTCGGCGTCTTAATCTGGTAGGTCGAGCGGATGGGGTGGTCGCCAAAGCGCAGGTGGGAGCAGGTAAAGCCTCCGGACTTTTTGGAGTCGTAGGAGAAGTAGGCCTGGCAATACTTGTTGGTGTTGTCACCGATAATCTTTACGGAATTCTTGTTTGCTCCAACAGTTCCGTCGGCGCCGAGGCCATAGAATTTGGCTTCAAAGATGCCTTCACCGCCCAGGGCCATTTCTTCTTCAA
>JAEEGL010254494.1_pt1 | contig 20653 bp, 24 predicted proteins | sample 9134231 | NCBI WGS metagenome assembly JAEEGL01 (sample SAMN16246548, study PRJNA631951) | gut metagenome | biome: gut microbiome; feature: rumen; material: fiber-attached | host: Bos | place: Iran: Karaj | collected 2018-10
ACAAATATACCTTTATAATCAAATTTAACATGTGTTATTCCATCATTTAGTACTTCAGTGACTAAACAATCAAAATTATCTTCAAAATGAATTCTAGTACCTATTTTAACTCTCTTTTGAGGTCTAACTAAACATTCCCATAAATCACTATCTAATTCTTTTAATAATAATACTTCAATTTTAGCATTAGTATCTGTTTTATAACCAATTATTCTACTAGGTAATACTTTAGTATTATTAAGAACTAATACATCACCTTTATGCAAATAATCAATTATATTATAGAAATGTTCGTCTTTAATATTTCCATTATTCTTATTTACAATTAATAATTTAGAATGATCTCTTTCCTTAATAGGAGTTTGTGCGATTAAAGATTCATCTAAATCATAATTATATGTTTCAATATCTTTATAATTCATAAAACTACTAGGAAAACAGCCTAGCGTCTCACCTTCCTTTGCGTATAGATTATATCATATAAAAAGAACTATGAATAGTTCTTATTTAAATGTTTCCTTAATTAAATCTTTTAAAGTATCGTTATCTCTAAATCCAACTTCTTCTTTTAATACTTCTCCATCTTTAATAAATAATAGTGTTGGAATACTCATAACTTTATAACTATCAGCTAATTCAGTAAAATTATCAATATTAACTTTAATAATATCTGTAGTATCTTTTACTTCATCTTCTATTTCTTCTAGAACTGGTCCCATCATTTTACAAGGTCCACACCATTCTGCATAAAAATCAACTAAATGATTTCCTTTTTTAATTAAATCATCAAAATTTTCTTTATCTAAATGTATCATTATATTTTTCCTTTCTCTTTTAAATAATTAAGATTTTCATCAGATATTATATCATACTTTTTAAATATATCTATCATTTCATTATTTAGTTTTGATTTGTCTTTAATATATCTCTTACTTACATCATGTATTTCATCAATAGCAGATCTTATTTTACTAGTAGATGATGACATAACTGGTGTATGTTCAAGAATTATATTAGATAACTTAGAATCTTCAATTCCAGATATATTTATAAAAGGTTGATTAACTATTAAAAGTATTATAAATACAATGATATATCCTTCTATAAATCCTACTATTGCACCACCTATTTTTGAAAATATGCCAAGAATAATAGTAGCTTTCAAAATCTTTTCAATAATACCACTTATCTTTAATAATATAACTAATATAATAGATAAAATAGTAAAAACTGCTAAGAAAGATATTAATTCATATAATAATATATTTAATACACTAACATCTTTAAATAATCCTTTAAATCCAAAGAATGGTAAGTTTTTATATAAGAATGTTGCTACTGGAACTCTAAATATCCATGCAAATACTACAATAGCAACTAATCCAACAAGTAAAACTGTTTCTTTTATTAAACCTCTTTTAATACCACCAAGAATTCCAACAAGTAATAATACTATAATTACTGCATCTAATATGTTCATTCTTCGTCACTTTCTTTCTGTACTAATTCTGCTAAAACATATGGATCACTAACACTACCATTACCTCTAATAACTTTAGTATCTTTTTTTATACCTATCACAGGTCTTACATAATATGGAACAGATACTTTTCCAGGCATAACTTTATTCTTAGAAATAACAAAGTTATATGCATCTTGTCCATTAAAATAAGCAGGTGTCATAGTAATAAATTCACTGTTATTATATAAATAGTTATTTGTATTTAATGTTTTATAATTACTTGCTTTATGATTGTTATTAGGAACAAATCCTGCATAGAAAGCTTCTTCAATTGTAAGTAAACCAATAGAATAATTTAATTTATTATTACCATATTCATTATCTACACTAAAACTATCTTTAACAGAACAACTATATGTTATATCATTCTTATTATCATTTACGAAATATTTATCCATAATAATATATCCAGTATTTAAATTACTATATCCAGCAGTATTATATAAAATACCACTATATTTAAACATACTTGTTTCTCTGTTATTACAGAATATTGTTTTATTATCTATTAAATCTTCATAGTCTTTTATATTATTGTTATACCATACATCTAAATATTTTTTAATATCACTAGAATTATTGTTTTCATGTTCTTTATCATAATTATCACTACTTACATTACCATACATATATCCAATATAAGCATTATAATTTGAAAATGAGTTGTATGCTATTTTTTCATCTTCTGAATTATTACATACATTATTTATATATTTTCCATTATATATAAGTTTAATTCCATAATTATCAGTAGTTCTAATTATTTTATAGCACATGTCTCCTATTAAAACATTATTATTTAAATTATTAGAGCCTTTATAAAAATATGTTTTATTTCCATTTAATGAATTATTAGTAAAATATACACCATCTTTATTATTTATATATTCATCTGATTCAATTGATTTAACATCAGAAGTAATTATTTCTTTTAATAATGTATTATCTTCATATATAAACTTTCCTGCATTTATATTTTTTGAAGCAATAACATTTATATTTGAAGAAAAAGTTCTATTCATATTATCAGTTTGATCATCTTCAGTTTGTAAGAAAGTAATAGTTAATTCATATGTATGTTTTTCTTTAACATCAATTTCAATATTAGATGCTAATGAAACATCAGTACTTGGAACTACTTTATCATATAGAGCAATTCCATTATTTGATTTAAGGGTATATCGTAAATCTGATTTATTTGCAAAATCATTAACTACATGTTCTAATATTAAATCATAATATGCTATACCTTCTCCAGTATTTTCTACATAGAATGTTTTTACTATCTTTTGTCCTGTGTATGCATTAACCATTGAAACATTACTAGTATCAACATAAGTAACTTCAACATTCTTATCATATACAGTAATATTAATAGGTTCTTCTTCTCCTTCGGATAAATCTACTGTTAAATATGCATATGTAGACATACCAAAAACTAGTACGCAAAATACTATTCCAATATAAGCAAGTAATATAACATATTTATTTTTTAACATATTCACCTACTCTTACACTATAACAATTATATAATTTTAATATGTTTTTTTCAATATAATTTGAAATAATAATATATTTTTGTTAAAATGTTTTTGGAGGAAAAGAATATGGTAAATCAATGTGATATATTAGATGAAAAAGAAAAGATATTAAGAGAAAAAAGCGATCCAGTTACCTTTCCCCTATCAAGTGAAGATATTTCATTAATAAATGAAATGGTTATGTATTTAAGATTAAGCCAAGATGAGGAATATGCTGAAAAAAATAATATACGTGCTGGTATGGGCTTATCTGCTATACAATTAGGAATCAAAAAAAGATATTTTGTTATATCTTATAAGAATGAAGATGGTACTTTTGAAGAATATAAAGTTGTTAATCCTAAAATAGTATCTAATTCAGAAGAAATGATTTATGTTGAAGAGGGAGAAGGATGTTTAAGCGTAAATAGATATGTTGAAGGCATAGTTCCTAGATATGCAAGAATAACTGTAGAATTTTATGATGAATTTGGTAATAAACAAACTAAAAGAGTTCGTGAAGAAATAGCTGTTGCTTTTCAACATGAAATAGATCATTTAAATGGTATTTTATTTGTAGATAAGATTGATAAGAAAAATCCATATAAAAATAAGGAGAAAATGAGAGCAATATAAAGTAAACTTATAAATATTTGTTTACTTTTTTTTATAATTCATTTATAATAAATATAGTATAGGAGAAGATAGATAATGACAGGAGTTAATAAAAAGAGGTTGGCAATTTGGGGGTTCTTATTTATATTATTATTAGGATTAGGAGCTGGAGGATTTACGCTTAGTAGATTTATGGGTTATGGTAGAGCTGGTAAAGTTAGAACAGTTGTTACTCCATATATTGAAAAGTTTAATGGCTTAAATCAAGTTAGAAAAATTAACGAAGATGAAAAAAAATCTATAAAAGCTTCATTCATTGATGAAGGAATCCTAGTAAACTATGTAAATGATAAACAAAAATATAAATTAAAATTTATTTTAATTCAAGAAAATGAATCAGAATATTTAGAAGCTACTTACAATAGTGAAGAATCTGGACCTGAAATAATGGTTAAAGCTATGGTTGATGCTGTAGGTGTTAGAAATGGAACTATTGAAGGTAAAATATTTGAAACATTTAGTTATAGCGATTTAATGAATACTACCCTAACTCAAGGAGTAGTTATTAAACCAACTCAATCAGGTGTTAAAGTACAAATAAATTTACATGCAAATATTCTTAATAATGCATCTATTGGTGGTGATGTTGATAACCCTGGTGATGAAACAAGTTATGTATTATTAGAAGATTATTCAAAAGAATTCTCAAGTTATGCTACTTATACAGCACCATCTAAATTCTCACAAACAAATTCAGGATACTCTTATAGTACTGATAATGATACATGTAAAGCAAGATTCGCTATTGTTTCTCCAGAAACTGCAGGAAGTGGAACAAGTGGTTTAGCAATAGATGTTGCTAATGTAATAGCTAAAGGTGAAAAAACTTCAACTACTGAAGAAACTGTAAATGATATTAAATGGAGTGTTGTTTCATACAAGAATGTAACTGAAGGTAAAACAACTAGATATTTAACTGATGAAAGCGGAGTTATATTACTATTCGAATTTATTAGTCAAAATGGTACTGATGAATGTAATGAATATCAAAGCAGCTTCTTAAATAGTATTAAGATTAAAAACTAGTAAATAAAAAGTTCTCTAAATGAGAACTTTTTTAATTGTCTAATTTTACACTAACTATCTTACTTACACCAGATTCTTGCATTGTTATACCATATAACTTATCTAAGTATTCCATTGTTTTCTTCTTATGTGTTATTACAAGTAACTGTGTTTTATTTTTATAGTTTTGTAAATATTCACCAAATATAGTTGCATTAGCTTCATCTAAAGCAGATTCTACTTCATCTAATATTACAAAAGGAACATGCTCTAAATTCATTATTGAGAACAATAAGCTAATCGCAGTCATTGTTCTTTCACCACCAGATAGTAAACTAAGTGGTTTTTGACTCTTTCCTGGAGGTACTGCTATAATATCAATTCCTGTTTCAAGAACATTGTTCTTATCAGTCATTTCTAAATGAGCATTGCCACCTTTAAATAGTGTTTTAAATACTTTATTAAACTCTATATTAATGTTATTAAATGTTTCTACAAACTTATCTTTCATAACATTATCCATATCATCTATTATTTTTAACAAATCATTTTCACTATTTTCTAGATCAGTTTTTTGTTTAGATAAAAATGCTACACGTTTAGATATTCTTTCATATTCATCTATACTTCCTAAGTTAACTTCTCCTAAAGACTTAATCTTTCTTCTTAAAGAATTAACTTCATTTCTAGCTTCATTTTCATCTATTTCTAATATATATTCATTCTTAGCTTTCTCATAACCAAGAGAATATTCTTCACTTAATCTAGTAAGTAAACTATCTAAATTCATATTTAATTTAGTTATATCAATTTCTAAACTATTTATTTCATTATTTAGAGTATTTTGTTTACTATTCATCTTCTTTATAGAAGCAGATATTTCATTTAAGTTTTCATTTAAACTGCTCTTATTCTTATTTAATACTTCTAATTCTTTTTCAAGTTTATCTTTCTTTTGTTCATGATTATAGTAATCTTTTAATACACTATCTAATTCTTTATCTAAACTATTTTCACTTAAATTATTTATTTCATCTTTTACCATGTCATGTTCATGAGATGTACTTTGTTCTTGAATCAATTTATTATTAAGTGTTTCATTATTTTTAACTATTTCTATATTTAAATTATATATTTTTTCTTTAACTATATTTAAAGATGTATCATTTTCTTTTATTTGATTATTTATTGCATCAATTTCATCATTAACAGTATTAATACTAGATCTTAATCTATCAAGTTCATATTTATCACTTATATATGAACTAGATTTCTTATAACTACCTCCACTCATAATACCACCAGTGTGTATTACATCACCATCAAGAGTAATAACTCTATATTTATGGTTAATCTTTTTACTTATTCTAGTAGCATTATCAATATTATCACATACTATTATATTTCCTAATTGATTCATTATAATATTATAGAATTTAGTATCATAAGTAACTAAGTCACTCGCAACACCAATAAAACCAATAATATTTTTTAAATCTTTTAACATATCAGGTTCAATACTTCTAGGTTTAATAACATTAAGTGGGAAAAAAGTTGCTCTTCCAAGATTCTTTCTTTTTAAATATTCAATAGCTTCTTTAGCACATACTTCATCTTCAGTAATAATATTATTTGAAGAAGCAGCAAGTGCTGTATCTAACATAATTACATATTCATCTTTAGTATCTATTACATTACCTAATATATCATAAATACCTCTTAAAGTAGCATTTCCTATGATATTTTTAACTGCAAATGGTATTTTATTCAAACTAGATAAATTTGTCTCTAAAATGTCTATTTTGTTTCTTATATCAAGTAATTTCTTATTAGATTTATTAAGTTCACTATTATATGTTTCCCTTTTAATATTTAATCCATTATATTCACTAGTTAATGTAGTTAATTTATTATTTAATTCATCTTTATTTATTTTTAAATTATTAATATCTATATTTATAGAAGATAATAAATTATTAAGAGTAGCTTCTTTTTCTTTTAATCCAATAAGTTTATTTTTAATTTCATTACTAGTCTTATCATATTTATTTCTTTCAGTTAATAATGTTTTCTTATTACTTAAAGATATTAAACTTTCATTTATATTAAATATTTCATTACTTGTTTTATTAATCTTTTCATCTAAATTTAATATTTCTAATTTAATCTTTTCTATTTCAGTATCATCACTAGTTGATGAAGATACTATTTCAGACAATTCTTCTTCTAATTTAACTTTTTTATTCTTTTTAACCTCCACTTCATCACTAAATGAAGAAATATCTTTTGCTATTAAAGCAATTTCAATATTCTCTAATTTACTTTTAGCTTCTTTATACTCTTTTGCTTTTTTAGCACTTTCTTCTAAAGGAACTAAGTTCTCAGAATTTTCATCTATAATTAGATTAATTCTTTCAATATTATCATGAGTTTTAGCAAGTTTTGATAAACTTTCTTCTTTTCTTTTCTTATATTTTAATACACCTGCAGCATCTTCAAATATAACTCTTCTCTCTTCAGGTTTTTCACTTAATATTTGATCTATTTTATTTTGAGGAATTATATTAAATGATTCTTTACTACCTCTAGTGTCTAATAATAGGTTTGATATATCTTTTAATCTACATTTTTCATTATTGATAGAATATTCATTTTCACCTGTCTTATATACAGTTCTTTTTATTTCTACTTCATTAAAATCAATATTTAATAATCTATCAGTATTATCAAATACAATAGCAACACTTGCATAATTAGATGCTTGTCTAGAAGATGAGCCACTAAAAATAACGTCAGTCATATTATTAGACCCACGAAGTGCTTTTATACTTTGTTCTCCTAAAACCCATTTAACAGCATCAACTATATTACTCTTACCACTACCATTAGGTCCTACTATACCAGTAAATGTAGGATCAAGTTCAATAGTCATTTTATCTGCAAATGATTTAAAACCATTAATTTTAATTGCTTTAATATACATTGTATCACCTATTTTTCTTATTAATTATAACATACATAAATAAAAAGATAAATCTTAAATGGTTTATCTATTTATTTTGCTTTTTTTAAATATGCTTCTTTAGCGGCATTTTGTTCTGCTTCTTTTTTAGAACTTCCACTACCTGCACCATATACTAAATTATCTATAATAACTTCTACTTTAAAAGTTTTATCATGTGCAGGTCCTTCTTCACTAATTAATTTATATTCAACACTTTTTCTAACTGTTTGAACACTTTCTTGTAATAAACTCTTGTAATCCATTAAGAAATCTTCTTCACGTTCAATATAAGGTACTATTAAGTTATTAAATATCTTTTTTACGGTAGATAAACCACTTTCTAAATAAATAACTGCCATACATGCTTCAAATACATCAGCAATAATAGTTTTATTAGGTTCACCTATACTATTACCTATATAAATATAATCTTTAAGATTTAATTCTTTAGAATATTCATATAATGCATTTTCACATACATATAGACTTCTAAGTCTACTCATTTCACCTTCAGGTTTTTTAGTTTTATTATATAAATAATCACTACATACTATTTCAAGTACAGCATCTCCAAGATATTCAAGTCTTTCATAAGACTCACCACCATGTTCATTAGCATAACTACTATGAGTTAAGGCTATACCTAATAATTTAGTATTTTTAATAACAACACCATATTTTTTAAATAAATTTTTCATAACAACCACATCCAAATTATAACATATTTAGCTTATTTAATCATTATTTATTCGTATATACTAAACTTGTAGTTATGATATTATTAATTGCAAATATTAGATTAAATATTGTAAACACTATCAATCTACTCATAAATAATTCACTGCCAATAGCAATCATTTGAATTGAAACAATTAATATGACATATGCAAAAAGTATTAATAATACATATAATGACTTTCTTTTACTACCTATATCATATTGCATATCTATTAATTTATAATAGAATATGTATAACATAAAAGTAAAAATATCAATTATAAAATAATTAAATGATACTTCACTATCAACCATGATTGATAATATTAGTATTATTATTAATCCTATAATATATATAGTACTTAAAGTAAAATCAGTTCTTTTAGCTTCTAGAATATTCATATTTTTAAAGAAATATACAAATAATAAATATAATAAAAATAAAAATTGAACTATTGTTATTAATGAAAACATAAATAATAATGCATCACTCAATATAATATTTAAAGAAATATTTTTACTAAAAAATTTATTTATTACAGTATTTATTACTATATAATCAACTTCTTTAAATAATGATATATTACTATCAAGTTCTTCTTCAGGTAAACTCTTTTCTCTCATAAATGTATTATAATCAATAAATTCTATTGCTATTGAATAAGCATCATTTTCATTAAAGTATGATTTATGAAGTTTTGTATTAATACTACAAACAGTTTCATATTCAGAATCACAATAGAAATATGTAGTGTTAATTGAGTGACTTAATATTTTAACTCTAAATATAACACGCTCATTTTTTTTACTAGTTGCTTTAATAACAAGAGGTGATTCATCACTAATTTCTATATCTACTACTGCTTCATCTATATCTTTTAATATTATTTTTTCGTTATTTATATCAATTTCTTTAGATTTATAACCACTAGCATTTATACTAATTGGTAAAAGTAATATAGTTAATAATAAAACTAATAATTTTCTTTTCATAATATCTCCATTTACTATTTAATACTATTAATAGTATATCATAGTTTTCATATAAAAGATATTAATCTATTTTAATTTATTTGTTTTTGTAATATAATAGTTATATGAAAAAGTTATTAATAAAAATGATTAATATATATCAAATTATGCCACTTCATTCACATTCAATGTGTAGATTTACTCCTACATGTAGTGAATATATGAAAGAATGCATTGAAAGATATGGTATTAAAGGAATATTTAAAGGAATTAAAAGAATATTAAGGTGTCATCCATTTGGTAAATTTGGATATGATCCTGTTATTAAAGGAGAAAAAATATGAAAAAAATTATTGTATTATTAGTGACCCTATTATTAATTACGGGGTGTGAATTTAATGAAGATTTTAGTGATAAGTTTGTATATACTACTAGTTATCCTATAGAATATGCAACATCAGTTTTATATAAAGATCATGCTAATATATCAAGTGTTTACCCAAATGGTGCTGATAATAAGTATGAAGTTACTGATAAAAAGAAAGATAAATATTCTGAAGGAGAAACATTTGTATATTCAGGTATTTCTAATGAAGCAATTCTTGCAAGAGACTTATTAAATAAAAATAGTAATCTTCAAATAATTGATGCTACTAAAGGAATATCTACAAGTTATAGTTATACAATAGTTTGGTTAAATCCATCAAATTTCCTAAAACTATGTAGTAATATTAAATCAGGATTAATTGATTATACTGAAAATACTTATATCAAAGAAGAAATAAATGAGAATTTTGAAGCTTTAAAAGAAAAAATATCATTATTAGAAGTTCAATTATATAATATAGGTAAAAATGGTAATTATGATACAATATTAACTACTTCAGATGATTTAAGTTTCTTAACTAAATATAATATTAATGTTGTATCAATTGATGAAAATAATGCTTCTATAGATAAATCTTATGCTGATGCTAAGAAATTAATTGATGATAAAAAAGTTAATTATGTATATATTATGGAAGGACAAAAGTTAAACGATACACAAGAAAAATTCATTTCTACAAGTAATCTTAAAAAGATAGAAATTAATAATTTATTTACTTTATCTGAAGAAGAAAGAAGTGAAGGAAAAGATTATATAACATTAATGAACGAAATAATTGAGAATTATAAAACAGAATTATATAAACAATAATTCTGTTTTTTTATTTTCTAATTTCAGTTAATCTATTAATATCATTACCAACTACATAATTATCTTTATCTAAACTACTAAATAACTCAAGTAGTGTTACATAATCTTCTTTATAAAATGCTTCAAATACATTTCTAAATTCATCTTGATATGGTGCTAGAAGAAAATCTCTAATTAATCCAATACCTCCTGTATTAATTAAATGTGTTATACATCGTTCATCAATAGAATTAGTATTATTTGATATTTTAGAACATAATTCTTCTACATCAAAATAAGATTTATTTCTAGATAATATAATCATATTAGCAAGAACTTCAGTAAAAGCTTCTTCTAATTTTACTTGATTAGCAATAATTGATCTTATATCATTTAATCTATCTATTACTTCTTGTTTATTTCTAAGAGGATTATTTTTATCTTCAACTGGTAATGTATAAAGATCCATTGAATTATATATAATATTCTTATGTTCATTTATTAATGGACTTTTATATGATATTGTTGGAGTAAAACGTGTTTTTGATGATACTTCCCATGCAAGATTTTCCATAAATTCATCATAATTACCATGATATTTACTATCAAAGAATTTCTTTTCAAATATATCATAAGATTTAGTTCTTTTATTATAGGCAATAAATGTATAAAAATTATCTTTATAAATATATACTTTTATAGGAATATACTTAGATAAATTATTCGTATTTTTTAATGCAGATAATACTAATATATCATCATATTCTTTTAGTTTTAAATATGTTTCATGATACATTTGTGCTTCTTTATACATGGCTTCATTTACATTATTTAAACTAACTTCATCTTTTAATGTAATAATTCTCATTTTATGTAATAAACCATGAACAATTGTATTAGCTACATCTACAAGAGCTTCATTATAATTTAAGCCATTTTCTAAATGATTATATATATCATCTAAATAATCAATACCAATATAAATAGCATCTTTTCTATCATCATTTGGATTATATACAACTTTATCTCCTTCAGTTATATCTTCTGTATAATCAATTTTAATCGGAGTATTAAATACATGTGAAAAAAGACTATAATCTAAGTCTATATTCTTAAAGAAATTCTTTAACGCATTAAATGCCATGCTTTTAGAATCATTTAATAGTTTTTTATAATCCCTTTCCTCTTCCATACATCCTCTTAATATTCATCAAATAATGTTTTTTGTTCATTTATTTTAAATTCTCTATATGTTTTTTCTGTTATAACTCTACCACGAGATGTTCTTTTAACATAACCTTCTTGTAATAAGAATGGTTCTATAACATCTTCAATAGTAGTAGCTTCTTCACCTATTGATGAAGCTATTGATTCAATTCCAACTGGACCACCATTAAATTTCTTAATAATGCTCATTAGATATTCAACATCTGTTCTATCTAGGCCATGAGCGTTAATTTTAAGGCGTTCTAAGCTCTTTTTAACTATATCTAAGTCAATTTTACCATTTCCCTCAACTAATGCAAAATCACTAACTCTTTTAAGTAATCTATTTGCTATACGAGGAGTCTTTCTACTTCTAATAGCTATTTCAAATGCAGCATCATGGTCAATTTCAGTATCAATTACTCTAGCAGTTCTTTCAACTATTTGAGTAAGTTCTTCGTCTGTATAGAATTCTAATTTAGATACTATACCAAATCTATCTCTTAAAGGACTAGATAAATCACCAGCTCTTGTTGTTGCTCCTACTAAAGTAAATGGAGGTAAATCAATTTTAATACTTCTACTTTGCCCTTCTCCACCAATAATAATATCTAATTTAAAATCTTCCATAGCACTATATAATATTTCTTCAATATATTTAGGTATTCTATGAATTTCATCTATAAATAATACATCATTTGGTTCTAAAGTAGATAATATAGCTGCTAAATCACCACTTTTTTCAATAGTAGGACCGCTAGCAGTTTTAATATTACTACCAAGTTCATTTGCAATAATATGTGCAAGTGTTGTTTTTCCAAGACCAGGAGGACCATATAATAAAACATGGTCTAATGATACATTTCTCATTTTAGCAGCTGATACAAATACTTTAATATTTTCTTTTACATCATTTTGACCAATATATTCATCAAAAGAATCTGGTCTAATATTTTTTTCAAAAGTATCTTCCGCTAATTCATGATTAGATATTACTCTCTCCTCCATTATAATTCTCCTTTATAAATTTATATACTTCATCCCAATTATCAACCCTATTAAATCTATTTTCTGCATGATTATATTGATTAGTAAATAATAGTACATCAACTCCTACATTACTTACATCTTCACAATGACTTTCTTTGTCATCTATAAATAAATTAACTCCATTTTCAAGACATTCATCTGTTTTCTCTCCAGTATCTACAAATACTTTATCATATTTAATACCATGTCTATTTAACCAATCAACTGTTAATTTATATGGATCTTTAATATATTTTCCTTTTCTAAATGAAATAATAAGTATTTTATTTCCTTCATCATGTAATTTATTAATTACTTCTTTAGCACTTGGTTTAATTTCTGCATTATCCATAATATATTCAAGTCTATCTGCAAAGAATTTACCTTTCATATCTTTTTCCCAGCCCATCATTTCAGTAAATTCATATGCATTTATATCTTTAATACCATTACCACCAAGTACTTCTTTATCATATTTATCTGCTTCTACTATAATTCTTTCATTAGTTGAACATATTGTATCATCCATATCAATTCCAATAACCATAATTTTTACCTCACTTTAATAATAATTTTAATGCTTCTTTTATTTGTGTCTCTATGTTTTGAGTTTTATCTACTTTAGCTATTACATTTTTAACATCACTAGATTTATATCCTAATGCTTCTAATGCCATAATTAATTCATCAGAATCATCTTCATGACTTTCTATACTAGCAAGTTTACCTTTAAGATCAAGAATAATTTGTCTAGCAAGTTTTTCTCCAATCTTTGGTATTTTCTTTAAATAAAGAATATTTTCTCTATCAATAGCATCAACTATTCCATTAATAGTACCAGTAGCTAATATTGATAAAGCCATTTTAGGACCTAATCCTTTAACATCTATTAATCTTAAAAATAAATCTCTTTCTTCTTCACTAATAAATCCATATATTGTATATTCATCTTCTCTTACATGATTATATACATATACAGTATATTCTTCATCTTCATGAAATCTATATGGGTTAGATGTGTAAACTCTATATCCAACACCATTTACATCAACTACTATGTAGTTTGCAATACATTTTGTTACAATGCCTTTTAAATAATCAAACATAATCTCATCCTCATAATAATTATATCAATTAAAAATAACTATTACTAGTTATTTTATTATTTATTTTTTTTCCATAATTTGATCATATTTTTTACTTATTCTAAACATAGTATTTTCTATATATTTTCTATCTTTATTTAATAAATCTGCTATTTCATAATTTCTAAGACCTTTTACTCTTAAATCAAATATTACATTTTCACTCTTACTTAGTTTAGCTTTTAATCTATGTATTAAATCATTTTCATTTTCTACTGCAAATAAAACTTTAGATGGCTCAAATGAATTATCTTTTAAAATATTATAATAAGCTTCATTTGATTCCTCAAATAATTTATCAAGTGAATATGAATTATTTAATATTCTATTTTTTTGTCTAAATGACTGCTTAATAGCTGTCATTATATTATTTCTAATACATTTAGACGCATATGTATAAAAAGTAATATTTTCTCTTTCTCTATATGAATGTATTGCATTTAATAAACCAATTAAACCTTCTTGGTATAAATCAGATACTTCATATCCTACTATATTATATTGTTCTAGTAGTTCTTTTAATATATTTAGTATAACTTTTTTATATTTTTCAATTATTATACTAACAGCATCTTCATTATTATCACAACATAGATATACTAATTCATTGTCATTTAAATCTTTATACTCCATAAACCTCCTATTTATATTTCATTATTTCATATATTAATATTCCACTAGCAACGCTAGCATTTAGTGAATTAACTTTTCCTTTCATTGGTAATGAAACAATTTGATCACAAGATGACGCTACTATTTGTTTTAAACCATGTCCTTCGCTTCCAATAACTAAACATGTTTTACCAGAATAATCCACATCTTTATAATCTTTACTTCCTGCTTCAGCACCATATACCCAATATCCTAAATCTTTTAATTTAGTAATTGTATTAGATAAATTAACTACTTCTACAATTTTAACATTATTTAATGCACCAGCACTTGTTTTATATACTGTAGAATTAACAGATACACTTCTTTTCTTAGGTATAATAATATAATTTACACCAGCACATTCACATGTTCTAATAATAGCACCAAAATTATGTGGATCTTCTAATGAATCCAGCATAACTACAAAATTAGCATCTTTATCATTTTCAATATCTTTAATATCCATATATTTATATTCTTCAATATCAAGTGCTATACCTTGTGTTATACCATTATCACACATCTTATTTAATTTATTTCTATCAATATGAAATCTCTTAAGATTCTTTTTAATAATAATACTCATTAACTCTTGATCATTAAAATTATTATCTAAAAACACTTTAAATATTTTAGTATTTGAATTCAATATTTCACGAGCAACATTTTTACCATATACTAGCATATTTCCTCCAATAAATTATTAAGTTCATCAATATTGTCTACTATTTTAACAAAATCAAATAAAGATGCAAATTTATCTTCTTTAATCTTTTCTAATATAATTTTAACTCCATCAAAATAGTTATTTATATTTACTAGTATTATTTTATTATGATGAGATTCATTTACATATTCACTAATCATATAAAATATTTCATCATATGTTCCATATCCTCCAGGAAGAAACATAATTAAATCAGATAATTCCATAAATCTTTCCATTTGTTCAAGAGCAGTTCTTTTAACTTCTTTAAAACAATCAAGATTATCTAATTCTTCTTTATAATGTTCAATTTGAATACCATAAATATCTTTATTATTTGATTTAAACTCTTCATATACTTTACCCATTATTCCATGAGCACATCCACCAAATACTAAAGAAAAATCTTTTTTTACAAGTAGTGCTGCTACTTTGCTAGCTTCTTCATAATAAATATCTTTTAATCCATCATAAGATGAACATCCTATAAATACTTTCATTTATCAAGTTCCCTTTTCAAGCATGTTGCTGCTATTGCACCATCTGATACAGCAGTAGCTATTTGATATAATTCTTTTTTAATTACATCACCGCATGCATATATACCATCATATTTAGTTTTCATACAATTATCTACTAAAATATAACCATTTTCATCTGTTATATCTAATTCTTTTATAAACGATGTATCAGCAACAGTACCAAAGTATATAAATACTCCATCACAATCAATAATAGTACCATCATCTAATTTAACACCAGATATAAAATCATTTCCTAAGAATTCTACAACACTTCTTCCTGCTATTATTTTTATATTTTCTTGATTAACACTTTCTCTAGCAGTAATATTAGCAGATATTTTATTTCTTACAATTATAGTTACAGATTCAGCAAATCTACTTAAATATGAAGACTCTTCAAATGCACTATTTCCTCCACCTAATACAACAATCTTTTTACCTTTATATAGTGGAGCATCGCATACAGCACAATAACTTATTCCTTTGCCAATAAATTTATCTTCATTAACTAGACCACTTTTCTTATATTTTCTTCCTCCAGCAATAATAACACCTTTAGTTTTATATTCACCATTTTTAGTAAATACAGTCTTAGTATTATCATCATTAATTCTTATATTTAAAACTTTAGTTATTTTATATTCAACTTTTTCAGCTTTAATATGTTCAAACATTTGATAAGCAAGCTCACTACCAGTTATACTTTTAAAACCTAAATAGTTTTCAATAATACTAATTTTAGCAAGATTTTCTCCAGGCATAGCTTCGTCTAGCATAAGAGTTTTTAATCCTGCTCTTTTAGCATAAATGCCAGCACTCATGCCAGCACATCCCATTCCTACTATAATACAATCGTACATAATATCACCTAATATTTAATTTCATCATCATATGAGTTATATATTTCATCTAATTTTGGCTTTCTAGCTTGTACAGCTATTAAATAGAATCCAACTATAATCATTAAAACACTAACTATATGAGCAACTTTAGCATTAAATATCATTAAACTATCAGTTCTAAATGTTTCAATAACCATTCTTACAACACCATACCATAATAAATAAGTACCAAATATTTGACCTTTTTTAACATATGGTCTTCTTCTAATAATTAATAATGCTATAAATCCAATTAAACAAACTAATGATTCAAAATAAAACATTGGTAAATGATAAGATCCATTTATTTCCATATTATCTATTACAAATTGAGGAATAATTCTCATTTTTACAAGAGTATCATATTCAACTGCACTTCCATATGCTTCTCCATTAAAGAAGTTACCCCATCTACCAATAGCTTGAGCTAATATAACACCTGGAACTATCATATCAAACATTTTTCTTGCATCATATTTATATCTTTTACAAAATAATATAATTACAAGTAAACCGCCTAGTAAACCACCATGAATAGCAAGTCCACCTCTCCAAATTTGGAATATTTCAACTAAATGTTTTGAATAATAACCCCATTCAAATACAACATAATAAATTCTAGCAAATATTATTCCAACTAATAATGTCCAAAATAACATATTAAACACAAATTCAGGTTTAATATGAAATCTATTAGTTTCACTTCTAATAACTTTATATGCTAAAAGCACTCCTACTAATATTAATACGCTATACCATCTAATAGCAAATGGCCCAGCTTCAAATATATATGGTGACATATATATACCTCCTATACATTTTTAGTAATAATTTGATCTAAAAATATTCTTAATATACTTATAAATATTCCTATAATGAATACACTAATAAATCCATGTAGTTCAAAAGATTTACCCATAATTAAATCACATATCCATAATATTATTACATTTACTATTGGATAACTAAGTCCTAAAGTAATAATATTTAATGGTAGTGTTAAAAATTTAATAATTGGTTTTAAATAATAATCTAAAACACTAAGTATTAAAGCAGCAACTATTGCATAAAAGAAATTACTTACATATAAACCTCTAAACAAACTTGATGCTATCATTAATACAACAGCATATACAAGTATACCTACAATAAATTGCATTATTGCTTTATTATTACTTTTATTTGAATTATCTTCAATTTTATATATTTTTGCTTTTTTTGCCATAATTACTCCTAATCAGAATAGAATGATGAAATCATACAATTAGTAAATTTACCAGCCATAGAACTATCATCTTCAGTTAAATAATCTGGATCCCAACTATCTCCACATAAAATATATGTTTTAGGTTCCTTATATTTTCCATATTTATCTCTTTTAACAGCTATAGCTCCAAAACACTCTTGTTTTTCATAAACTAAATCATTGTCATAATATCCAGTAGTTTGTAAGTCTTCAATACAAATATAATGAGTATAATCCCCAACTGCTACATTAAACTTTCTAACTAAACCTTCAGCATGTCCAGATTCATCACTCCATTTACATATATATGTATCTCCATTTGATTTCTTTAATGGCATATTGCAATAATCATCTAATGCTAATTTAGCAGAATCTTCTATTAAATTTTCTTCAGTTTGCATAACCTTTGCTAAAGCCTTAGTATAGTTACTTAATAACCCAGGTAATACCATTGTTGCTACGATACCAATAATAACTATAACTATTAATAATTCAATTAAAGTAAATCCTTTTTTCACATCTATCATCTCCATAAATATTGTAGCATAAAAAAATAAGATTTGCATCTTATTTTTATTTTAATGTTTGTTCCTTAACAACTACCCCAGGTTCATTATAATATAATATATTATTATCATAATCATAATACATTGTTACTTCAACTTTTTCTGTATTTACAAATACATATACATAACCAAAAGTTTTAGTACCATAGTATCCTGTATTTTCATATGGTTCAAAATCAAATAATTCATATCCTTCAACTACTGGAACATTATTATTAATAAATCCATTAGTATTATATCTATTTTCACCTAATACATCACCATTATAATCATGATATCTGTCATTAATATATCTAGGCTTATCTTTTTCATTTTGTGGATTGTTTTTAGCAATAGAACTATAATATTCTATAAAATGTGTTCCAGGTTCAAATACTTTTTTAACTGTAGTTATATTAGTTATTTTATTTACTTCTGTATGTTCAGTATTGTTACCATAATCTTCTAGAGAATCTATTTCTTTACTATTTTTTACATCACTACAACCACTTAATAAAGCACCTGCTAATATAGCAGATCCAATAGTTGCTTTAGTTTTTTCTTTCATCTTTATTTCCCCCATTAATTATTTTTTTCTTTTTAAACCAGGACCTTTACTTTCTAATCCTAATTTGATTCCTTCACAAACTTGATCTCTATGTTTTTTAAGATATTCAATTTGTTTTTGAATTAATTTATCTTTATCAATTCCATTATTTGCAATAGCAATATCATCAGAATCAATACTAAATGTAACCATAAAAGTTGGTTTAGTATCAATAACTCTTTCACCATTTTTATTTATAATTACATCATAACCATCTTTAGTTGTAACACTTGCTAATCCTTCACTAAATGGACAAGCATAATCATATTGGCATGGAATTACTTCTTCTCCTGTAGTATCAATATATCCCCATCTACCTTTATTATCTTGAACAGCTGCCATTCTTTCATTAAATAATTCAATTTGTTCATAATTTTTAGTTGGTAAATATTCACCATTTTTATTTATTACATTATATTTTTTTAAACCATAATAATCTGTTACAACAGCTAATCCTTCATGAAATGCTGTGCACCAACTATGTTCCATTGGAATAACTAACTCACCATTAGTATTAATATATCCTTCAAATCTTCCATGTCTACTTTTCCTAACGCTAGATAAACCTTCTGAAAAATCAGATGCATAGCAATATTTATGTGGTATTACTAATTCACCTTCTTTATTTCTAAATCCTACTTTATTATCTTCATCATATATAGCAACAAGTCCTTCACTAAATGGTCTAATATTTGCATAAACACGATCATAGCCACCACAATAATTAAAATGTATTTTTTCATTACCTTTGGTATCAATGTATGCCCATTTATCATATTCTAATTCAACAGCAGCCATTCCTTCTCTAAAAAAACGAGTAGAAAGATATTTTAATGGAATAACTACTTCACCTTGTTTATTAATATATCCATATCTAAACCCTACATCTCCACTTTTTTTATCTCTATTTACATTTCCAATTGAAGCTAATCCATTTGAGAAAGATGATAAAGCATCTGCATGTATTTCTAAAATATGTTTTCCAGTTTTATCAATAAAAATATGTTCTCCATTATCAAATTCTAGTTCAACTAAAGCCAATCCTTCACTAAAATAACTACCACTGTAATATTGACAAGGTACTATAATTTTACCTGTTTTATCCATATATCCTATTTTTTTAGATCTATCTTCTACTTTAGCCATTCCTTCACTAAATGACCCTAAATTCTCATAATCAGAGGTTGTGATATTATCTAATTTAATCATTATAAAATGTCCTCCTAAAACAAGGCTATATTATAAATTAAAGCATAAAAAAAGTCAATCTAATGACTGACTACTTTTCTTCTTCTTTGTTTACTTTTACAACTTCTTTTCCTTTATAGTATCCACACTTTGTACATGCTCTATGTGGTGCTATAGCATTTCCACAATTTGGACAAGCTAATACAGTTGGAGCAGTTTTCTTTAAATGAGTTCTTCTTTGTCTTTTAGCAGTTTTACTAACTCTTCTAAAAGGTAAAGCACCAAATAAAGTAATATCTAATTTCATTTTAATTCCTCCTTTTTATATTA
>JAEEGL011007833.1_pt1 | contig 20652 bp, 17 predicted proteins | sample 9134231 | NCBI WGS metagenome assembly JAEEGL01 (sample SAMN16246548, study PRJNA631951) | gut metagenome | biome: gut microbiome; feature: rumen; material: fiber-attached | host: Bos | place: Iran: Karaj | collected 2018-10
GCAGTCCCTCGCCGACGAGATAGGAAAGGACGTCTGGGACGCCCGCGATGAGCTCGTATACAAATATGACGACCTCGACGCTTCGATAGACGAGATACTCGAAAGCGGCAAACAGCCCTACGTCCTCGCGGACACCACCGACAACCCCGGAGCCGGGACCACCGGCGACAGCACGCGTATCTTAAGGAGGCTGCTCGAGCGCGGAGTAAAGAACGCGGCGGTCGCGATAATATACGACCCCGAGAGCGTCGAAAAGGCCGTCGCCGCAGGAGTCGGCGCGACCATAGACGTAAGGCTCGGCGGGAAGATCGAGCCCCATATAAACGGAGAGCCCATAGAGGCGAAGGCCTACGTACAGTCGATCAGCGACGGGATATGCTTTACGAAGGATTACTGCCCCGGAACGAGGATCAACACCGGGACTACGGCCGTCCTCGTCATTGACGGTATAGAGGTCGTGACCTGCAGCCTTAGGACCCAGCCCTATGATATGGAGGTTCTCAGGGCCAACGGTATAACCCCGCAGGACAAGAAGGCGATCGTGGTCAAGTCGACCATACACTTCAGAGCCTCGTACGAGAAGGCCGCGGTCAAGATCTTCAGTATCGCGCCTGAGGCGGGGATGCCCAAGGATCCGCTCGGGATGAGATACAAGCGCATGCGCCGACCGATATATCCGCTGGACAAATAGAATACACAAACAAAACGGCCGGAGGGGCGCCCTTCCGGCCGTTTTTCTTTTCCCGCTTTAGGAGGTATCTCGCGGGAGTCCTTGATCTTGAGTTACTTGTTATTCGACCTTCGCCTTCGCGCTCACGAGATGGCAGGCGCAGAAGTGCTCGCCGCCGAGATCCTTGAATTCCGGCGCTTCCTGCGAGCACTGCTCGGTCGCGAACTTGCAGCGCGGAGCGAAACGGCATCCGGGCTTCGGGTTGACCGGGCTGCTAATCTCGCCCTGTATGACCTCGATCTCCTTGTGTCTCATGGAGATATCGGGTTCGGGGATGGCCGAGAGCAGGGCCTTGGTGTAGGGATGCTGCGGATTCTTAAAGAGCTCGTTCGAGGGGGCCTTCTCGACGCACTGGCCGAGGTACATTACCGCGATCTCGTCGGAGATGTGCTTTACCACCGAGAGGTCGTGGGTTATGAACATGTAGGCGAGACCCATCTGATCCTGAAGGTCCATAAGGAGGTTGAGGATCTGGGCCTGTATCGAAACGTCGAGGGCCGAGACCGGCTCGTCGCAGACTATGAACTTGGGGTCCAGAGACAGGGCTCTCGCGACTCCGATACGCTGGCGGCGGCCGCCGTCGAGCTCGTGCGGATAGGTATCTTCGAGCCTTCTGGCCAGTCCGACCATGTCCATGAGCTCCAGGGCGCGCTTCTTGATCTCCTTGCGGTTCCCTCCGAACCTGCGGTTGATGATCATGTTCTCAGCGATGATCTCCTCGACCGTCATGCTCGGGTTGATGCTCGAATAGGGGTCCTGGAAGATGATCTGCATCTTGCTTCTCATCTCGCGCATCTGGTGCTTGCTGTACTTGAGTATGTTCTCGCCCTCGTAGAGGACTTCGCCGGCCGTCGGTTCTATAAGGCGGAGTATGGTGCGTCCTAGCGTGCTCTTTCCGCAACCCGACTCGCCTACGATACCGAGGGTCTTGTGCTCGTAGATCTTAAGGTTGACGTCGTCGACAGCGTGGAGCTTGCCTTCCGGTACATCGAAGTACTTTTTGAGATGTACGGTCTCGATCAAAGGTGTCTGCGCGTTCATCACTTTGCCTCCTTTGCGAACAGATGGCAGCTTATGCTGTGCGTTCCATCGACGAAGGTCCCGGGCTTGGACTTAAGACATTCCTCCGTGCAGTGCGGGCATCTCGGAGAGAAGCTGCAGCCCTGCGGAAGGTTGGTCGGATCCGGCATCAGCCCGTCTATGGGGTGGAGACGGTCGCTCTCGTCGCGGAGATTGGGTATCGCACCGAAGAGGCCTACGGTGTAGGGATGGTGTTTGTCTCCGGTGAATATGTCCTCGAGGGTCCCCTGCTCGATGAGCTCGCCGGCGTACATGACGGCGACCTTGTCGCAGACCTGGGCGACTATGCCGAGGTCGTGGGTTATCATGATCATCGCCGTTCCGAGGCGGTCCCTGAGGTTCTTCATCATCAGAAGTACCTGGGCCTGTATCGTAACGTCGAGAGCGGTCGTGGGCTCGTCGGCTATGAGGAGCTGCGGCTCGCAGACCAGCGCTATCGCGATAACGACGCGCTGCTTCATCCCGCCCGAGAACTGGTGCGGATAGTTGGTCTTCCTGCTGGCGGGGATACCTACCATCTCGAGGACCTCGTCGACCCTCTTGTCGAGAGCCTCGCCGTCGAGGCCTTCGGCGTTGTGGGTCAGCAGGGATTCCTTGATCTGGTCGCCGACCGTCATGACCGGGTTCAGCGAGGTCATGGGGTCCTGGAAGATCATGGCGATCTTTTCGCCTCTGACTTCCCTGATATCGTTCTTGTTCAGCTTCGCGATGTCCTGACCTTCGAACAGTATCTCTCCTCCGGTTATCCTTCCCGTACGCTCGGGGAGGAGCTGGAGAAGGGAGAGGGCGGTCGTCGTCTTTCCGGCGCCGGTCTCTCCTACGATACCTATGGTCTCGCCCTTGTCGAGGGTAAAGCTTATCCCGTTTACCGCGCGGACGATCTGTTTATTCGCGGTGTACTGGACTGAGAGGTCCTTTACTTCAAGCAAATGTTCCATACAGCCCACCTCCTACGACTTAAGACGCGGGTCGAGCGCGTCGCGAAGACCGTCGCCTATAAGGTTTATCGACAGCGACGTGACCATGATGCAGATACCGGGTATCCATATCATGTAGGGGTACATTCTCATGACGCCCTTGGCCTCGGTGATTATGGCGCCCCATTCGGGAGCGGGGGCCGGAACTCCGAGTCCGAGGAAGCTGAGCGAAGCGATCTGGAGTATCATCTGCGCTACGTTCGTCGTGGTCTGGACCATGATGGGTCCGAGCATGTTCGGGAGTATGTGGCGGAGGAGTATCCTGATATCGTGGGCGCCGCCGGAGCGGGCAGCCTCGACGTATTCCTGGCCTACGACTCCGAGTACCGACGAACGCGCTATACGGGCGAAGGCCGGCGTCCTCGACAGGGCGAGGGCCAGTATTATGTTCGGTATGCTCCCTCCGAGAGCGGCGACGATGCAGATCGCCATAAGTACTGTCGGTATGGCCGAGAAGATATCGAGTCCTCTCATGACTATCGCTTCGTAGAGTCCTCCGCGGTAGGCCGCCGTCATTCCCAGCAGTCCGCCGACGATAAGGGATCCGAGCGAAGCCGTTATACCTATCAGCAGCGAGGTCCTCGCGCCGTAGATACAGCGCAGGAAGAGGTCGCGCCCGTAGGTGTCCGTTCCGAACCAGTGCTCCGAAGAGGGCTTCTGGAGCTTGAACTTTACGGCGACGGTGATGCTGTCCTTATAGGACCCGAAGAGTCCGGCGAAGATCGCGAAGAACAGGATGATTATTATGATGATGAGCCCGATCAAAGCCAGTCGATTCTTGACGTAGCGTCCGGCGATATCCATGAACCGGCTCTTGCTCTGGGAGCCTGCCATCGCGGCGGCGTCCTGCTGTTTCATGCCTTTCATGTCATCACACCTTCTTCCTCTGGTACCTGGATTTGATACGCGGATCGATGAGTACGTAGATAAGGTCGACCGCCAGCATTATGAACGCCAGCATGACCGAGAGGACTATGGTCCCGCCCATTACGACGGGGATGTCCTTCATCTTGATCCCGTTCACGATGAACGTCCCGAGCCCCGGAAGGCTGAACAGCGTCTCGCAGACCACCGCGCCTCCGAGGAGGGCGCCGAAGGTGTTACCGGCCGCCGTTATAACGGGCATCAGCGCGTTCTTGAGGGCGTGGCGCCAGATAACGGTGCGCTCCTTGACGCCCTTGGACCTCGCGGTCCTGATGTAATCCTGCCTTATGGTCTCAAGCATCGACGAGCGCGAGAAACGCATCATAGTCGAGCCGTAGACCGCCGCGAGCGTCATGGTAGGCATGATTATCCAGCCTTTCTCCTCAACGCCGAACGTAGGCAGCAGATCCCTCTTGAGCGAGAGCTCGAGCATCAGCATCAGGCCTATCCAGAAGGCCGGAAGCGCCGAGAGCATCATCGCTATCGAGCTTGGGATGGCGTCCCACAGCGAGTACTGCTTTACCGCGGAAAGGACTCCGAGAGGGATACCTATACAGAGCGAAGCCGTGATGGACGAGAGCGCGACCAGGAATGAGACGGTCGTCCTGTTCATCAGCTTGGGCAGGACCGCCAGCGACGTCGCGTAGGACGTTCCGAAGTCGCCCTGCAGGAGCTTGCCCATGTAGGTGAAATACTTTACCCAGAAGGGTTTGTAGTAACCGATCGCTTCGTTCATAGCCTCGATCTCGTCCGAAGTCGCGCTGGGGCCGAGTATCAGCGTCCCCGGGTCGCCGGGCACGAGATCGATGAGCGTGAACACGAGGAGAGATACCCCGATGATGATGGGGATCATCCACAGCAATCGTCTCCCGATGTATTTAAGCATAGTTAGACCTCTTTTCTGCAAAGGGGGGCCTTAATTTCAACAGAAAGATGGGGAGGTCCCCATCTTTCTGCAGTTTTTGACCGTTGGGGCGTCCTTCCGTTAAGGGGCGGACGACCCGGTTTTTCAGCCCGGGATTACTCCCAGTGCCAGTCGTAGATTATCGGGTTGGTCGGACGGTTGACGACCTTCAGATCCTTGTTCTTCGCGAAGGCGACGGCCTTGTGGAGGAGGGGGATCTGGCAGGCGGTCTTCATGATGTAGTTATGAAGCTCCATGGTCATCTCAAGTCTCTTGGCGGGATCCGAGCAGGCGGCGGACTCGTCGAACATGCGGTCGACGTAAGCGGGGTCATACTCGGTTCCGGTGTAGTCGATCATCCTGGCGTTGTTGGAGGAGTGGAACCTCTGACGATAGTCGCCGTAGTCGCCCTGGCAGGTGAAGCCGGTGCAGCCGATGTTATAGTCTCTGGCCTTTACGGTGGCGTTCATCGTGGACTGCTCCATCCATACGAGCTCGGCGTGGATACCGACTCTCTCCCACTGGGCCTGGAGCATGGTCGCGCAGACCTCGAAGTGGCTGCCCTTGAAGCAGAGGAGCTCGCCTACGTCGCATCCGTCGGGATATCCGGCTTCCGCGAGGAGGGCCTTGGCCTTTTCGGGATCGTAATCATAGTAGTCTCCGGCAGGCGCTCCTACGTTCCACTCGGGCTCATAGAAGTACTTGGCCTCGGTGGCCAGACCTTCAAAGGCGGCCATGTTCATCTCTTCCTTGTCGACGGCGTAGGCCATAGCCTGGCGGACCTTCTCGTTCTGGAGGGCCTTGTTCTTGGTCTGCGGGTTGACAGAGTAGTAGGTGATGTGGTTCGCGGGCATGATCTCGACGTCGAACTTGTCTTCCATCTGGATACGCTGGGCGTCCATGATGGAGCAGATGTACCAGTCGAGGTTGCCGGATTCGAAGGATACCATTCCGGCGGCGGAATCGGTGATCGGGTAGAAGTTGACGTACTTGATGGGGGCTACGCCCTTGTAGTACTTGTCGAAGGCCTCAAGCGTGATCTTGGTGTCGTTCTCCATGTAGATCAGCTTGTACGGGCCGGTTCCGGCGCCGTGTACCTTGGTCCCGAACTCGGCTCCCTGCTCCTCGACTTCCTTCTTGTTGAGAATGAAGATGTAGCAGCAGTTGAGCAGGAAGGGGGCGTAAGGCGAGGAAAGGGTGACCTTTACGGTGCTCGGGTCGAGCGCTTCGACCTTGGCGATGTTTACGCAGTACTGCTTCGCCAGAGATTCGGGGGAAGCAGCTCTCTCGAAGGAGAATACTACGTCGTCGGCGGTGCACTTCTCGCCGTTGTGGAAGTAGATGTCGTCCCTGAGGTGGAAGGTGTACTCGAGTCCGTCGTCGCTCACGTCATAGGACGAGGCGATATCCGGGTCGATGGTTCCGGTGAGCTCGTTCCAGAAGAGGAGCCCTTCGAACATCTGCCACCAGATAACTCTGTCCTGGAGATTCTGGGTCGCGATGGGGTCGCTCGAGGACCACGCCATGTTGATAGATACGTTTACAGTGTCTCTTACCTGTTTTTCAGGTTCTTTGCTCTCGTTCCCGGAGCTGCTCGGCTGCTGATTGCCCGAGTTGTTCTGGGAAGGTGTCGGTTCTGAGGTCTCGTTCTTGACTCCGCATCCGGAGACGACGCCGAGGATCATGACCAACACAAGCAGGATAGCTAATATTTTCTTCATTTGCTTTAAATCCTCCTTGGCTTTCCAATAACTTTTGGTGATATCATCATATCAACATGCTAATGACTCGAATATGTCCATAAAATGGCCGTTAATCCGTTTGACATTTAATACAAAAATAACAAATCTATTGGATGCTCCGGCCGGCGCCGCCGTCTCCGAGACGGCGCCATTATTAGAAAAACTATTATCCAGGGCTTTTCGTCCGCGATTCGCGGTCTTTTCACCGAATATGTCTATATCAGGGATTATTGGACATATTTAAGGCGTATTTCAGACGTCTGGAATGCCATACTATTTTATTAAAAGACACAATGCGACAAAGGATCCTGTGTGAAAGGAGCTCTTTATGAAAAAGATACTTTTGGCCGAATTCAAGCACGAGACTAACCGCATATCTCCGACGGTAACGAATGAGGACGTGTTCCGCCAGCGGAACTACCTCTTCGGAAGCGAGATAGTCGAGCGCTTCACCGGAACGCATAACGAGATCGGCGGTATGATGGAAGTCCTTACCGGCTGCCCCGACGTCGGGTTCGTTCCCGTAGTCGCTCTGACCGCCTCCCCCGGAGGCCCGGTGACTAAGTCGGTCTACGATACGGTCGTCTCCGAGCTTTTGAAGGCTATAGACGCGAATCCGGATATCGACGGGATACTGCTGTCTCTTCACGGAGCGATGGTCGCGGAGAACACCGACGACGGAGAGGGGACGCTGCTTGAGATCCTGCGCGGAAAGGTCGGTCCGGATATGCCCGTGATCGCCTCGCTCGACCTCCACTGCAACGTTACGAAGAAGATGATGGACCACGCCACGGCGCTCTTTACCTATGATTATTATCCCCACACCGACACCTATGAGACCGGTATAAGAGCCGCCGAATGCATGGTCGAGACCCTTCGCGGCAACATAAAGCCTGTCATGCGCTGGCGCAAGCTCGATCTCATCCCGCCTTACATCCAGACCTCAGAGCCCGCCGTCGAGCCCTTCCTTAAAAAGATACAGGCCCTGCGCGGCAAGGGCGGTATCATCAACGCCAGCATAAGCTACGGATTCTTCATCTCCGATATATATGAGCTCGGAGCGGCCGTCCTCGTGACCACCGACGGAGATCCGGAGCTCGCGCAGAAGACGGCCGACGAGATCGGAGACGAGCTTTGGGCGAACAGGGACAGGATCGTATGCAAGTACGACGACCTCGACGAGTCGATAAGCGAGGTACTCGCGGCGAAGGACGGCCCCTACGTCTTCGCGGACGCCGAGGATAACCCCGGAGCGGGCTCGTTCGGCAACACCACACACATACTTAAGAGACTTATAGAGAGGGACGCGACCGAGGGCGCCGTTGTCTTCCTCTACGATCCCGAAGGCGCGGAGGAAGCCGCAGCCGCAGGCGTCGGCGCGACCGTCGACATGAAGGTCGGAGGGAAGGAGTATCCCGAGGTCACCGGAGGCCCGGTACCCGTAAAGGCCTACGTCAGGGCGATCACCGACGGCAGGTACGTTACGAAGGATTACTGCCCCGGAACGAAGACCACGACCGGAAAGACCGCCGTTCTCGAGGTAAAAGGGATGGAGATCGTCCTGAACAGCTTCCGGAACCAGAACTGGGACCTCGAGCAGCTCAGGAAATGCGGAATAACCCCTGAGGAGAAGAAGCTCATAGTCGTCAAATCGACCATACATTTCCGCGCCTCCTACAGTAAGATCGCGAAGAAGATCTTCGTTATCGAGGTGCCCGCCTTCTCGCCGCAGGATCCGGCCAAGGCTCCTCTGACCCACGTCCGCAGACCGATATATCCCCTCGATAAAGATATGTAGAGCCTGAACAGACCGTGTAAGCGTTTTTCTGTTGTTCGTCCGTTATAGCCCCGTTAGTCAGAAAGGTCGAGACATGAAGATCGCGTTCGTTATACACAAAGAGTACAAGCCGGTCCTGGACCAGGTCCTCAACGACATGTGGCCGCAGGTCATCCCGGAGTTCGTCATGTACGAGGATTACCACGACACCCCCGGGATGATACACGGGAGGCAGCACCTCTGGGACGCGATAATGTTCGCGGGCCAGGGGCCTTATGAATGCTGCGTCCGCCACGAGCCTCAGGAGATACCCTGGGACTATTTCCGGGGCCCCGCGGAGTCGTTCTTCAAGGTCCTCCTCCAGGTCTCCTTCAACCGCGGCGATATCACCCATCTGAGCATAGATTCCTACCACAAGAAGGTCGTTGAGAGCGCCTACAAGGAGATAGGCTACAAGGACGAGGATCTGCACTACGCGCTCTATCCTTCGGACCACACGAATCCCCAGTACTTCAAGAACGTCTTCCAATTCCACCATGACAACTGGCGCACGGGGAAATTCTCCTACTGCGTTACCCGCCTTACGGTCGTCGCCCACGAGCTTCGGAAGGCGGGGATCCCTTTCCAGTTCGGCTTCCCGACCTACGACGTCATCCGTGAGCAGCTGCAGACCATGTTGAAGATACACCTCGGGCATAAGTCCCGGGATAACGTCTTCACTGTCTTCGCCATAGAGCTCGACAGGACCGCAAGCAGGGAAACGGACTACGCGAGCGAATATACCTTCGCCCTCGAGAGGGAGAAGATCCTGTCCCAGGTCTATCGCTACGCTCTGCAGATAAACGGTTCCGTGGTCGAGCCCTCGGTCAGGGAGTTCCTGGTATTCTCTGAGGGCGACAACACCAACATGGCGCAGGGCGATTACCACCAGCTCGAGCTCCTCAACAACATAGGCTCGAACACCCTTTATACCGCCCACATGGGCGTAGGCCGCGCGGGCTCCATAAGGCAGGCCCAGATACAGGCAGAGGACGCTCTGCGCAGGATCCATCTTTCGGATAAGAGCAGGGCCTTCTGCCTACTCGAGGACAACAGAGGCTTCGAGATCTCCCCGAGCAACGGCGAGGTCAGCAGAAGTACGGTGGGCTCCGCGCTTTCGAGCGCGGCCCAGAAGACCGGCGTAAGAGTCCAGACTCTGTACGCGATCTATACCTTCACTCTTGAGCGCGGGACCGACGAGTTCACCGCCGGCGAGCTTTCGGAGTATCTAAAGATCAGCGTCCGCAGTACCAACAGGCTCCTCGAAAAGCTCGAGGCCGCGCGCTACGTCGCGGTCACGGGCCAGTCCTACGACAACGAGCGGGGCCGTCCCAGCAGGCTCATGAAGTTCTATCCCAACGGGCATATGCAGTAGTGGTATAATACAATTATGAAGATCGAATTAGGTTACGGAAAAGGAATACAGACTGTTTCGGTTCCTCAGGAGCGCCTTATGGGCGTCCTCAAGGCGAACGAGGTGAGGTCGGAGCGTAGCGGCGCCGACGCCGTGGAATACGCGCTGGATTTCCCCGTCGCGAGCCCGAGGCTCGAGGAGCTCGTAAGGCCCGGACAGAAGATAGTAATAGTAACGAGCGATATCTCAAGGCCCATGCCTTCCGCGAAGGTCCTGCCTCCCGTACTTAAGAGGCTTGAAAAGGCCGGGATCCCGGACGAAGACATAACCATAGTCTTCGCCCTCGGAAGCCACAGAGGCCATACGGACGAGGAGCGCGAGCGACTCGCCGGACCCGAGGTCTTTAAGCGCTATCGCTGCGAGGATTCGGACGCGAACGGCTTTACGCGGCTCGGAACGACCTCGATGGGAACTCCGGTCGATATCGCGAAAAGGGTCGCGGAAGCGGACTTCCGCATATGTCTGGGGAACGTCGAGTTCCATTATTTCGCCGGTTATTCGGGCGGCGCGAAGGCGATAATGCCCGGATGCTCGACCCCGGAGGCCATACAGAGCAATCACAGCCACATGCTCGAGGAGGGGGCCGTCGCCGGAAACCTCGAGGGCAACCCCATACGCGGGGATATCGAGGAGGCCGCCGCGATGTGCGGCGTGGACTTCATAGTCAACGTCGTCCTCGACGAGGACAAAGAGATAGCCTTCGCCGCGGCGGGCGACGTTACCGAGGCCCACAGGGCGGGATGCCGCTTCCTCGACAGTATGTACAAGATCCCCATCCCCCGCAGGGCGGACATAGTTATCGCCTCGCAGGGCGGCGCCCCCAAGGATCTCAACCTCTACCAGGTCCAGAAGGCGCTCGAGAACGCCAAATACGCGGTAAAGGACGGCGGGGTCGTGATACTCGTAGGCGAGTGTACCGAGGGCTTCGGCAGCAAGCTGTTCAAGGAGTGGTTCGAGGCCGCGGAAAGGCCCGAGGACCTTACGGCGAGGATAAGGCGCGAATTCAGGCTCGGAGGCCATAAGGCCGCGGCGATGGCGGCGGTCTTCGGAAGGGCCTCGGTCTGGCTCGTCTCGGAGCTTCCCGACGAAGCGGTCAGAGGCGCGTTCATGACGCCGTACGGATCCGCGCAGGATGCTCTCGACGCGGCGTTCGAAAAGCTCGGGAAGGACGCGGAGGTGCTTATAATGCCCCACGCTGGATCGACTCTTCCCGTAGTCGGATAAATAGTGTACAATCGTTAAGTGCGCGGGATGAGCCCGCATGATAATAAGATCACCATCCGGGAGGTATACGTATGGATTACGCAAAGGAATCATTAAGACTGCACGGCGAGTGGAAGGGGAAGATCGAGGTCGTAGCGACGGTCCCCGTCGAGACCAAGGACGATCTGAGCCTCGCCTATACTCCGGGCGTCGCCCAGCCCTGTCTTGAAATACAGAAGGACATCAACAAGAGCTATGAGCTCACGAGGCGCCACAATCTCTGCGCGGTAATAACCGACGGAACGGCGGTTTTAGGACTCGGGGATATCGGCCCCGAAGCGGGTATGCCGGTAATGGAGGGAAAATGCGTCCTCTTCAAGTCCTTCGGGGGCGTAGACGCCTTCCCCTTATGCGTAAAGACCAAGGACGTCGACGAGTTCGTCCAGACCGTCTACAACATCTCCGGCTCGTTCGGAGGGATAAACCTCGAGGACATCGCGGCTCCGAGGTGCTTTGAGATCGAAAGAAAGCTCAAGGAAAAGTGCGACATCCCCATCTTCCACGATGACCAGCACGGTACCGCCGTCATAACCCTGGCGGGTCTTACGAACGCCCTTAAGGTCGTCGGAAAGAAGAAGGAGGACGTAAAGGTCGTGACCAGCGGCGCCGGAGCCGCGGCGATCTCCATCGCCAGACTTCTCATCTCGGCGGGCTTCAGGGACATAACCATGTGCGACCGCAAGGGAACCATATATAAGGGCCGCGAGGGTCTCAACTGGATAAAGGAAGAGATGGCCGAGGTCACCAACCCGCGCGGGATCAAGGGCAGCCTGGCCGACGCCCTCGTCGGAGCCGACGTATTCATCGGAGTCAGCGCTCCCGGCCTCGTAACGACCGAGATGGTAAAGACCATGAACAAGGACGCCATAATCTTCGCCTGCGCGAACCCGACTCCGGAGATCTTCCCGGACGACGCCAAGGCCGGCGGAGCCAAGGTCATATCGACCGGACGCAGCGACTATCCCAACCAGATCAACAACGTTCTGGCCTTCCCGGGGATCTTCCGCGGTACCTTCGACGTCCGCGCCAGCGATATAAACGAGGAGATGAAGATGGCTGCCGCCAAGGCTCTCGCGGAGCTCATCAGCGACGAGGAGCTCAGCGCCGACTACATCATCCCCAAGGCCTTCGATAAGCGCGTAGGACCGGCCGTAGCCAAGGCCGTCGCCGAAGCCGCGAGGCGCACCGGAGTCGCGAGGATCTAGGATCCCGGGACCCGATACCAAAAACAAACAAGCTCAGGTCTTTGACCTGAGCTTTCTTTTATCTTGTCGACCTGCCCGCTGCTTTCTTATTCCGCGATCTCGCAGCCTCTTCCGCCCGATCCCTTGACCCTGTAGAGGGCGGCGTCCGCGGCCTTGTAGGCGCTCTGCGAATTGAGCGGCGCGCCGCAGAAGTAGACGCCGGCGCTGATGGACACCTTGGGAAGATCGTCCTCCGGCGAGGCGAATATCTCGTTTATGTGCGCTATCTTCGCCTTGATCTGGTCTGCGTAGTCCCTGTTCGTGTCCGTCATTATCACGGCGAACTCATCGCCTCCGATACGGCAGATGTAGTCGCTGCTCCTGAAATTGGCCCGGACGGTCTTCGCGACGTGGATCAGCACTCTGTCTCCCGTCTCGTGGCCGTAGGTGTCGTTCACGGTCTTGAACTTGTCCACGTCGAAGAGTATGAGGGCCGCGCTGCCGGACTTCACGCTGTTTCTCAGAGACTCAAAGCCCTTGCGGTTGTAAAGATCCGTGAGCTGGTCGTGCGCCGCCTCGTAGGCGAGCATCTCCTGGCTCTCGCGGTTGGACTTCGTTATCTGGTTGTATATCCTCGCGAGGAAGCGGTACTCGTAGGCGCCGTTCTCGGGAAGAGGCCGGTCCTCGCGTATATGGTCGACGGCCCTTAGCAGGGGCTTTATGACCAGGAAGAAGGCCAGAGCGACTATCGTGACCACCACGACGAGCAGGGCGATTATCAGTATCCTCTCTACGGTCAGCAGCCTCTGCATCTCGTTCGAGGCCTGGGCCATGCTGCCGCCGGTCGTGTCGACCAGGGCGTCGAGACACTTTGTGACGCTGCCGTTTATCGCGTCCTTCTGTTTGCGGTAGGTGCTCCCGAAGACCATAGAGCGGGCGGCCGAAGCCTTCGCCTCTCTGTGCATGGTCTCATAGACCGGATCGAGCTCGACGCTGCGTATCTCCTCGGGAAAATCCTCGAGATCGTAGCCGTAGGCCTCTACGGCGAGGCGCATGGCGTAATACTCGAGGTCCATGAGCTCTATGGAGCTGACCATGGCGTCCTGGAGATTACGGTAGACGTCGGTATCCGAAAGCTCCGCGGCGATGGCGTCGATGGCCTTGTCGCGGCGTTTCGTCACGTTCGCTTCCTCGAAGTAGTGATCGACGTAGGAAACGTCGCCCGTGACGACGAAGCAGCGGACCTGTTCGGTGAGATAGTCGGAGGCGATCTGGAGCTCGTAGGCGCTGCGCTGGTGGTAGATGTAGTTCTCCACGGTCGCGCGGGCGTCCCGCAGGCTGCGGAAGGACATAGTGCTCGCGTAGAGCAGGACCAAGGCCAGTATCGCCGTCAGGATCATCAGAAGTATATTCAGAACGCGCAGGGATATCCCGCGCTTCGTTTTTTGCTGTTTTACGCTGTTGTTCCCGTCTGTCATCAGTCTCTCGGCGCATTCAAAAAACGCTTCGACTTGCGCAAATACAAAGTAATTATCTCACCCGCGCGATGTCATTTCAAGCTAAATCATTTGATTGGACATTTGCCCGCGCATGTCCGATAATGTATATGGAAAAGTATAGGCCGATACGGTATGGAACGGAGGCTCGAAAATGGGTTTGAAGGAAAGCTATAAGGAATTACAGGACAGGAAAGAGATCATGCTGAAGGCTCCGCTCGGAGGCAACTGGGTCGATCAGTTCAAGCGCTACGTCCACCCGTTCAGGATCTACGGGAACGTATGGTACGTGGGCGATACCTGGGTATGCGTACACCTCATCGATACCGGAGAAGGGCTCCTTCTCATAGACGCGGGGAACGCCGGCGCTTCCGCGATGCTGATCCAGGCGATCTGGGAAGCGGGCTTCGACCCGAAGGACGTGAAGTGGATAATCCACTCCCACGGCCATCTCGACCACATCGGCGCGTCGAACATGATGAAGCATCTCTTCGGGACCAAGCTCTATCTCGGAGAGCCCGACGCGATAATGTTCAAGGAAAGACCCGAGCTCATCCTCTACCAGCTGGGCAGCGATTTCTGCGAACACGCCTTTGAGCCGGACGGAGTCATACGCGACGGCGACGTCATGACCTTTGGCAACACCACGATACAGTTCTACCTCGTTCCCGGCCACACCGAGGGAACGATCTCCCTCTTCTTCGACATAGACGGCGAGGAAGGAGTAAAGAGAGCCGGCTATTACGGAGGCTTCGGCTTCAACACCCTTGAGACCGAGTTCCTCCTCGACTACGGCGATCCGGAATTCAGGATGCGCCGCGTCTACCTCGATTCCCTGGCCAAGGTCAGAGACCAGAAGGTCGACATCTTCCTCGGGAACCACAGCGACAACAACAGAGTCGTCGAGAAGGGCGAGTTCATGAAGGCCCATCCCGAGGCTCCGAATCCCTTCATCGATCCCGAAGAGTGGGGGCGCTTCCTCGACGGGAGAAAAGAAGCGATGCTCCAGTTCATCAAGGACAACGAAGGATAATGACGACCCTCGAGTTCATGCGGAAAAACGGCATGACCGCCGGAGAGGACTGTATACCCGCGTATTCTGAGATGTTCGCGCGGGAGCTTTCGATCGCCTTCGGCGGTGGAAAGACTCCCTTCCAGCTCTTAAGGTCGAGACTCGGCGTTCCGAAAAGACCCGCGGGTACCGGTAAGATACTGGCCGTCGATTTCGGCGGGACCAATATACGTCTCGCCGAGGTGAGCTTCGACGAAGGCGGCAGCCTGGTCATAGGAGATCACACGCAGGAGAAGGCGATATCCGGGATAATAAGCTCCGGGGCCTTCTTCGGCTGGCTCGCTGACGAGATCGCGCGCTACGATACCGCAGACGTCGGGCTGGTCTTCTCGTACAGAGCGTCCATACTGCCCGGCGGCGACGCGAGGATAGTCGGTTTTTCGAAGGGCCTTTCGGTCCCCGACGCCGTCGGCCTCGTAATAGGCGAGGAGATCAACAAGGTCCTCGTCTCGCGCGGGCTTTCCCCGAGGCGCTTCTTCATACTGAACGACACGACCGCGGTCTTCCTTACCGCGGCGTCCGAGCTCGCCGAGCCCGAAAAGCTCGCGGCCGCCGTTATCGCGGGGACCGGGAGCAACTGCTGCTGCGTAAGGGACGGCGAGATAATCAACACCGAGTGGGTCCGCTTCTCGGAATTCCCGCAGGGCCGTTTCGACCTCATCATCGACGAGAACAGCGAGAACCGCGGCCAGCACCTTACCGGAAAGCTGGTCGGCGGGAAGTACCTGGCTATGCTGGTCGATATGTGTCTCGAGGCGGCGAAGGAAGAGGGGGCCGAGGAGACTCTTGCGGAGGGCGGCGAAGAGGCCGCGCGGCGGATCATCTACGACCTTATCTACAGGAGGTCCGCGATATACGTTACGGCGATGCTCAAGGGGATAGTCGACCTGTCCCCGGCTCTTGAGCTCGCGAGGAGCGGCAAGGGACCCGCGGAGATCTGGATAGCGATAGAGGGCGGGACCTACGACAAGGCCCCGGGCCACAGGGAGTATCTCAACGACCTTATCGAGAGGTACATAAGCGTCCCTCTCGGCGTCGGGATAAACGTGATCCAGGTCGATCAGGCCGTTATCACGGGAGCCGCGATCGCGGCGCTCAGGCCCCCGGCTTTTCGCGCTGCTCCCTGATGAACTTTAAGTAAGAGATAGTGATCGCGATACCGCCGCTCGGTATGATCAGAGTGCTCGTGGATCCCGTAAGCCCCGGCGCGAGGATGAACAGAACGCTCATGAATATCAGCGGGACTATCGCGATCTTCATATTTCCCTTGAAATACTTGTAGGCCATAGCGCCGAACAGGGCGGGGACCACGTATTCGAAGGCCGGCTGGAGCTGCGGGCTCTGAAGGACCGGCTGGAGGGGGACCATAAGGAGCACCCCGAGAGCGATGATAAGGACCGTGACCAGCGAGGAGGCCGCGATGGAGAGAGTCGAGATTATCTCGTTCTCCGCTGTCCCGCTCTTAGCGCCGACGATGTCTCTCGCGTTTATCGCGCTCGGGATCTTGAGGTTCAGGATATTGCCGGTGATGAAGCCGAGGTAGCTTCCTCCCGCGCCGAGCATCGGAACGTAGAGCAGGTATTCGAATATGCTGCTGACCAGCGGGAAGATACCGACGGCCAGGAAGGCTCTTCCCGCGGCCTTCATATTCGGCATCGCCCCCAGATATATCCCGATGATGAAGGGCGCTCCGCAGAGCATCAGCAGTATCGCGCTCGCGCATATCCTTCCGACTCTGTGAGTCTTTTTGTTGTATTCGTCAAAGAACCTTTGCTTTTCTTCAGTATTCATGAGTGACCTCCTTTACGCGAGCTTTCCGAGGAAGACAGCCGCGGCCATCGCGATAAGCATGCTTCCGGCTATCGCGAAGCTGTCGATCCAGGCGGCGTTCTTCTTGTCCCTGATCCAGATGAACACGCCCATGACGGCGCAGGCGACGAGGGACACCGCTATCGGCATCCAGTTCCCGGTGAACTTGAAGATCCCGTCTCCCGAAACGAATTTGCCTACGTAGCTTCCGAAGTACGCGGCGACCATACCGATGAACATCGCGGTCATGCCGTGGTCTGCGAAAGCCGAGAAATTGATGCGAGGCTTTCCCTTTTTGTTGAGCTTCGGCTTATCGTCGGCGGCCGCCTTCGACTCGGCGAGCTTTCCTCCTCCGAGCTTCGATGCGTATTTCTTGCATGTGAAGATCGTGAACGAGATCCCCCAGATTATGCAAAAACTCATCAGGAAGGCGATGGTGACGAAGGCCTCCGGCGTCATGTTCGCCGCGGAGAGTCCTCCTATCCCGACCGCTTCGGCCGCGCCCTCCGCTACCTGGGTCTCATAGTGGAGCGCCCCCACGACGGAGAGCCTTACCCAGGGCCAGGGAGTCCCGAGGCTTCCCGAGAGCGCGATCACGCCGAGCAGTATCGCTATGCTCGGAAGAGCCGCGAAGCTCATGCTCGCGACTATGGCGGTCTTCATCTTCGCCGTATCCATACCTATCATCTTGCCGGCTCTGTAAGCCCTGACTGCGAAGATCACGCAGATTATCATCTCAAAGACTATGATGCTCCCGCAGATCAGGTACATGAACGGGCTGTTGAGTTTGCTTAGAATATTCATGCTTTCCTCCTTTTCGTATATGTCCTGCTCAAAGCGTCCGCGGCGTCAGAACTTCCGCAGGCTGTAACGCAAAACGCGGTCGTATTTCTGGTCGATCGCGAGCTCGACCTCGCCGGCGGTGAGATCGTAGACCGCGGACCACAGGGTGTAGTTGGTTCCCTTCTGTCCTGAAGGCTGGCTTATGAGGCGGAGCATGTTCATAACGTCCTCTTTTTCGATGCAGCCTTCGCGGTAATCGATAAGCGAGCCGAGAACGTCGTAGCGGCCTTTACCTCCGCCCCTTCTTCTGGCTCCGGGGCTGAGGAAGAAGTTCGTGACGTGGTCCGTCCCGATAACGTTCATCTTTCCCTTGAAATACTCGATGACGGCCGATCCACCGGAGGCGTCGGCGACGAAGAAGTGGAAATCGTTCCCCGGCAGACAGGTCTGTATATCATGGGAGGCGAAGATGTCGACGACCTCACGGACGCTCGCCGCCTTGTCGAGCGCCGCCCTGACCGCGACGGTGGTGAGCATCTTTTTCTTTCCGCTATTCTGGTAAGTCTCGGCGTTCTTTAGCTGCAGGATACAGATGAACACGCCCTTTTCGTTGATCCCGTCCATGGTCACGTAGGGGAACATTATCGCCTTGGTGATATCGGTCTTTCCGTCGTTGATCTGGCCCTGTTCGAAGTCCGCGAAGCAGAGATCGCACATTCCGAAATTACGGTATCCGGCGGAAGGGCTGACTCTTATGAGCATGGTATTCGGCGTATGCTTGTAGTCGAAGTTCCTGCCGACCAGGACGTGCCCCGCCTTATTGCGGACCTTGAAGGCGGCGCAGCCCGCTCCGACAGGCGGTATGGGCAGTCTCTCCTCGACCAGATACTTCTGCATCGCGGCGTAGAATTCCTCCATATTGCCGGCGCTGTAGGCGATCACGTCGTCCAGCCTGTGGTCCGAGCGATAGTCCATGGTGTAAAAGCTTCCGTCGTCCAGTACGTCCTTGATGGTCTTTATGGTCCTGAGCTGATCTTCGTGTATGAGATATTGCGCGGGGTTGGTCATACTTTCTCCTCTCTGGAAATGCGTTCGGGATGTCGTTTACGATTACATTTTGTAACCGTCCTGCGCGTCTGTTCAACAAATAAAAGCGGCTGTCCGTATAGGTCTTTTTTATACTGGTATCAGCCGCTTGGTCTGTCTGTATTCTGTTTTTACAGGCCGCCGTTCAGGTCGCGGCCTTCATCTCCTCTCCGAGGAGCTTTTCGAATTCGCGTATGGTACGGTCCTTCTTCTTACCCGCGCTGACGAGGCTGCAAAGCGCGTAGCGTATGTCCCCGAGGGGGCGGGAGACGAGCTTCCACTCGGCTAGAGTCTCGGGGCTCGAGGGAGCTCCGACGATGTAGCCGACGCCCAGGGACTGCAGCTCGCGCCTTACGTCCCAGTCGTCCACGAGTATCTTCTTTTCGAGGACGTGCTCGGGGGAAAGGCCGTCGAAGTGTCTTATGGTCTCGGTGAAGGAATCCGGGTCAGGATAGTCCGGAGCGCCTATGATCGCGTAATTCGGGCCGGCCTTGAAGAAATCCTCCTCGCCGTTCAGGGGATGGTCTCCTGCGAACTCCACGGTCATCCCGAGCTCTCCGAGACGCTCAAGCCTTATATCCCTGTTCCTGCAGAGGGTCTCAAGATCGCCTACTCTGTGTTCGTCGATTATGACTAAGCCATAATCCGCGAGATTCCTGTATATCATCTGCACCGTCGCGTCGACGGAGGCCTGGCGCTTTGAGATATCGATACGGCTGTCGTCCTTGTGGGCCTCGCAGAAACGCACGAAGGCCCTGTTCACGGTCGCGAAGCGCGGCGAGAGGAGATGGAAGCGGCAGCTGCCGGCCCCGTTCTCGGACAGGGCCATTATATCCTCGGAAAAGTTTAGGATACTGCGGGCGTAGCGCACGAGGCTCGTCCCGAGCTCGGTGAGCTCCATGCCCTGGTTGCTGCGCTCGAATATGCGGAAGCCGACCTCCCTTTCGAGGGCGGAGATCGAGCTTGAAAGATTCGGCTGGGAAACGTAGAGTCTCTTTGCGGCCCGCGAGACGGAGCCTTCTTCGACTACGGCGATAACGCCTTTCAACTGGTCTGTGTTCATGCTATATTTATACCAAAATACGTTATGCGAGACAAGCGCCCCGGCGCGCGGCAGATCGAAGACAGATGGCACCACAGACCCAGGACATCAGGAAAAAGAACAGAAGGATAATCCTCAGCAGGCTCGCCACGACGGCGGCCAATATTGCGGTCTGTTTCCTCTGCGTATTCCTGGTAAAGCGCGCGGGGAGCGATTTCTGGCGCTTCTATCCGGCCTTCTCAAGGGCCGTTACGGGCTTTCTCGCCCGCGTATTCTCGTTTACTGACTACACCCTCTGGGAGGGGCTGCTCGTTCTGCTCGTAGCCGCCTCGCTCGTGATCGTCGTCGCGGGCGTTTTTAAAGGGACCGCATGGAAAAGATTCTGCGGTTTTCTGATGCTGGGCTCCGCGATGATCCTGCTGTATATGGCGATCTGGGGCCTTAATTACTTCGCGCCCTCCGCCGCTTCGCGCGTCGGGCTCGAGGAGACCCTGTATACTCCGCAGGAGCTGGCTGAAGCCACGGCCTATTTCGCTGAGGAGGCTGAGGTATGGGCCGACAGGATACCCCGAGACGAAAAAGGCCTTATGGCCGCGGACGTCGGGACCTTCTCCTACGAGGTCAACAGGAGCTGCGAGGCTCTGGCCGCGCGCTATCCCGACTTTTCCGCGCCCCGCGTCAGCGCGAAGATCCTTACCAGCAGCCCGCTCATGGCGAAGGTCGGTACGGTGGGGATGTTCGTCGCTTTTACAGGGGAGTGCGGGGTGAGCTCAAAAGACTTCAACTCGGCGATGCCCTTTACGATAGCGCACGAGATCGGCCACAGGCTCTCGTTCGCGCGCGAGAACGAGGCGAACTTCATAGCCTACATGATATGCGAGAACAGCGACGATCCGCGCCTTAAGTACTCGGCCTATTACATGGCCTATACCTACTGCGGGAACGCTCTCTACAAGGTCGACCCGGAGCTCAATCTTGAGGTCGCGGGGAAGGTCGGCCCGCTGCTTCGAGCAGATCTTAAGGCCGCGATCGAACACTACGACTCCTTGACGAACGAGAAGGCTGAGGAGGTCTACAACAAGACCTACGACTATTACCTCAAGACGATGCTCGTCGACAACGGTATGCAGAGCTACGGCGAGGTCGTGGACCTTCTCGTGATGTGGTACTATCAGAGGATAAAGTAACGGAAGGCAGGGCAGGGGGACGCCCGGAAACAGGAGGTCAGGAATGAATTACAGAAGACTCGGAAAGACCGGCCTTATGGTCAGCGAGGTAGGCTTCGGCGGCGAGTGGCTCGAGCGCCACGAGGAGGCGGAGTCCGTAGAGC
>JAEEGL013618757.1_pt1 | contig 20652 bp, 10 predicted proteins | sample 9134231 | NCBI WGS metagenome assembly JAEEGL01 (sample SAMN16246548, study PRJNA631951) | gut metagenome | biome: gut microbiome; feature: rumen; material: fiber-attached | host: Bos | place: Iran: Karaj | collected 2018-10
ACCGTTCTTGTGCCCGTTTTTCTTCACTTTCGGGCATCCGCAAAAAATGCATTTTTTTTGTTCATAGCCTTTGACCTTTGTTTATGCCCTGCAAACATAGGGATTCCCAAAGATTTTAGCCTTATATTTGTCCATTACATCAAAAATTCAGATGATTTCGTAAATGTATCCATAGTAGTAACTTTGTCTGTTTGCACTACAAAGATACAAAACTATTCCAAAATAGCAATACAAAAAAGCGAAAATATTATATATTTTTTTGAATCGTTTCCCCTGTTGTAAAATGAGGTTTTTTTGACACTTGTATGGTGTCGATTCATGAAAAGGTGGATGAGAAGATATAAAATTAGAAAGAGATTTGTAATTTTGCCGTTGGAAAATAGATTATTTTTTTTGTAAAAAAGGGCTTTTAATAGACTATATATGAGCGAAATAAGGAATAAAAGGCTGTATGAGCTCTCTTTGTTGAGAGAGTCGGAAGACCATGTGGAGTTTAAAGAGGCAAAACGTGATTTCAACTTTGATGGTGGTTCACACATCAATCCCAAGAAACGACGCCATTGTGTGCTTGGATATGTGGCAGCATTGGCTAATGAACGAGGCGGTAAACTGGTGTTTGGCATGAAAGACCATAGACCGCATGACGTTGTGGGTACAAGTTTTGCTGAAGACAAACTGGGGACTTTGGAGGATGAAATCTACGAAAGGATGAAGATACGAGTCCCTGTCACGGAAGAGTTTGAACCAAATAAAGACGCAGAGGATAGAAAACGTGTCATTATCTTCAATGTTCCTTCGCGTCCTGTTGGCAAGATGCTCAAATTTGAGGGCGTGCCGTTGATGCGTACAGGAGAAAGCTTGCGAGAGATGTCAGACGAAGAAATGTACAAAATTCTGTCGGAACAGGAACCTGACTTCTCGGCAAAAACGTGTGAAGGTCTGACCTTGGAGGACCTTGACCCCGAAGCCATCAAGATAATGAAACAAAAATATGCCGTGAAGAATGAGAATCCAGGTTTTGAGGCTTTTTCTGACGAGCAGGCTCTAAGCGATTTGGAATTGCTTGTTGATGGCAAACTGAACTATGCCGCTTTGGTGTTATTAGGAAAGTCGAAGGCCATCAGAAAATATCTTCCGCAGAACAATGTGGTGATAGAGTACAGGAAAGACCCCGCAAGTATCCAATATGATGAACGACAGGAGTTTCAACAACCGCTTTTTTTGGCCATTGACAACATCTGGGCATATATAAACCAACCTTCCCTAAACCCACAAGTGCATATAAATGAGAATGCGTATATCTTTGACGTTAAGCTATTTAACCAGGCAACCGTGAGAGAAGCCGTGTTGAATGCCATCGCGCACAGATCCATGATAGTACAGAATGATGTCGTAATCAAACAAAGCCCATCGGAGTTGACCATCACTAATGCAGGAGGATTTCCAGTGGGTGTAGACAAAAGCAACGTGCTTACCGTAAACAGTACGCCACGAAGCAAGCGATTGGCCGAAGTGTTGCAAAAGACGGGACTGGTGGAGAAATCGGGTCAGGGCGTTGACAAGATGTTCGCCAATTGTATCATGGAGGCAAAGCCTCTACCCGACTACTCGGCCACTGACAACTATCAAGTGAGCCTTACACTGCACACGGAGATTCGAGATGTGCCTTTCTTGATATACATCAGACAGGAACAGGCTAAACGACCTGAACATCATAAACTAAATGTGTTCCAACTCTTGGCCATTTACGATGTGTGTTTTGGCAAAGCTTTGGAAGTTTCAGAAGCAATAGTGGATTCACTCATAGTAGAGGGAATACTATTACGATCAAAAACGGGCAAACTTTCATTGTCAAGAGATTATAAGAAGATTGTATCGGAGATTGGCACTAATGTTGGAAAGAGTAAGGCAAAAGACAAAATGGATGGAGGTATAAATGGAGGAATAAATGGAGGAATAAATGGAGGAATAAATGGAGGTGTAAATGCAGAAGTTGATGAACTTAGTAATAATCTAAAGCAAGTGTACACTATTGTTCACGACAATCCAGGCATAAGAACTAAGCAAATTGCAGAACTCCTGAACAAATCAGAATCAACAGTCGAGAAGCAGTTGGCGGCCTTAAGAAAAAAGAAGCTGATAAAACATCGCGGTTCTCTGAAATCGGGTGGCTATTATGCCAAAGGTTAAGCCTCTCTAAATTTGAGTAATTGGATAAACTGTAAAGGCTGAAGAAGACTTGTATATGTTGTTTAGGCTTTGGTAGCTGTTGTAAGCTGCAGCAGTTTGCTAATCAATAATTTCCAGCATTTCCACGGGTGGGTTTAAAGTGCCGATAATACAAGTATGGATGTCGGCGGTAAGATTTTCGTAGCTTTGGCCACGAGCTTTCTTCGTACCGAGGTAGGCAGACACTGCATGGCGGGCAGCAAGCCAGCGTTCGGTTTTGTCTTTGATTAGTGCGGGAAAGTCCGTCTCTGTCGGTTCATCCATGTTGAAATCAGGAGACATATCCTCTTGGTATCCTTGTTCATCAAGCCATTGATTCCATCGTTCAACTGTCACTGTTTGGCCTTGTTGTCGATAGGTTTTGCCCTGTGTGAGAATATCCCGCTCTACACGTAATGCTTCCAGACGATTCTCGGTGTGGTAACTATGGAATTCGCCATATTCAAGGGGCAACATAGTATAACGGTCTTTGCCATGCACACCGTAAACGAAGGTGAAATACTCAGCATCAATCCATTCAAACCAAGCGTTGTACTCTGCCCGAACCAATTGCTTCAGTTCAATATCGGTAAGGTCGTTGATTAACCGTTTGTAAGCCATTACTGCATCATAAGTGCGAATAACAGTCATGTAATCCTCATAAGTATTCATAGACCATTGCGATTCAATAGTATAGCCCAATCTCTCCAGTATTTGATGGAGATCTACTACTGCGGTGTCGTACTGAATACAGTTGTCGTCTGCATACTGTTGGACCACAGTGTCGGTTGCTTCGGCCCATGCCCAAACGTTGTCAGCCATGGAAAAGTCGATAGACGTGTACATAGCAACAACACGGTTGGCCAATTCTAATGCCGCTGTATCATGTGCTGACATTTCGTTGCAATCGTATATCGGTTCATAAAACCTTATTTCCCTGCTTTCAGTTGTGTCTACATCAGCCTGCTCAATAGTGTCTGTGGTGACTTCAGGGAAAACAGGTTCGGAGTTTTGCTTTTGCCCGCATGAGGTTAGGAGAAAGGCAAAGACAATGACAAGAATCTTTAGTTTACGGTTCATTTTTCAAGTTGTTACAAAACCAGGAATGGTTATATTCTAAAAGTGGATGCAAAAGTATTATTCTTTTGGAAAGCTCGCAAGGGGTGAAAGAAACAATGAAATTTGCAAACGCCAGCGAACAGATTAAACCATGCCTCCCTACAACATATAATAAATACGGAAATCAAATAAAGTGTTGGCTATTCCAAAGTAAAATAAATTGTTGATATTGAAAGTGTTATCATGGTATATTGTTTGGAGATGATAGAACAATCTATTGTAAAGTAATGGGTTGTAAATAAGGACATGCCAAATGGATAAACTTGTGAAAGCATAAGCTTAATGGTGAAAAATTGATTGATTTTGAACTTTTTTTTCATTTTCCATTTTTTAATCCCTAATTTTGCGGCATGAATAATGGATTGTATTACTTAAAAAACGACTAACAAGAAGAATAAAAGAGTTTACACTTTCGATTAAATAAGCAAGCAATATAAGACAAATTGCTTCTATCCAAATATTTCAACCTTTTCGCATTTCTATGTTAATATGTTGAATTGAAGGAAGTAAGTAGGTTGTGCCAATTATTATGGATAGCGGAAAATAGTCGAGTTTTATGCTTTTTTTATTAGATTGAATACTAAGGAGATAGATTTATTTAAAAAATGAAGAGGTTAAGATGGTTACTTTTAATATTGAAACAATCATAAATGGAAAAATACAAAATTGATATAATATGGAAGAATTGACATTAATCGCAAATAGCGGTATACAGATGATAACCAATAGACTGAAAATTGATTCCGATGCGGTCACGAAAATGCTTTTTCATGAATGGTTTGACGATGAAGATACAATTGAATGGAATTTGGAATTTGCATATCAACTAAAGTCTTCCAAAAAGATTGTGCATTTAGCTGATTTGGAATTTTGTCACTTTGTAGATTCGCATGGAAAACTAATTGTGCCAGAAAACCAGGTTTTGGCAAACCCTAATGTGATGAATAAAATGATTCATGATGGGAATGTTCAAACTTGGCCTAATGGATTATTCTATACACGATGGGGGGATAATAATTGTAAAGTCAAATACTTTTTTAACCAATGGATTCCCATTCCCTATTATGAAGTGAATACCGAGAACGATGAATTTAGGCAAGGTCCATATAATTGGTGCAGGTGTAAGATTATTCCAGATAGCGATCAACAACAGCAAGGAAATTTGACTGCAACCATATTATTTGCTTTTGACACCCGTTCACTTTATTCTAAGAGCGAAAACCATCTAGAATGTCCAGTTTTCGGAAATGAGCCACAGAAGACTTTCCGTTTTTGTAATTCAGCAAGTTTGTTGTTAGATTTTTGTTCTGGGGAAAACGAATGGGTGAGAAAAAATCTGATGGAGATAGTGCATGGAGTAAGACGATTGCAAGATATTCCGTTCGTTCAAGGTCATGGACAACACCGTTATGATTTTCTTGCCTCTTATCTATGGCTGTTGGAGTACATGGCCGATAATGTTGATTTACCAGAGATAACATTGATACGTGACCGTGACAGAGAAAACATTCCCGTGGAGATGATAGTTGACATAGGCAATTCTCAAACTGCTGCAATTTTGTTTGAAAGACAAAGCTTTACTGAAGTGGAGCCACTCACTCTGCAGAACTTCACCGATCCTATAAAACCTGATGGAACGCTGAACCGTACCCAAAAGTCTTTTGATATGAGAGTGGCTTTCCAAAAGGCAGATTTTGGATTGAAATCAGCGGTCAACAGCAAACAGTTTATTTGGCCAAGTATGGTTCGTTTAGGTGATGAAGCACAGAAACTTACTCATCAAACTGTTAGTTTGGAACAAGGAGACGAGGTTTTTTCTACATATTCAAGCCCTAAGCGGTATCTTTGGGATAATAAAGCTATGAAGGAAGAATGGAGATGTGTAAAAATCGCAAAAGACGGGAAAAACGAGTTGCCTAATATTGAAGGCATTAGCAGTTATTTCCAAGATAATGGCGATATTGAGGAGGACGGCTTGGGCTATGGATACCATTATTCAAGAAAAACGCTGATGACATTGGCTTTTATGGAAATCATAGCTCAAGTTAATGTGCAAATCAATAGTCATGAATACAGAACTTTTTGGGGGAACACCAATAAAGCCAGATATATTAATAAGGTTGTAATGACCTGCCCGACAGGGATGTCAAAAGCAGAACAACGTTCATTGCACAAATGTTTAGAGGATGCGCTTTACGTATTAGAGATGTTTTATACGAACAACGATCCGACCTATACACCATATCATGTGAGAATCGTGCCCGATCTAAATTTGGATAATAACGATACACCACAATGGATGTTTGATGAAGCGACATGCTCTCAGTTTGTATATCTTTATGGTGCATTAACCGAAACATTCCAGAATTACACAAAAGAGTTCTTCAGACTATATGGAAAGCAGCGCAATAATCACGATTCTTTGATTATTGGCTCTTTAGACATTGGAGCAGGCACAAGCGATATTACTGTCTGCCAATATGATTACAATGAAAACAATCCGTCAAGACTTCGCCCAATTCCCTTATTTTGGGATAGCTTTGATACTGCGGGTGATGACATGCTTCGCGTTTTGATTTCTAACATCTTATTACAGGGTGAAGAGGGTATACTTGAACAAGAGTTGATGAAAAAAAGAGGTTGGGATGAAGATAAAGCAAGAAGAACAATGCATAGATTCCTCGGGTCGGATAGCACAGATAAATCATTCAAAGATAGGATACTTCGGCGAGATTTCACCCTTCAAGTTTTAGTGCCAATAATGAACCATTATCTTCAATTGCTTGGAGACGGCGAATCTTATCGTGAAATAGACTATCAGGATTTTTTCTTCGATATAGAACCGAGCAAAGAGGTTTGTGAAAAGTTTACAAAGATGTTTGGTTTCTCTCTTCAAGAGATTAGATGGAGCTATGATTCAGCTATTCTTTCAAGGCAAATCAGGCGAGCCATGGATGAATTACTCCAAAAAGTGGCGACAATCCTTTATTCATACGACTGCGACATCATCTTGTTATCAGGCCGCCCAACATCACTGCCTCCTATCAAGGAAACATTCTTGAAATATATGCCAGTGACTCCAAACAGGCTGGTTATTATGAACAAACACAGAATAGGACGTTGGTTCCCATTTGCTGACGAGTTCGGCTATCTAAATAACTCCAAGAGTAAGAGTATAGTCCCAACAGGAGCCATGATTGGATATTTAGCTTCAAATATAGGTGGTTACAAAGACTTTTCTTTGGATCTTTCTGTTTTGGGTGAAAAACTGAAACCTACAACGGATTATTTTTTGCTGAATGATCGGATGGTACAAACAAACCCATGTTTCATAACACCTACCCAAAGAAAGGGCAAGATTACCGTCAATACATTCCCTCAATATATTGGGGCTAAACAATTTGATTTATCGCTTTATCCAGTCAGACCTTTTTATGTCCTTGAAGTGAATGACGAAAGAATCAAAGCAAGCATCAAATCACAACATCCTGATGAGGATTTGACAGACAAGGATATTCAAAATTATGTGGAACAATATAAAGAAGATTTGCTCCGTCATTGCCCACTCACTTTCAGTATAGAAAGACCAGATACTAACGAGGAAAAGGAAGTTCTGACAATAGAATCGGTAGAAGGATTCGATAGAGAAACTCTCGATTCAGATGATTTTCTGCTCTCCATTCAAAGCCAGAATGACCCTGATTGCTACTGGCTTGATTCAGGAGCATTTGACATCAATATTAAAGGTTAATTGAAAAACACATTGAAATATGGACATGAATTATATAGACAAACAAATTGAAATTGTCAATCGTGCATTAGCATGGGGAGAGAATCCAAAGGAGGCCGAAGGATTTACTGAAGACAAAAAAAGGCTTGTTGATATTCGCCGCGAGTTGAACAAGATAAAATTTGCGGCTAGTGAAAATAGTTCAGTGGCTGCGTTTGGAGAAAGCCAGATGGGAAAGTCTTATATGATTAGCGCATTGTTATCTGAGCCAGGGGAACCTTTCAAGATAAAAAACAAAGGTGTTGACTACAATTTTATTGAAGATATTAATCCTTCAGAAACGGGAGGCGAAAACGAAGCAACTGGAGTGGTAACGCGCTTTTCGACGCATATACCTAAAAATGATACCATGCATGATGCAGAAAGCGATGAAATAGACGGTTATGTCAAAGCCCAACTGCTTTCGGTAGCTGATATTGTTTTGATTCTATGCGAGGCTTTCTATTCAAATATGAAACATAGTGCTAACGAGATATGGCCCAGTGAAAAAATCAATAATATACTTGATGGCATTACAGTACAAACATCTAAAAATGATAATGCATTATTAAGCGAAGATGACATCCGAAACATCCAAGAATATCTTCTTTCAATAGGTAACACAAGTTCAAATGTTATCAATTCCAATTTCTTTGATTTTATGTTCAAGAATGTTACACGGCTTAACAATGAACAGATAATAGAAATAATGAAGATTTGTTGGTATGGTAAAAAAACGGACAATAACAACGATGAAATCAATACGGAAATCAGCAATTTATGGGAAGAACTAATAAGACAATTTGGAAGATTGGGCTTTGAAAATGAGATATATGTTGATTTCACAGCATTGCTAAAAAAACATGGGACTCTTCTTTCGGTTGAGCGATTGAAAGAATTGTTGGTAAGTACTAAGACAGAAGGTGATTATCAAGCTGATGCAAAAGTGCGGTTGAAAAGTACGACTAAAGAAATTATTATTCCAAAATCATATTTGAGTGCGTTAATTGCAGAATTAAGGATAATGATTCCAAAAGATGGTGGAGCCAAGGAATTTATGAGTGAATTAGATTTATTGGATTTTCCGGGTGAAAGACGACCCAATCAAGATACTGAAGAAAAAGTTGATATAGGTGAAATTTATCGGCGCGGCAAGGTAACTTATTTATTCAATAAATATTCTGCTGCCAAACGTATTCGGTTATGGCTTTTCTGTCATAATCATCGACAAAGCGCACAGAGTTCAATGCCAGAAGTTCTCGAAAAATGGATAAACTCGATTTCTACTGAACCTACTCCGACGGGCCGTGAAAGGATTGTTGAAGATATGGGAGGGTCGCCATTATTTATCATTAGTACATGGTTCAACAAAAGCCTCGAGTATGTTAACGAGTTACCAGGCCAAGATCTTTCAACAAAGTGGGAAACAAGATTCGTCAAGACACTTCAGGAGGAGATATTGAAATCACGTGATAAAGAAGGGGACAAGCCTAAACATTGGTTTAACAATTGGACAATAAGCCAACCGAAATTTAACAATGTTTATGTTTTGCGAGACTACACTTATTCGACGATGATTTTCAAGGATTATAACGCGAAAATTAATCCTATAGAAGGAGATGAAATAGTCCCAAGCAGTTATCCTGATTATAGAAAAGACCTCCGTCAATCATTTCTTGAACATCCTTTTGTGAAAGAACATGTTGATAATCCAGATTACATTTGGGATATGGCGGCAACATGCAACCATGACGGAACACAACCTATCATTGACAAGTTGAATGAAATGGCTCCTAACGTGAAAAAAGCTACCGAAAACAAATTCACAAAGGATTTGAATGAACAAAGGCGTAAGATTTACGAAATTCTCGACGTGCATTTTAGTAAAGGCAAAGAAGATGAAGAGATTTTGAAAGCAAAAAAAATGGCGGCAAGACTATGCACTATGATTGATAGCCGATGTGGTAGTAATCCATATTTCTTCGGGCATCTGCTTGATTCTCTTATGGTATCGGAGGCAAAAGTCTATGAATTGGTGTTTGACCAACTTCACGGCAAGCAACTTCCCACTCCTATTTTAGGTCCAGATTTAGCAGTATTTTTAGCGGCAGGTTTGGATACAACTGTGTCTGTTGAAGAGAACAAACTTCGTTTGATGAGGTACACAGAAACGGAAACAGAAGCAGAGTGTAGAAGTCGTCTTCTTGAAGATGCTGGAGTTGAACTTGAATCGCTTTTAGGAAAGATAGGGGTAATTTATAGTCAAGCCGATTCGCTGGTTGATATTATTGAGAGGTATTGGCATGAACAGTTTTTCCCAACTATAGTTGAGAAGACATTGTCGAAAGAACTCCCATTAGCCGATAAAATCGTCGATTACATTTGGCGTTTGTATAAAGTTTTAAATATGCGGTCACGCTTGTCGGCAGGTGTGAACCATTATATAAAAACATTAAAAGGAGGTGTGGCGGGAATTGTATCTGATTATCTTGCTTTGGAACTTAACCAGTTTGTTGCTTCTTTCGGTCAGCAATTCATGAGATCCAAAGACAAAGAAGAACTAAAAGAGAAAAATGAAAGGCTCAATCTCGGTCTTGATTTATCAACATTAGAGGAGGGTAGGTTAGAAATTGGAGTGGGATTGCTTGCTAAATTGGACGAAGCTCAAACCGCATCAGAAGAAGGACGTTTTGATGAAGGTGCGAATAAATTGAGAAGATTACTGCCACAATTCAGAAGTCAATGGGAGTGGGAGCGACAATTACGAATCGGCTTTGTTTATGCTAATAAATTGCCCTCTTATGACCCTGCTCTTAACAAACAGATGGGAGAAATAATCAATTTGCTGAACTATAAAAACGAGTAGCCATGTCTGAGGTTAGAGGGAAAAAAATACTTTGCAAGACAAGCCTTAATGATTTGTCTATAGAATTGGTCAATGGATTGCCATTCTATGAACGTTATTCAGAATTCGGTAATGTGTTCAAAAAAGCACTTCCTGATTTAGATTTTGAAAACTATTTTGCGCAACCTGTAAAAGATGGGAATGAACTTGTATGGCATATTCCAACTGAAATGGACGGAGCTGTTTTGTCTGATCCTACGGATGAAAGTAGTAAGATAAAGATCAATTCTTTGCTTGATACAATCAAAGAAGCAACCTCGAAAGCCGATGAAAACACGAAACACTATCTCAATGTTATTCTATCAGCCAATTATATTATTTATAAGCTTCCAAGCGGAGAAGTGTTTTTTGGAGTTTGGGGTGTAAAGGAACGTATAGGTCATCCGTTATCAACAGTCATCAAAGAATTGGATGTTGATAGGAGAGTACATTTAGTGCGATATGTTGTTCAAGGGAAAGGTGATCTATCGTTTGCAGAAACACATAGGAAACACGGTCACATTCTTCAAGGCGATGAAGATATTCCGATAGTGACTCCAGCACCTCGATATAGACATAGTGAATGGAAGCCAAATCCATCTGGGTATAAAGTTGTAGAAGATGTTACTTTCAATGCAGTTTGTGAACCAGATGGTAGTTGCTTGGTAAAGTTTAAGGCGGGTGATGGCGGAAGACTTGAAGGGGTGACTGAATTGATAAAGATGCCAGGAAATGTAATAGGGACGGAAGAAATTCCTGAAACCATTCCCGAAAATGGTTATTCGTTTGCCGGATGGGATCCTGTAATTGATGCCAATACACAGATTAGTGAGGATTGTACATTTACTGCTTTATTTGAGAAAAAAGAAGATACTGTTGTGTTTGGTGATGATGATTCTACTAATATCGACCATCACCATGACAATGACAATATGATTTTTCATAAGGTTACTTTTGTCGATGGAGGAAAGGGCACAATTGAAGGAGAAAAGAATTTCGAGATTGAGCATGGTAAGATTTTTGATGCAACTAATGCTCCTAAAGTGACCGCCATGGATTCTTATGAGTTTGCAGGATGGGACAAAAATTTTGATCCAATAGTGGCTGATACTGTATATAAAGCGTGTTATAAAAAAACACCTTGGTATCGTCGGCTTTGGCTTTGGTTGACAGGTATAGGTTGTTTTAAATGGTTGTTGTGGCTTTTACTTGCATTGTTATTGCTCATATTATTGTTTTATTGCATTGGTTCTTGCAATCGTTGTACCAGAGATGTCACAGGAGATGAGCCAAGTGGGGAAGTAATAATTGATGAGCCAGATAGAGGAGAGATTTGGACTCGTCCTGACCCATTCGATAATGGGGAAACTCAACCTATTCATGGCGGTGAACCAGTGACAGGTGACCCAGTAACTGGTAATCCAATTACTGTTCCTCCTGTCAATCCATCTGACCCAGGATTTGGTTTGTTGCCAGATTCTCCTAATCGTCCTATTCCAGTTCCAGATGACGACATTATTGATGATGAGGACGGTAGAAGAAAGATTGTCGCCAACCGTTTGAATGTGTTGTTGGATGACGACAACCTTTCCATTACAGAATTTGCACAGGATTTCAAGGCGGCATATCCAGGTGAACAATACCAAATAATATACGCTGACAATCTCATTAAAAGGTTGCAACTGATGGTTCCTTCGGAAGAACGGGAAACGGTGAAGCGAGAATTGGTGGATAAACTGCCTGAAAAATACACTCACGAAAATGTTTTTATTTGGGATGAAGCATTGTTTGAGGGTTATCATCGCCCTGATGATGCCCGAATTGGAGATTGTTGGTATTTGGATGCCATTCGTGCCTATCCTGCATGGGATATTACCATGGGTAATGATAGCCTAATAGTGGCTGTTGTAGACGATGGCTTTAGTCTAACCCATGAAGAACTGGAAGGTAAGATTGTGATGCCATATAATGTTTTTACCCAAGATAATAATGTTTCAGAATCAGAAGACAAACATGGATCACATGTGGCGGGGCTTGCAGTTGGTAGGGCTGATAATCAAAAAGGTATTGCTGGCATTGCACCAAATTGTAAATTAATGCCTATAAAGATTTCAGACGAACATGGTAATATGACAACGACTGGTATTGTTGATGGTGTGTTGTATGCTGTTTATAAAGGAGCCTCTGTAGTTAATCTTTCGTTGGGTATGTGGATGCAAACCAATATCCCTGTGGAAATACAAGAAGAGTTGATTCGTAATCACTTTAAAGAAGAGGAAAGATTGTGGAACAAGGTCTTTGAGATGGCCAGCAAAAAAAATACTACTATTGTTATTGCAGCCGGTAACGAAGACTTATTAGCAGGGATTGACCCAATGCGTCGAGGAGAGAATGTCATAGTGGTGGCCGCTGTTGATAAATATCATAATCCAGTTTGGGGAAAATCGATCTTTAGCAACTATGGAAGTTATACAGACATCTCTGCTCCAGGTGTTGACATCCTCAGTTCTGTGGGCAACAATGAGTATGAGTCGATGAGCGGAACAAGTATGGCGGCTCCTATTGCAAGCGGTGCGGTAGCTCTTATGAAAAGCGTGAATGTAAAACTGTATACAGCGCAGATTCGTTTCATCTTGCAGGAAACAGGATTACCAGTTGTAGGGAGTGTGGGAAATCTGATACAGTTAGACAAAGCTTTGGAAATGGCCAAAAACTTTAGTAATGATTCTATCCCGACACCACAAACAGGTGATGTTCAGATACAGTTGAAATGGCATAATTTCAATGACTTGGATGTTGCCTGCACTGATCCGTTTGGCCAATCCGTTAATTTCAGCAACAAGCGTGTTCCAAGTGGAGGTTGTTTGGATGTGGACATGAATGCTGGCAGTTTGAAATCAAACCAACCTTTGGAAAACATTTATTGGCCAACGGGAGGTGCACCGAAGGGTGATTACACGGTTTATCTGAAATACTATGCTCGCAAGGATTTCAATGAAGATGCCACTTCATACGAGATTTTTGTGAAATACGGAGACAAGACTGAGAACTATACAGGTACATTGTCTTCTTTCAATATTGGCTGGAATAAAATATGTTCATTCACATTAAAATAATGAAATCATGGATCGTTTCAAATTTAATTATGCTACAGTGATAGCCTTGGCTGTCCTTCTGTTTTATGCCTATATTGCTGCGATGGGCAGTTTGTTCAGGAAAGGTATAGATGGCAGAATATGGATGGCTGTTCTCGTTTTTCTTGCAATATTTGTCTTGGTATTTCTCTGCATAGTAATGATGTGCAAAGCTAAGGCAACACGATGGAAAAACATTGGTACTTCAGGGCAAATAGGCTTTGGCATCGCTATTCTTGCCGTCTTGCTTATTGCAGGTATTCCATTTTCAACATTTCTAAAAGCCGCAACGGAGCAAGAGACAATTACAGGATTGGTAACTGCCATGAAAGAAGATGCCAAGCAACTCGATCAAGCCTACAACAATCATGTCGCTGAAAGAGTTGCTCATTATGAGGATCAGCTTAAACAAGACTCAACAATGACGACAATGGAAATATCCAATCGAGTTAATAGTCTTCGTAATCACCTGTCTCCCGAATTATTACCAACGGTGCAAAACAAAAGGGAAGAATGGATAGATGGTATTGGGGAAATGAGCGTATGGGATATTATGATGCGAAAAAACCTTGGATCGTTAGATACTATAGTGCAGAAATGGGATTTAAAATACCGTCAGATGGATTCGTTGAAATTTGCAGGTGAAGACTATCGAGACTACTTTACTTATAACAAATTCGAGGTAACAAAAAACGATAAAGGTGAAGAACAGCCAAGTGCTGCTTTAGGAGTTGTGTTGGATGATTTAGGGAAGTTTCACTATAGCGGTTATTCCGTTTTGATTGCCTTGTTGTGCTGGCTTTTCATGCTATTGCCTTGGCTAATTACACGAAAATCCCTTGCTTAAACAAAAAAAACACGAAGTTAAACTAGTAAACAATTATATTATGCCTGACAATCAAAAAACAATAAAGGAAAAACGCCTTGATAAATTGAGAAACGACCCTACAACCCCGGTAGAAAGCGTGGAGAAATGGATGAATGAAAGCGGTGAAAATGCTTTGTCATTAACGGAAGTAATGAAAGCGGCTCCTGCTGATTCTGAAGTTGGAAAATGGATAAAATCACAAGTAGAAAAGATTGAAAAAGAGCTTTGGGATAAGGTTGGAAAAACTAATGACGATTGGGCGAGACTCAAATTGCTCTCGGAATATCTTGAACAGTTTTCCGAAAAAGGTTCTCATGTCGAAGATGCCATTTTGAAAAAGAAGGGACTTGAAGAAATTTTGTGGAATAAGGCTGTGGCAGAAGTGAAGGACAAAAAAATATCGACTGATGATGTCATGTCACATTTTAGGCTTTTCAAGAAAGAATATCCAGAAAGTCCACATATGGAAGATTGTGAAAAATGGCTTGCTGAGGAATCATGGATTAAAACGATAAAAGAGCATAAAATAACATCATATGAGTCATATAAGGAGTCTTTTCCTGGAAAACATGATGAAGAGGCAGATGCGGCCATAGAAGATATTCAAGACGATAAAGATTGGGAAAATGCATGCCAGAATGCAGGTCGTGCAACAAACCGAGATGCAGCAAAACAGGCTTATCAGAGTTATATAGATAAGCATCTAGATAAGCATCCAAAAGGCAAATATGTAGAAGAAGCGAAAAATCGGATTAATAATATCCCGGAACCAGGACCATTGGATCCGGAGCAGATGCTGTTTATGGAGTTGAAAGAAGATATTAATAAATATAATCCATTGCAAATACAGGATAAGGTGAAAAACCATGTCACTGAATGGAAACATTTAGTTGATGCTGACATTTTTGACCAAGAAGAGTGCAACATGATTATGAAATGGGACAAACCTTATGCATTGACTTTCCCTGAAGCACCAGATAAACTTACTGAAGGGACAACCGAAGCCTATTTCTGGGGCACTCCCGCTACGGGAAAAACATGTGCTATGGGAGCAGTATTAAGTGCTGCAAAATCAATAGAGCATAATCTTACTGTCAAAGAATGCAGCGGAATGCAATATGCTGATAACCTGTCAAGTATGTTAACAAGGGGCAAGGTCGGATTGCTTCCTTTCTCCAATCCCGATGACAAACCTTCGGTGTCAGAGATGTATTGTAGTTTCTCTCGAGAAGAAGAGATAGATTTTCTCTTTTGGAAAAAAAAGAAGGAAGTCGAACATGAAATATCCATTGTCGATGTGGCTGGAGAAGTATTTACTTCCATGTATATGTCAATGGTTCCATCTTTGAAAAAACAATTAAAGCCATCAGACACGGAATTGCTTGGTATTATTAAAAAGTTCATGGAGACAAAAAGCAAAGACAAGATACATTTCTTTGTCATTGAATACGGTGCTGGAGGAAAAGAGGTTAGGACAAATAGGCTAGAAATCCGTCCAACGCAAGATGTTATTTTGTCTAAAGGACTTGAATACATAAAGGAAAACAAGATCCTTGATAATAGTGTCAGTGTCAATGTGTTGGTCACCAAAAGCGATTTGGCTCCAGTGCCATATGGCAAAACCAGAGATGATGTTGTGAGAGAGTTTGTTAAACAAGAATATGGGAATTTTTGGGAACAATTGAACAAAGCCACAAAGGCGGCTAACATTACCAATCACAATCGCAAAGATTCTTTTGAACCGGAAATAATTCCTTTTTCTATAGGAAAGGTGTTCGCCCAGAACCTTTGCAGGTTTGAATATGACAATGGCACGGAAGAGGTCATGAAAGTGATACTTGAGAAGACTTATCCTGTATGGTCGAAATTACTTATGTTTCTCAGAAGTTGAAAATAAAAACGAATAATTATGAATACGATAAAACTAGTATTGCAAGGTCAGATATATGGTGGAACTGATGGGATAGCTTACAGATTCCCTCGCATGGCTGGCAATGAAGAAGATTGGACTAACACCAAATCTCGTTTACTTAATGGGCGAGGTGATGTTCGTGACACATTAAACCCCAAGGGAAGACCGAAAGTGTTTGTTATTAGTTATTTGCAGAACTTGGGTTTTGTTTATGCAGTAACGCAGCAAAACAAAGATGACCCTAGATTTGGATATGCAGATTTGTTGCTTTTATTAGGTGACAGTATTCCGTCAGATGGAAAGATAATGGCTGAAACTTTGAGCCAATTGCTTGACTATTTTCTTTCCAAAGAGAAGAAGGAAGAAAATGATTTTGATAAATTTGTCAAAGACAAACTTGACGAGTTGGAAAAAAGCCTTGTCGTGGTTAGCATTAAAGACAATCCTTTTTCTGTAGAAGAGAATGCTAGAATAGCATATCGCATATATTCTGACGATGTAGCACTTTACAAAATATTGCGTTTCCCAATACAGATTGGTTATAAAGGCTATTCAAGGATTTTGATTGTCTCTAAAGAAAACCAACCTGAGCAACAAAGTGAGGTGGCATTGGTGAATGAGGATGTAAAACGGCTTATTTCTATAGAGTGTCCAACTAGCAGCAATGTGGAAACAGATAAGAAAACAGTTTTGGAGGAGGACTCTTTTGAGATAATCTATAAGAAAAACGGATTTGTACCAAAGAAGCAACCGATAAAGGCTTATGCCTCTAGTACACAATTGTATGTGTTTGATGAAAAAACTAATGTTATCACATTAAAAAGTTATTTAGAGTTAGGGAAAAAAGAGCCTTTCTATAAACAGGTGCGTTTCGTGATAAAAATGGAAGGCGAAGCAGAACCAATAAAAATGAGGCCAAGGGTTTTTGTGAATGGTGGAAGACTTCATCATGACAAGAATAATGGAGAGAAGGTTGCGAAAGAGGGTGGAGAGGGAGTCACATACTATTATTATGAACTAGCCAACGGTAATTGTAAGATTACGCTTGATTTAGATGAACCTTATGGAAAAGTGGATTTTAAATTAGATACAGAAGCGAACTTAAAGCAAGGTGCCGAGAATTGTGTGTACGAAGGTGATGGCCGATATGCTTATACCGTTACTCTTCAGCCTAAGCAAAAAGAAGTGAAATTGAGAGTTTCCTTTCCCGGAAAAGGAAAAGAAGTTTCTGGGTCTGTGCATTTAAAGGCAGGCTCTGAATTGGAAGAAGCGTTGTCGTATTATGAGAAAGAAAAGACACTACTTGGTAATATTGAAGAAGGAGGCAAGAAAACATCACCTTGGCTGTTGCGTATTCTATTTTTATTGCTAGGCATTGCGCTTGGGGCGGTTGGAATGTATTTTATTCCCAAACTATCCGATCCAAAACCTGCAAAAGTTAGAACAGAGATGGCACAAGTGTTTCGTGGTAAAGAGATTAAGAGGGCAGATGTTGAAAAGTATCTAGATTATGCGGACTACTATGATCAAATAGTGAGTGATTATCCAACATTTCATGCAAAGGTTGAGGATAGTTTAGATGCTCTTTTTGAGAAAAATAATGCCATGAAATCTTTATACAAAAGTTTGGATTCACTTAACAAGATGGATGGAAAGGCCTGTGAGAATCTCTTCAATGCCAGTATTAAAGCCAGGACCACCATCAAACTTGACGATTTGTGTGAAAGTGTTCAAACAGAGATTGGTAAAATAGATGATCGTTGGTATGAAGAAGACAAGAAACTGTTTGCCGATAATGCTCCATCGGTTAAGGCATTAGCATTTAAATCAAGTAAGGGAAAACAATTTGTGGCTGATTTGCAAAATGCTAAGGATTGGAACGCATTTAAGACTGCTTTAGGTTCTTGTCCTAAATTGACAGAAAAGGATACTATTTGGGGATTGCTAACAAGTCGTCTCAATGGAGTTAACGCAAATTCCAAAACAGATTCGCTTGTTATGAAGCAATTCAAGGAAAAAGAGATTCTTTTTGCTGAAATTGCTGATGAGGTTTACCTTATCAACACTACTGATGTTTGGAAGAAAAATGAATTGATATCAGAAAAGTATAAGAATAATTTTTGGGAAGACCTTAGAAATAAAGATTGGGCAAAACTATCCCAAAGGAAAGAAATCTTTCTAAATCAAAAATGGAAGGAATTTTATGGTACCGTAAAAAATGGTAGTAATAATAGTCGAATTGATTCTACCAAAGATTATTTCAAATTGGCACTTAAACAACCGTCAAGTGGAGGTGGCGGACAGAATACTTATAGTGGTAGTGGTGTAGACACAAAATAAACCAATAAATGATATGAAAACAAGCAACACAATTATCAAAGTACTTGCATTGTTGGCTGTGGCAACTATTATTGGGTATGTCATATTCAAACAAAAGCAAGATGAGATTAAGTTTGAAGCAATCTCAATTAAAGAATTTGATTTTCATAAGTACATCGGGCAACGAATAGAAGATGAGTTACCTGAAAACGCCAACTGGCAAACCGCAATGGATACATACAAAACTTTGTATGGAGTTATACAAACAGAAAATGCTATCATGTTGGAAAATGGTCAACCAATATTGGAACCAACTACAGCAGATTCGTGCTATGCAGAGGCTTTTACGAAGTATTGGCATCTGTTTCAGAGGTATGTGGATCATGATTATTTTGGTGTAAAGAGGGATAATTGGAGCAAAGATGGCCTCTTTCAGATTAAAAACGCGGCTGATAGCCTTAGATGTATGAATGGCCGTTCTGAACAACAAAGTGATAGTCTGAAGGAATACGCAAACTATGTGGAAAAGTATTATGATATTGAAGTGAAAAAGAACAGAAGAGGAGAACTTGTTTATGAGGACAAAAATGGTGAGTTGGAGGATAAGGTCAAAAATTGTAACTCATTGTCATCATTTAAAAGTGTAAAAAGTTTAAAGGATGCATATAATGTTTATCCGTATACTAACAATAAAGCATTTGCTGCGACAATGAACAGTGCAGAAGCTGATGCTAAGAAGAATTGGGAATCGACCATCGAACGTAGGGTTAATACACTTGTAAGTAAGCCTCTTGATTTTTGGGCCAAGGATAAGATTGTGAATGATACACTTACAGAAAAAGATTGGTCGGGTGCTTTGGCGAAGTTTAATGAGAATGGTTATGATAATAATGGTAAATTCTTTTATGGATACAATGAATTGACTAGACAGGTAAACGAGTTGGAGACTAGTTCTTTAAAACAGAAATTGGGTAAAGATCTTAGAGAGCGTTACGACTCTATTAATACTAAAGTAACTGAACAAAGAAATAGGCAAAATTCGAGCAATAATACATACTAAAATGAAATCAAAAACATTTCTTATTATTTTGTTGTTAATATGTTCTATGTATCCTGTTTCGGCGCAAGGTATAAAGGAACAAATTGTTACAGCTGAAAACGATAGCACTGTTGGCGATACCATTCCAAAGAAGAAAGGGATCATGGATGCATTTTTTTCTATTTTCTCTTCCAAAGAGGATAAAGTCAGTAAAAAAGCAGATGAATTATTGAGTCTGCAAGACAAATATGATAGTCTTGTACGTAGAATAGACAGCTTAAACAAAATAATAGAAGGATTTGATGCGGTGAAACAGCGTTATGCGGATTCCATTTCTGAAAAAAGAGTAGCGCAAGCAAATGAACAAAATGCTGGACAAATTATTTCTCTAAAACAGCGCATGGATTCTATTTGTGAAGTGTATGTCAATGGGGTTTTTAATGCAATGATGAATTATGTTATTTTTAGTCGTTATGATAGTTTAGCCATCCAAAGCCAGTATGAACTATTTGATCTGATGGAATTAGACAAAAGAATTATAGGGAATAAAAGGAAAGATAAGGATTTTTATTATCCTAGGTTTAAAGAATATGGAGTTATTACTCGACAAATATCAATGTGCATAGATATGACTATTACTGATGTTGAAGCAAAAACCGAAAGGGTTGGAGCAAAAGAATTATTTTTGTCTCGAATTGAGAAAACTGGTTATAAAAAAGAAAAATACAAATATCAGTATCTTGATGAAATAATAGAGGAAGCCAAACAATTATTTGAAGACCCCAAGAAATATAATGTTAAGGAATTTGAAAAACTAAAAGATAAACTAAAACCGAGGAAATGGTGAATACAAATCAGTTTGGTGAAGGGAAATAGGGTGTGGCAAAACCTCTTCGCCGCATGGTTCTTGCTTCAACTTGTGTTGTGTTGGCTCTTTTGACGGTAATGATGTTCTCTCCGTTAGCTTCCCAATTCGATGAGGAAGGCTCGTCGCGTGGTGCGGCCAGTTACTATGAAATTGATAGCTTGATTGATGCGAATAAGGGAATGATATAGAAAAAATGTATTGTTCGGCCAGTTGGAATTCATTGCGAAGTAGAGTAGAGAAAAAATCCGAAGAAGATTTGTTTTTTGATTATGATTATTGGATAGCTGCACAGGATTATTGTGACTTGCATCTAATAAACGTGAAGGTTGAGAGCTTATGCTGTGACAGGTCTGTCGTTTCGGTTGTTATTAGTAATTGTGGGAATTTGACAGATACTGTCCCAAAAAGTGTGTCTGAGCGTTGGCGCGTAAAAAAAGGGATTGGCCAATACGGACCAATCCCAGAAGTCTGTATCTTTAGGGTGCCCAAACTCTAAAACACAGACTAAAAATGAAGTTTACAAAGGAACAAA
>JAEEGL015689658.1_pt1 | contig 20652 bp, 11 predicted proteins | sample 9134231 | NCBI WGS metagenome assembly JAEEGL01 (sample SAMN16246548, study PRJNA631951) | gut metagenome | biome: gut microbiome; feature: rumen; material: fiber-attached | host: Bos | place: Iran: Karaj | collected 2018-10
ATCCAGTTGAATAATACAAGTTCAGACTTGACCGTCAACGGCGGCTTGATTTACGGGACGATCTCCGCAGCCTACGGGACGGTTGAGATGAACGGCGGAATCGTTACCGGGGTCCTCCGTGCCACGATGTACGAAACCGATTACGGCACGGTGACCGTGAACGGAGGATACGTCGGTAAGGCGGACCGTAATAAGGCGGAAGGGGTCGTGATTCTGAACGGCGGCTATTTCGGATCGATCGCCACGGCGAATCCGGTGACCTACGGCGCGGGGATGAAGGCCGTGGAATTCAACCACAGCGAGCCGTATAAGAACACCGCGCTCGTCACGAATCTGGTGGTGATCCCCGAAGAAGCGCCGATCGGCAAGCGCCTTGCGCTGAATGAGAGTCTCAGCATTTATTTCGAGGGCACGATCGACACGGCGCTCCCGTATCTGAAGAACGGAACGAAGCTTTCGGTCGCAGTGGACGGCGCTGATGCCGTGGAAGCGGGACCGGAAGCGGCCGGTACGTTGACGCGCTATACCTACGCCGGGATCACGCCGGAATGCATGATGGACGAGATCGCTGCGGACTTCATTTCGACGGGCGACGACGGCAATGATTACGTGCTGTACACGAGCACGTTCACGATCAAGGATTACCTCGATGCAGTTCCGACGTCGGAAGAATACGAAGCGTTCAGCGCCGGCAAGAAGGCGGCGATGGACACGCTGATCACGGACCTCAAGGTCTATGGTCGGGAAGCGCAGAAGTACTTCAACCACAAGACGGACAACCTGATCGTGGCGGAAGATTTCGCGGGCAGCGACCGCGTTCCGGCGGGTGCGGCAATGACGATGGATCCCGTCATCACGGCGTCGAACGTGAACGCTGTGGACGGCTATTTCAAGGCTGCGACGGTGATCCACGAGAACGCAAGCTGGATCCGCGTGCAGTACAAGGACAATGCAGACGACGGCGAGACGACGTTCGAAGTGGACGGCGCTGCGCCGGAACTCGTTCAGAACAATTACGTTTGCACAGCGGGCCTGACCCCGACGGAGTTCGGCACGGGAAAGACGTTCACGGCCGTCAGGAACGGCGCTCCGGTGGCGACGCTGACCTACAGCGTGAACACTTACTGCGCGAGCAGACATGCGAAGGGCGACGTCTTTGCGGACGCATTGTATAATTACGGCGCGAGCGCAGCGGCGTTTGCGACGGCAGAGTAAGGAGGGGAGGCAATGGAAAAGACATTGTACGAAAGTCCCGAACTGGAACTTGTGGAACTGAAGGAAGAAGACGTGATCACGTCGAGCCCGGGCGGGCAGCATGCCGGCGATCCGGACTGCCTTGTGGATTTCTGACGGAACCGCAAGAAGAAAAACAGACAAAAGGAGACGGAACATGTACGGAGATTACATTGACACGATCGCATTCGTAAAGAAATACGATCCGGAAGTCGGCGAGGCCATGGGGCTGGAGTTCGGCCGGCAGAGAGAGAACATTGAGCTCATCGCATCGGAAAACTACGTTTCCCCGGCGGTGCTGGCGGCCATGGGATCCGTGCTGACGAACAAGTATGCGGAAGGCTATCCGGAGCACAGGTATTACGGCGGATGCCAGTTCGTCGACATCGTGGAGAACATTGCCAGGGACCGCGTGAAGCAGCTGTTCGGCGCGGAATACGCGAATGTGCAGCCGCATTCCGGCGCACAGGCGAACATGGCGGCGTATGCGGCGTTCCTGGAGCCCGGCGATACGGTCATGGGACTTTCTCTCGACGCCGGCGGACATCTGACGCACGGATCGAGCGTCAATGCCTCCGGAAAACTCTATCATTTCGTGCCTTACGGCACTGACGAAACGGGCTATCTCGATTACGACGCCATTCTGGCGAAGGCGAAGGAATGCCGTCCGAAGGTCATCATGTCGGGCGCTTCCGCCTATCCCCGCGCCATCCGTTTCGATCTCCTGTCCGAGATCGCGAAGGAAGTCGACGCGAAACTGTTCGTCGACATGGCGCACATTGCCGGTCTCGTGGCGGCAGGGCTGCACATGAGCCCCGTGCCGTACGCGGACGTCGTGACGAGCACGACGCACAAGACGCTGCGCGGCCCGAGAGGCGGACTCATCCTTTGCAAGGAAGAGTACGGAAAGGCCATTGACAAGTCCATCTTCCCGGGCAACCAGGGCGGACCGCTCATGCACGTCATCGCGGGCAAGGCCGTCGCGTTCGGCGAGGCGTTGAAGCCGGAATTCAAGACGTATCAGGAGCAGATCCTGAAGAATTCGAAGGCGCTCGCGGAAGAGTTGATGGCGCTCGGACACAAGCTGGTGTCGGGCGGCACCGACAATCACCTCATGCTCCTCGACCTGCGCGGCACGGGCGTGACCGGAAGGAAACTGGAGCGCCGGCTCGACGAAGTGCACATCACGCTCAATAAGAACGCGGTGCCGAACGATCCGGAGAAGCCGACCGTGACGAGCGGCGTCCGGATCGGTACGCCGGCCGTGACGACGCGAGGCTTCAAGGAACCGGAGATGAAGATCATTGCCTCCTGCATCGACAGGACGATCCGGGATTATCTCGGAACGAAGGATGCGGTTACGGAGGAAGTCCGGGCACTCACGGAGCGCTTCCCGATGTACGAATAAGGAAGGTCGACTATGTCAGAGTTCCATGGCGTGACGAGAAGCCAAAGAAGAAGACGGAGAAGCAAAAACCGTTACACGGCCATCATGGTCGTGCTCATTGCCGTATTATTGGCGGCGGTGGGCACCCTGGTGTTCTTTCTCGTGAAAAACAATCAGCCGGCGGAGGAGCCGACGTTCCCGGACATCATCCGGACGGGCGAAGGCGACACGATCCCGACGGAAGAGACCGAAGCGACGCCGGGTTCTTTCGACGCCCTGCTGAAGAAAGCGCGGAAGGTCGCGGGTTCCTACGACTACGACGCGGCCATTGCCATGGTGCAGGATGAGGTGCCGCAATACGAGTCCGTTCCGGAACTGTCCGCGTTCATCTCGGAGTGCCGCGCCCTGAAGGCGAAGCTCGTCAAATGGCCCGACAACACGCAGATCACGCACATCTTCTTCCACACGCTCGTCGTGGATCCTGACAAGGCCTTTACCTCGTTCAAACGGTTTGACTACAATGAGGTCATGACCACGATCGAGGAGTACAATAAGATCATCGATTCCATGTACGCAAAGGGCTACGTGCTCGTCCACCTTTCCGACATCGCGAAGATCGAGACGCAGCCGGACGGAACGAGTCAGATGACGTATCAGCCGATCTACCTGCCCCAGGGAAAGACACCCTTCGTGCTGTCGGTGGACGACGTTTCCTACTACGAATACATGAATAACACCGGCTTCGCGACGCGGCTCGTGATCGACGAGGACGGGCGGATCGTCAATGAGATGGACACGTATGTGGAAGTGCCCGGACAAACGGATCCGAATACCGGCGGCCCGCTGTTAAAGACGGACGAAAACGGCGCGCCGATCGTCGCAAGCACGGTCCGCGGCGATTTCGACGTGGTGCCGTTACTTGACCGGTTCGTGGAAGAACACCCGGATTTCTCCTATCACGGAGCGAAGGGCACGATCGCGCTTACCGGATACAACGGCGTGCTCGGCTACCGGACGAGCGAGATCACCTACGGGTCGAAGGACCCCGCGAAGGTGGACCTCACGATCTATGAAAAGTGGCCGAAGACCTACTCTTATTATAACGTGAACATTGAAGCGGACAGGGAAAAGGCGAAGGAAGTCGCGGAGGCAATGAAGGCCGAAGGCTGGAAGTTCGCGAGCCACACCTGGGGCCACATGAAGATGGAGGCCGTGGTGGACAAGTCGACCGGAACGGTTTCGACCGAGACGGACCGGTTCTACCGGGACACCGGCTGGTGGGATAAGGAAGTGAAGCCCATCATCGGTCCGACGGACATCATCATTTTCGCCTTCGGTTCGGACATCGGTTCGTGGAAAGGCTATACGGACACGAACGAAGCCTTCCTTTATCTCAAGAGCATGGGCTTCAACTATTTCTGCAACGTCGACGGCTCGACTCCCTGCTGGGTCCAGATGAACCGGACGGCGGGCGGCAGCGGTTACCTCCGTCAGGGCAGAAGAAATCTCGACGGTCTGCTCATGCTGAAGCAGGTGCTGCATCCGGAAAAGGTGATCGTTTCCGACCTCTTCGACGTGAAGGAGGTCATTGACCGCCGGAGACTGACGCTGAAGGATCCGAACGGACGGACGGCAGGGCTCGTCGTACCGGAAGGCACGGATTTTGACGCACTTTTGAAGTAACGAAAAGGAACGTTACGTCATGCAGGACATGTACCTGATCGTCGGGCTCGGAAATCCCGGCCGGAAATACGACAAAACCCGGCACAACACGGGATTCCGCGTCATTGACGCGCTTTCCGAAAAAATGAATATCCCGGTCAAAAAAAAGGGACAGCGGGCCTTGTTCGGCATCGGAAAGCACGAGGGTCTGACGTTCATGCTGGCGAAGCCGCAGACGTACATGAACTTGAGCGGAGAAGCGGTCCGGGGGCTGATGGAGTATTACCATATCCCGGTCGAAAACCTGCTCGTGATCTCCGATGACGTGTATCTCGATCCGGGCGTCATAAGGATCCGGGAAAACGGGTCGGCCGGCGGACACAACGGCTTGAAGAACATCATTCTTCAACTCGCGGGCGACTCCTTCAAGCGGCTCCGCCTCGGCGTCGGCAAGAAACCGGAGGAACGGGACCTCATTGAATTTGTCATGGAGAGCTTTTCGAAGGAAGACGCAGCGGTCATGAAACGGGCGTATCCCACCGCGGCGGACGCGGCGATCGCGATCTTTACGGAAGGGCTTGCTGCGGCCATGAACCGATATAACGGAAAGAAAGTATGAGAGAGTTTTTAGACGCGCCGTTACTGGGATCGGCAGCGTTCCAGGAAGCGAGCAAGAGAATTGCGGCGGCTTCCGGACCGGTCAGGATCTCGGGCAGCGCGGAATCGCAGAAAGTGCATATCATGATGAAGGCGGGCGGAGAACGAACCCGCCTCATTGTGACTTATGACGAGCAGGCGGCCCTCGGGATCATGGAGGACGCCAGGCTCTTTTCCGCTGCCGTCCGCTATTTCCCCGCGAAGGATCTGCTGTTTTATCAGGCCGACGCCCGGTCGAACACGCTCGTCCGGCAAAGAATGCAGGCGATCCGCGCTCTGACGGAAGAGGAAAACTGCACGGTCGTGACGACGGTGCAGGGGTTGATGAACGCAATGCTCCCGCCGGAGGAATTCCGGTCCCGCATCCTGCGCCTGAAGGAAGCCGACGTCATTGAGATCGGCGACCTCGCGAAGCGTCTCACGGAACTCGGGTACGAACGGACCGCCTCGGTGGAGGAACCGGGCGAATTCTCGATTCACGGCGGCATCGCCGACGTCTACGATCTGACGAGCGAGAATCCCGTCCGGATCGAATTCTTCGACAATGAGATCGACACGATCCGCGAATTCAATCCCTCGTCGCAGCTGTCCGTCCGGCGCGTGAAGCAAACCGTGATCTACCCCGCCTCCGAACTCGTTCTGGACGAGAAGACCGTCCGGGCCGGGCAGGCGGCGTTGCAGCAGGATTACGAGAAAAATCTGGAAGTCTGCAAGAAACGCGAGACCTACGAGGCCGGCGCGGCGCTGCAGAACCTGTATAAGGAACTCGAGGATGCGCTCCGGCGGATGGATCTGAACGGTCTTCCGGAAAGCTTCCTCCCGTATTTTTATGCCCGTCCGGCTTTCCTCGAAGCCTATCTTCCGGACGGCGCCGCCGTATTCTTGGAAGAGCCGCTCCGGATGAAGGAATACGCCCATCTTTCCGAAACGGAATTCGTGGAATCGTTCAAACTCCGTCTCGAGAAGGGAATGACATTGCCGAAGGCAGCGGGCGTCATGCGAAGCGGCAATGAAACGTTCGCGGCGCTGGAAACCGGCCGCACGGCACTGTTCACGGCGTTGGATTCCGGCATTGCCTTCATGAAGGTCCGGGAGTCGTTCCGGATCGAAGGACAGCAGATCGTTTCGTATTTCGGAAACGTCGAATCCCTCGTCGAAGACCTGCTCCGCTACGAACGGCTGAAGTTCTCGATCGTTTTGCTCGTGCAGTCCAGAACGAGGGGAAAGCGGATCTCGGAAGAACTCCGGGAGCATGGGGTGAAGGCCTATTATGCCGAAGGCCGCGAAGGAACGGAGGCGATCCCGGGACAGACGCTCGTCACGTACGGCGCGCTCCGGAAGGGCTACGTCTGCCCCCTGCAGAAATTCGTCATTTTCACGGAAAACGACCTCTACAGTCTCCGGGAAAAGAAGAAGCAGAAAAAGAAACCCGTGGCGAACGGAGAACGCCTCAGGACGTACCAGGAACTGAACTCCGGAGACTACGTGGTGCACGAGAATTACGGCATCGGCATTTACCGCGGCGTCGTGAAAATGGAGACCAACGGCGTCGGCCGCGATTACATGCAGATCTCCTACGGGAACAGCGGCACGCTGTACGTGCCCGTGACGAACCTGGACGTGGTGCAGAAATACGCTTCGGCGGATTCGAAACCGCCGAAGATCAGCCGCCTCGACTCTCCGGAGTGGGGGCATACGAAAACGCGCGTCAGGACGGCGGTGAAGGAAGTCGCGGAAGAACTCGTCCGCCTCTACTACACGCGTCAGCACACGACGGGCTTCGAATACGGTCCGGACACGACCTGGCAGCGGGAATTCGAGGAATCCTTCCCGTACGAAGAGACCGAGGACCAGCTCCGGGCGATCGATGACGTCAAGCGCGACATGGAGAGCACGAAGATTATGGACCGTCTGATCTGCGGCGACGTCGGTTTCGGAAAGACCGAGATCGCGCTCCGCGCGGCCTTCAAGGCGGTGCAGGACGGAAAGCAGGTCGCCTACCTCGTGCCCACGACGATCCTCGCGGAGCAGCATTATCATACCTTCTCCGAGCGGATGCAGAATTACCCGGTGACCGTGGCCATGCTGTCCCGCTTCACGCCGGAAAAGAAGCAGAAACAGATCATTGCCGACTTGAAACGCGGCATGGTGGACGTCGTCATCGGCACGCACAAGATCCTGTCGAAGGGCGTGGAATTCAAGGACCTCGGTCTGCTCATCATTGACGAGGAACAGCGATTCGGCGTCGCGCACAAGGAAAAGATCAAGGAGATGAAGACGAACGTCGACGTCATGACGCTGACGGCGACGCCGATCCCGAGAACGCTGCACATGTCAATGATCGGCGTTCGGGACATGAGTCTTCTCACCGAGCCGCCGGAAGAGCGCCGCGCGATCCAGACCTACGTGATGGAATACTCCGAGGAACTCGTCCGCGAGGCGATCGAGCGCGAACTGGCGCGTCACGGGCAGGTGTATTACGTGTACAACCGTGCGATGGACATCGGCGAAGTGGCGGCCCGGCTGAAGACGCTGGTCCCCGACGCGAACGTCACGTACGTCCACGGAAAGATGAACGAGCGGGAACTCGAAAGCCGGATGGTGTCGTTCATTTCGGGCCAGACCGACGTGCTCGTCTCCACGACGATCATTGAGACCGGACTCGACATCCCGAACGTGAACACGATCATCGTCCACGATTCGGAACGCTACGGCCTCGCGCAGCTCTATCAGCTCCGCGGCAGAGTCGGCCGCTCCAGCCGGCAGGCCTACGCCTTCATCATGTACCGAAAAGACCGCATCCCCACGGAAGAGGCGGAGAAGCGGCTCGAGGCGATCCGGCAGTTCACGGAACTCGGCAGCGGCATCAAGATCGCGATGCAGGACCTTGAGATCCGCGGCGCGGGCACGGTGCTCGGCAATGCCCAGTCCGGACATATGATGCTGGTCGGCTACGAACTGTACTGCAAACTGCTGTCCGAAGCCGTGAGCGAGGCGAAGGGAATCGCGGACGGAACGAGCGACGAGGAATTCGACACGGTGCTTGACGTTCAGGTGGACGCCTACGTCTCCGACGACTACATTGCCAATGAGGCGCTGAAACTGGAGATCTACAAGCGGATCTCCGCGATCCGGACCGAAGAAGACCGGGCGGAACTCAGGGACGAGCTCGTGGACCGTTACGGAGAACTGCCGAAACCGCTCGACAATCTGATGGAAGTCGCGCTCCTTCGAAGCGCCGCGCATCAGCTCTATCTTTCCAGGATCCAGGGAGACACGCGGGAACTGAAGTTCACCTTCGTGCCGTTCGCCCGGGTGAAGGAAGAGAACATCCCGGTGCTCATCGAAAAGATGCACGGGGCAATGCGCGTCCGGACCGGAGAAACCCCGGTGCTCATCTGGCGGGAACTGAACCCGGAGAATCTGAAGAAGACGACGGTATTGCCGCTCTTAAAATCATTGCTCGACACAATAAAAGAGTTGATAATGCCGTAAATATATGATATATTTAACCGTAAGCGTCTTAATGGCGCCATTTGGTATTTCAGGAGGAAGTTATGAAGCATTTGAAGAGAACGGCGGCGCTTGTTCTGGCCATGGTCCTTTCCGTGATGGCTTTCGCGGGATGCGACGTCAAAATGGAGAACAATGACACCGATACGGTCGCGGCTGTGTTTGAAAATGAAAAGATCTACATGAACGAAGCGAAACTCTACGCCTATCTTTCGCAGAGACAGATGGAGTATTCCTCGCAGTTCATGATCCTGTACTATTACGGCGGATACGACAAGTTCTGGGAGGAAAACTGGGGCTATAACCTGACGCAGGCCATGCAGGAAGTCTATCAGACGAAACTGATGGCTCGCCTTGCGAAGGACGAGGGCATCACGCTTTCCGAGAGCGAAAAAGAGGAACTGGCGCTCCGCACCGAGAAGATGAAGACCGAGACGGAGACTGCGAAGGCGATCGAACTTTCCGGCGCGACGGAAGAACTCGTCGACAAATACATGGAAGAGAACGCCTATGCGACCAAGTATTACCTGAAGCTCATGGAAGACGTGGACCGCACCTTCGATCAGGAAGAGTTCCGCAGAAAGAGCCTGACGGGCGTCAGCATCACCGCGAAGTCCACGAAGGAAGCGCCGACGGAAGCCGAAGAGGAAGATGAGAGCGAAGCCGAAGCAGAGGACGAGACCGAGGCCGAAGCAGAGGACGAGAATGAAGCCGAAGCAGAGGACGAGACCGAGGCTGAAGCGGAAGCCCCCTCGGAAGCGGAAGCAGAAGGCGGAGACGACGGTGCGGAGCCGGTCGAGGGTGAGCCGGAAGACGAAACCGAAGGCGAGACCGAGAGTGAGACCGAGCCGGAGACCGAAACGTTTTCGGATGAAGAGAAGGCCGAGAACGTCCAGACCGCCATGGAGAAGATCCTGCAGCTCATGAAGGACGGCAATACCGCTTCCGACATCGTCGGAATGTTCTCCGGCGATACGACGGTGAACGTTTCCACGCTGTCGACGGTCGAGGTTTCTCCGGAAAACGCGAAGCCGGAAGATCAGGAAGACTTCGCGGAGTACAAGCAGCTCGCGTGGTCGATGAAGACCGGCGACACGGAGTCTCGCATCTTCAAGAACGATTCCGGTTCTGACGTCGGATACGTCCTGCATTGCGGGAACGACGACGACCCCGACCTTCGGAAGACCGCCGAAGACGAGGAACTGGAAAAGAGAAAGAGCGCGCTCTTCGCGGAGAAGATCGTGGCACTCCAGAAGAAATACCCCACCTTCCACGTCTATACGGAAAAGGTGTCGAACATCAAGTACAAATCTTCGATCCTCGGAAGCATTACGGTGACCGGCGACGATTTCGCCGAACACCAGGATGAATTGACCGACCCGGCCGAAGAGGAAGACACCACCAAAGAATAAAACGATCCGGGGCGCGTCAAAAAACGCGCCCCTGTCTGTTTTAGCGGCATTGCCCGGTAAATGCAGAGAAAGAGGACGGCATGTATAAGAAAGTACCGACAGATCAGAATTTTGTCCAGAGAGAGGCCGAAGTGGAGGCCTTCTGGGCAGCGCACGATATTTTCAGAAAGAGTGAGGCGATCCGCGAGGGCTGCCCCACGTATATGTTTTATGACGGACCGCCGACGGCGAACGGAAAACCTCACATCGGCCACGTCGAGACGCGCGCGATCAAGGACATCATTCCCCGTTACCATACGATGAAGGGCGAGCAGGTCCCGCGGAAGGCCGGCTGGGACACGCACGGTCTGCCCGTGGAACTGGAAGTCGAGAAAGAGATCGGCATTGAGGGAAAAGACGGGATCGAGGCTTTCGGCGTCGAGCCGTTCATCAAGAAGTGCAAGGAATCCGTCTGGACCTATAAGACCATGTGGGAGGAATTCTCGCGTAAGGTCGGCTTTTGGGCGGACATGGAAAATCCGTACGTGACCTACTACGACGACTACATCGAGTCGGAGTGGTGGGCATTGAAGACGATCTGGGACAAGGGCCTTCTGTACAAGGGCTTTAAGGTCGTCCCGTACTGTCCGAGCTGCGGCACGCCGCTGTCCTCGCACGAAGTCGCGCAGGGCTATAAGACTCTGAAAGAGCGCACGGCGGTCGTACGGTTCAAGGTCAAGGGAGAGGACGCCTACTTCCTTGCGTGGACGACGACGCCCTGGACTCTGCCGTCGAACATCGGCCTCTGCGTGAATCCGGACGAGACGTACGCGAAGGTGAAGGCGGCGGACGGATACGTGTATTACATGGCGAAGGCGTTGCTCGATACCGTTCTCAGCCCGCTGAAGAAAGACGACGCCCCGGCCTACGAAATTCTTGCGGAAATGGCCGGAAAAGAGCTCGAATACCGCGAATATGAGCCGTTGTACTCCTGCGCTGCCGAAACGGCCGAAAAACAGCATAAAAAAGCGTTTTTCGTGCAATGCGACGGCTACGTCACGATGGAAGACGGCACCGGCATCGTTCATACGGCGCCGGCGTTCGGCGAAGACGACGCGCGGGTCGGACGGAAATACGACGCGCCTTTCGTGCAGATGGTGGACGAGCACGGCCGCATGAAGCCGGAAACGCCGTTCGCCGGAATGCGCTGCAAACCGACGGAAGCGGAGATGGAGCGCGGGGAAAAGAGCGCGGACGCCGCGGTATTGGAAGATCTGAAGGAGCGCGGCCTGCTGTTCTCGGCGCCGAAGATGGAGCACGAATATCCGCATTGCTGGCGCTGCAAGACGCCGCTCCTGTACTATGCGAGAGAGTCCTGGTACATCGAGATGACGAAGGTCCGCGACAGACTCGTCGAGAACAACAAGCTCATCAACTGGGTGCCGGAGTCGATCGGCAGCGGCCGGTTCGGGAACTGGCTCGAGAACATTCAGGACTGGGCGCTGTCGAGAAACCGTTACTGGGGCACGCCGCTCAACATCTGGGAATGCCCGGACTGCGGAAAGAGAGTCGCGGTGGGCTCCCGGAAGGAACTCGCCGAACTGACCGGCGATCCGGCGAATGAAACGATCGAACTGCACCGGCCCTACGTGGACCGCTGCCTCATCCCCTGCGAATGCGGCGGAAAGATGAAGCGGGTGCCGGAAGTCATTGACTGCTGGTTCGATTCGGGCGCGATGCCGTACGCACAGCTCCATTATCCGTTTGAGAACAAGGAACTGTTCGAGAAGGAATTCCCGGCCGCCTTCATTTCGGAGGCCGTCGACCAGACGAGAGGCTGGTTCTATTCATTGCACGCGGAAGCGACGCTGCTCTTTGACCGTCCCGCGTTCCGGAACGTCATCGTCATGGGCCTCGTGCAGGACGAACTCGGCCGGAAGATGTCGAAATCGCTCGGCAATACGGTCAATCCGATGGGCGAGCTCGAGAAATACGGCGCCGACGCGGTCCGCTGGTACTTCTACACCTCGAGCGCGCCGTGGCTGCCGAAACGCTATTCCGACAAGGCGGTGAAGGAGGGACAGCGGAAGTTCCTCGGCACGCTTTGGAACACCTATGCATTCTATACGCTCTATGCGGACATCGACGGCTTCGATCCGACGAAATATACGCTGGACTACGCGAAACTGTCGGTCATGGACCGCTGGCTTCTTTCGAAGATGAACTCGATGGTGAAGGGCGTCGACGAGGATCTGGCGGCCTACCGGATCCCGGAAGCCGCAGCTTTGCTCGAAGAATTCACGGACGACCTGTCGAACTGGTACGTCCGCCGCGGAAGAGAGCGTTACTGGGCGAAGGGCATGGAGCAGGATAAGATCAATGCATATATGACCCTCTACACCGCATTGAAGACGACGGCGCTCGTCGCCGCGCCGTTCATTCCGTTCATGACGGAAGCGATCTGGCAGAACATCGTCCGTTCCGTGGACGAAACCGCGGAAGAAAGCATCCATCTCGCGGACTTCCCGAAGGCGGACGAAGCGCTCATTGACGAAGAGCTGGAGAAGGAAATGGACCTCGTCCTGAAACTCGTCGTCATGGGCCGCGCCGCGCGGAATCAGGCGGCGGTGAAGAACCGTCAGCCGCTTCGGACGATGTACGTGAAGGCGCCGTTCACTTTGGGCGAGTATTGCCACGACATCATCCTCGACGAACTGAACGTGAAGGAACTCATCTTCACCGACGACGTACGGAATTTCACGACCTACACCTTCAAGCCGCAGCTTCGGACCGTCGGTCCGAAATACGGAAAGGTCCTCGGCGCGATCCAGGGCATTTTAAGAGAACTGGACGGCAATGCCGCGATGGACGAACTGAAGGAGACCGGCTTCCTGACCTTTACTGCGGCCGGCACGGAAGTGAAGCTCGCCGAGGAGGACCTCCTCATCGAAATGAAGGAAACGCCGGGCTTCGTGACCGAGAACAACGGCGAAGTGACGGTCGTGCTCGACACGAACTTGAGCGACGAACTCATTGAGGAAGGCTACGTCCGCGAGATCATTTCGAAGGTCCAGACGATGCCGAAGGAAGCGGACTTCAACGTGACCGACCACATCCGGATCACCTATGCGACCGGCGGCGTCTTAAAAAAGATCTTCGAGACGAAGGCCGCCGACATCATGGGCGACACGCTCTCCGACGAACTCTCGGAAGGTCCCGCCGGTTTTATCAAGGAGTGGGATATTAACGGAGAAGCCTGCGTGCTCGGTGTTGAGGTAATTCGGTAATTTTGACAGCATAAATGAGGATAATCCATGCAGAAATTCGAGAAAGAAGTATTCAAGAATGATATCCGGGAGAACGTGAAGCTTTTGTTCAGGACGAAGATCGAGCACGCGACGAAGCAGCAGATCTTCCAGGCATTGGCCTATACGGTGAAGGATTCCATCATTGACGACTGGATCGATACGCACCGCGCGTACGAAGAGCAGGACGTGAAGATCCTGTATTATATGTCCATGGAGTTCCTCATGGGCCGCGCGCTCGGGAACATGCTTTTGAACATTTCCGAAGATCAGAACGTCCGCGAGGCGCTTTCGGAGCTCGGGATCGACTTGAACGAGATCGAAGACCAGGAGCCGGATGCGGCGCTCGGAAACGGGGGCCTGGGCCGGCTTGCCGCCTGTTTCCTGGACTCGCTCGCGACGATGGGCTACGGCGCCTACGGCTGCGGCATCCGCTATAAGTACGGCATGTTCGCGCAGCGGATCCGTGACGGCTATCAGGTCGAAGTGCCGGACAACTGGTTGAAGAACGGGAATCCGTTCGAGATCCGGCGTCCGGAATATGCCTGCGAAGTCAAGTTCGGCGGTTACGTTTCGGTGGAAACGGACGATAACGGGAGAGAGCATTTCGACCTGAAGAATTACGGCTCCGTTCTGGCCGTGCCCTACGACCTTCCGATCGTCGGCTACGGTTCGGGCGTCGTGAACACGCTTCGGATCTGGGACGCGGAGCCGATCAATACGTTCAATCTGGACTCCTTCGACCGCGGCGACTACGCGAAGGCGATCGAGCAGGAAAACCTCGCGAAAAACATCGTCGAGGTGCTGTATCCGAACGACAATCATTACGCGGGCAAGGAACTGCGCCTGAAACAGCAGTATTTCTTCATTTCCGCGACGCTGCAGACCGCACTGAAGAAGTACGCGGAAAGCCACGGCGGGAAGTTGAAGGGACTCGAAAACAAGGTCGTCTTCCAGATGAACGACACGCATCCTTCCATGGCGGTCGCGGAGCTGATGCGGCTCCTCATGGACGAACACGATTACGAGTGGGACGAGGCCTGGGCGGTCGTCACGAAGTGCTGCGCATACACGAACCATACGATCATGGCGGAAGCATTGGAAAAATGGCCGGTGGACCTGTTCAGGAACCTGCTGCCCCGGATCTATACGATCATTGAGGAGATCAACCGGCGCTTCGTCCTGGAGATCGAAAAGAAGTATCCCGGCGATTTCGGGAAAGTCTCCCGGATGGAGATCCTGCACGACGGTCAGATCCGGATGGCGTACCTCGCGATCGTATCGAGCTTCTCGGTGAACGGCGTGGCGGCGATCCATACGGAGATCCTGAAAAAACAGGAATTGAAAGATTTCTACGAAATGTGGCCGGAGCGCTTCCGGAACGTGACGAACGGCATCACGCAGCGCCGGTTCTTGGGACACGGCAATCCGCTGCTTGCTTCCTGGGTGACCGAGCGGATCGGCGACGGCTGGATGAAGGACCTCACCGAAATGGCGGGGCTCGAGCGGTATCTCGACGACGAGAAGAGCCTCCGCGAGTTCGTGAACATCAAGTATCAGAACAAGGTCCGGCTCGCGAAGTACATCAAGGAACACAACGACATCGACGTGGATCCGTTCTCGATCTTCGACGTTCAGGTCAAGCGGCTGCACGAGTACAAGCGGCAGCTCATGAACATTCTGCACGTGATGTATCTGTACAATGAGATCCGCTCCGACGCGGAGTTTGCGCGGAACTTCTATCCCAGAACGTTCATCTTCGGTGCGAAGGCCGCTGCGGGATACGCAAGGGCGAAACTCACGATCAAGCTCATCAATTCCGTGGCCGACGTCATCAATCAGGACCAGTCGATCCACGGCAAGCTGAAGGTCGTGTTCATCGAGGATTACAAGGTTTCGAACGCGGAACTCATCTTCGCGGCGGCGGACGTCTCGGAGCAGATCTCCACGGCGTCGAAGGAAGCATCCGGCACGTCGAACATGAAGTTCATGCTGAACGGCGCGCCGACGCTCGGTACGATGGACGGCGCGAACATTGAGATCGTCGAGAAGGTCGGGCAGGAGAACGCCTTCATTTTCGGCCTTTCGTCCGACGAAGTCATTGAGCACGAGAAAAAGCGCGATTACCGGCCGGAAGAGATCTTCGCGTCGAACGGTGAGATCCGCGATGTGCTGATGCAGCTCATCAACGGCACCTATTCGCCGAAGAATCCGGACCTGTTCCGCCCGCTTTACAACAGCCTTTTGATGCAGGAGGGCAATGATCCCGCGGACCGCTATTTCATCCTGAAGGATTTCATGCCCTATCACGAAGCGCACATGAAAGTGAACGAAGCGTACAAGGACCAGAAAAAGTGGGCGAAAATGGCGCTTCTGCAGACCGCCCGGTGCGGCAAGTTCTCTTCGGACCGGACGATTTCGGAATACGTGAAGGAAATCTGGCATCTGGACAAACTGAAGCTTGCAAGTGAGAAAGAATGAGCGAAGAAGTCAAAGAAAAAAAGAAAAAGAAGATGAAGGGGTGGCTCATTGCCCTCATCATCGTCGTGTCGGTGCTCCTTACAGCCGTCGCGGCGGCGTGGATCGTCTATGAGCATTTCTTCTCCCTCACCAATTACGTGCCGGATCCCGGCAGCATCGAGATCTCCTCGGACATCCTGAAATCGCTGGACGAAGTAGAGAGCACGATCGATCCCTACGAGGCGTCACGGATCGAAGCGGAACTGGAATCGATCCGCGCGGCCGAGGAGGAACGGCAGCGGCTGGAAGAATCGCTTCGCGCGGAGCAGGAATCCCTGTCTCTCGCGGAAGAGGAGATGCGCCGCCTGCAGTCGGAGGCGGAGGAGCGGGAAAAGAACCGGTCCGACATCGTTCACCTCATGCTCGTCGGCGTGGACCGGAGGGCGGCGAACTGGAACGGGAATTCGGACACGATGATCCTGCTCTCCATCAACCGCACGAAAAAGACGATGACGCTGACGTCCTTCATGCGTGATTCCGCGGCGAACATCCCCGGCATCGGCGTCCGGAAACTGAACCACGCTTTTGCGGTCGGCGGCGGCCCGCTGCTTCTCCAGACGCTGCAGTCGAACTACCAGATCCCCGTGTCGAATTACGCGTGGATCGATTTCGACGGCATGGTCACCGTGGTGGATCTGCTCGGCGGCATCGACATCTACCTGACCGTGGCGGAGGCGAAATACGTCGGCATCACGATCGACAGCCCGAGGGTCGTCCACCTCGACGGCGCAAAGACGGTGAGACACGCGAGAGACCGGTCTTCCGGCGGCAATGATTACATGCGGACGCAGCGTCAGCGGAACGTCCTCATCGCGATCGCGAACAAGGCGAAGAGCGGGAGCCTCGGCGACCTCGCCCGCGTCGCGGAGCAGGTCCTGCCGTACATCACGCACAACGTGGACCGCGTGAAGCTCCTCGGTCTCATTGCCGATTTCATCAACATCAAGGATTACGAGATCAAGGAACAGCGGATCCCCTACGACGGACTGTACCGTTCGTCCAATGAACTCCTGATCCCGAACTACGAGGAGACGATTCGGAGATTCCGGGAATTCATCGAGTGAGCGCCTGACCGGACGCCCGCGCTTTTGTATATTATTGACAAAAAAGCGCGTGATATATTGTAAGATAGTGCCATTGCTTTTCGCAGGGAAATCAAGTATAATTTTATTCAAGATTTGAATGCTGCCGCATTCTGAAACAGGAGGACAAATAATGGCAGGATTATCATTAAAGAACGTGACGAAAGTCTACTCGAACGGCTTTGTTGCAGTCAAGGACTTCAATCTCGAGATCGCCGATAAGGAATTCATCATTTTCGTCGGTCCGTCCGGCTGCGGAAAGTCCACGACTCTTCGTATGATCGCAGGTCTGGAAGAAATCAGCGCAGGTGAGTGCTGGATCGGTGACCGGCTGGTCAATGACGTGGAACCGAAGGACCGTGACATTGCCATGGTTTTCCAGAACTACGCATTGTATCCGCACATGACCGTTTACGACAACATGGCGTTCGGTCTGAAACTCCGGAAAGTTCCGAAGGCGGAAATTGACAAGCTCGTGCATGAAGCCGCGAAGATCCTGGACATTGAGCACCTCCTGGACCGGAAGCCGAAGGCATTGTCCGGCGGCCAGAGACAGCGTGTGGCCATGGGCCGCTGCATCGTCCGTAACCCGAAGGTGTTCCTGATGGACGAGCCGCTGTCGAACCTGGACGCGAAGCTCCGTGTGCAGATGCGTATCGAGATCTCGAAACTGCATCAGCGTCTCGGCACCACGATCATTTACGTTACGCATGACCAGACCGAGGCCATGACGCTCGGTACCAGAATCGTCGTTCTGAAGGACGGCATCATCCAGCAGGTCGATTCTCCGAACCAGCTGTATGCGCATCCGTGCAACAAGTTCGTGGCCGGATTCATCGGCTCTCCGCAGATGAACCTCGTCGACTGCGACGTCGAAGAGAGCGGAAATTCCGTAGCGTTCGTTCTGCCTGACGGAAACCGCATCGAGATCCCGGCGGACAAGGGCGAGATCCTGAAGAACGGCGGCTACATCGGAAAGAAAGTCTGCTTCGGCTTCCGTCCGGAAGATATGGACGAAGCGCCGGCCGGCACTCCGAACACCATCAAGGCCACCATCCGTGTATACGAGCTGATGGGCGCGGAAGTGTTCCTGTACTTCGATTGCGCAGAACAGAACATCACTGCCAGAGTCGCACCTTCTACTGAGGCGCGTCCTGAGTCGGAAGTCTACTTCTCGATCAACATGGATCACATCCACGCGTTCGACGTGGATACGGAGGAAGCGCTGTTCTGATCGAACGGCTTCGCCGGTCATTGAAAGAAGAGGAATGTGGAAAAAACTCCATGTTCCTCTTTTCTTTTTGCCTCGAATGAGATATACTATAAAGGACTATATACAGTAAAAGGAATAGTAGGCTCTTTTGCATCAAATGCGGGAATCTACGCCATGGAGGGCTTATGCTTTCGAATCAGAGCATCATGAATTGTCTTATGAAGGTGAAGGAAGCCATCGGGGAAGAAGTGGGGGTGTACACCTCCGCGGAAGTCTTCGTCACTTCGACGTCAACACGGCATGCTTCGGAAATGAAAACGCTCATCCGGAAGCTTGACGTGAACGACGAGACGGCGCTGGACGGAAAAGTGTATTACCGCGTTGAGGAACTCGGCAGACTGCAGTACCTCGTGACCGTGGACGATACGCCGGCGGGGCGGACCGTCGGGAAGATGACCGTGCTTCAGCTGGAAACCATGCTGAACCTCGATCAGGACCGGTATGACAAGGACAATTTCTTTAAGAACCTGCTTCTCGACAATCTGCTGCTCGTGGACATCTACAGCCGCGCGAACAAGCTGAAGATCGACATTCACGCGCCGCGGGTCGCTTTCCTTGCGGAACTGACCGCCCGGGACAACGGCGCTGCATTGGAGATCGTCCGGTCGTTGTTCGCCGACGATGAAAACTGCTACGTTACGGCCGTAAACGAGTACGATATCGTGCTGATCCGTCAGGTCAAAGCGGACGAGGAAGAGAAGAAACTGCTGAAGACCGCGGAACTCATTGCCGATACGTTGCAGACCGAACTCATGGAGAACGTGCGCGTTTCCTACGGGAAGATCGCGGAAGAGATCCGGAAGGTCGCGAACTCCTACAAGGAGGCGAAACTGGCGATCAACGTCGGCAAGATCTTCAATCCGGAAGCGAACGTGATCTCCTACGATTCGCTCGGCATCGGCCGTCTCATTTACCAGCTTCCGCTGCCGATGTGCAAGCTCTTCATCAGCGAAGTCTTCCGCGACCAGTCGCCGGACAAGTTCGACGAGGAGACGCTGACCACGATCAATGAGTATTTCGCGAACAGCCTGAACGTATCCGAGACTTCGAGAAAGCTGTACATTCACCGGAACACGCTCGTGTACCGCCTGGACAAGATCCAGAAGATGACTGGGTTGGACATCCGGAATTTCGATGACGCCATCACGTTCAAGATCGCGCTGATGGTCGTGAAATACATGCGCTACATGGAGGATCAAAACATCTGATGAACGAGGAAAAGAAACGCAGTAATGCCGGCGTCATCGTTCTGGCGTTGTTCATGGTCATATTGCTGGTGATCGCCGGCGTTTCGTTTTTCGTGATCCTGAACAAACAGACGGACAAGGAAGGGACCGTGCCGGCAAGCGAAAGCGCTGAAGCAAAGTCCGGGGATTCCGTCCTTTCCGATGCGACGGAAAAGAAACTCCGTCAGCTGAAGGAGATCATTGACGAGGAGTATCTTTTCGGCACGGAAGACGTCGATTTTGATACGGAAGTGATCCGGGCGTACATGGATGCGCTCGGCGACCCCTATTCGGTCTATTATACGCCCGAGGAATATAATGATCTGATGGAGTCGAGCCGCGGCACGTTCTGCGGCATCGGCGTCAGCATCCAGCAGGACATCGAGACCATGGCCGTGACCGTGATCCAGGTATTCCGCGGTTCTCCGGCAGAAGAAGCCGGCGTCAAGCCGGGCGACGTGATCTATGCAGTGGACGGCGTTCCGGTCGGTCAGGACGACATCAACCTGACGGTGACGAAGGTCCGCGGAGCCGCAGGCTCGCAAGTGAAAGTCACGTTTTACCGGCCTTCGATCAACGGAAACGTGGACTTTGAGATCACCCGGAGAGAAGTGCAGGTGGATTCCGCCGTCGGAGAAATGCTGGACGACGGCATTGGCCTCATTCAGCTCACGTCCTTCGACGAGATCACTTACGGTCAGTTCGTCGACGCATACAATGACCTCGCCGCCAAGGGTATGAAAGCTGTGATCTTCGACCTCCGGAACAACGGCGGCGGACTCCTGTCCTCCGTTTGCGACATCGTTGACGCAATGGTCCCCGAAGGCATCATCACCTATACCGTGGACAAGAACGGAGCGCGGAGCGAATACCGGTCGGACGCATCCGATGCGTTGAACATCCCTGCAGTCATTCTGACCAATGAAAATACCGCCTCGGCGTCGGAGATCTTCACGGCGGCCCTGCACGATTATGGCAAGGCGACCGTGGTCGGGACGACGACTTTCGGCAAGGGCATCGTTCAGGTGATCATCCCCCTGAACGACGGCAGCGGCGTCAAGATCACCGTTTCGAGATACTATACGCCGAAGGACGTCTGCATCCACGGCGAAGGCATTCAGCCGGACGTGGAAGTGGAACTGGATCCGGAAACCGAAGAAGACGAGCAGATGAACGAGGCGATCCGGATCCTGAAAGAACAGATCAAGTAAGACAGAATCGTGGAATTTAAATTACATGCGCCATTTGAACCGAAGGGAGACCAGCAGGAGGCCATTGACCGCCTGGTGGCCGGGTTTCGGTGCGGCAATCAGTTCGAGACCCTCCTCGGCGTGACCGGCAGCGGAAAAACGTTCACGATGGCGAACGTGATCCAGGCGTTGCAGAAACCGACCCTCATCATC
>JAEEGL015851489.1_pt1 | contig 20652 bp, 17 predicted proteins | sample 9134231 | NCBI WGS metagenome assembly JAEEGL01 (sample SAMN16246548, study PRJNA631951) | gut metagenome | biome: gut microbiome; feature: rumen; material: fiber-attached | host: Bos | place: Iran: Karaj | collected 2018-10
CGAGATCGCGGGACGCAGCCTGTCTCTTAAACCGGAAGGCACCGCGGGCGTCGGAAGGTCTTTCATAGAAAACAAACTCTACGCAGACGGTCTTCCCGCAAAGTATTACTACATCACCCCGTGCTACCGCTACGAGAAGATGCAGAAAGGCCGCCAGAGGGAGTTCCACCAGTTCGGGATAGAAGTGTTCGGATCGGATAAGATGATGGCCGACGCCGAGGTCATACTGCTGGCCTACGATTTCCTAAAATCCGTTGGCATAGACGACGCTAAACTGCACATAAACAGCATAGGCTGCCCGAAGTGCAGGGCAGAATACCGCAAAGCCCTGCAGGATTTCCTGCGCCCCAGCTACGACAGGCTCTGCGATACCTGCAAGAGCCGTTTCGAGCGCAACCCCATGCGCATACTGGACTGCAAGAGCCCTGAGTGTCAGAAGATATCCGAAGGCGCTCCGCACATGCTGGACTATCTCTGCGAGGACTGCCGGAACGCCTTCGAAGAGGTAAAAGCGCTTCTCGATGTCTACGGAGTTCCCTACGAGGTGGACCCGGGTATCGTAAGAGGCCTGGACTACTACACTAAGACCGCTTTCGAGTTCGTATCCGACAAGCTCGGCTCCCAGGCTACGGTCTGCGGCGGAGGACGATACGACAACCTGATAGAGCAGCTCGGCGGGCCCGCAACACCCGGCGTAGGCTTCGGTCTGGGCATAGAAAGGCTGCTTCTTATCATGGAAGCTGCCGGCAAGGAGCCCAAAGCGCCTTCTGCCTGCGACGTAATGGTCTGCGGGCTTGGGGAAAGCGCGAAAGAAGCGGCTCTTAAGCTCACAAAACAGATGCGCGAAAGCGGAATTAGAGTTATAATAGACGTTATGGAACGGGGCCTTAAGGCTCAGTTCAAGTACGCGGACAGGGCAGGAGCGCGCTACGTTGTCGTCATAGGCGACGACGAGATGGCAAAAGGCGTGGTGTCCCTGCGCGACATGGCGAATTCCTCGCAGCAGGAAGTGCCTGCAGGCGAGATCATAGACGTATTAAGGAGAGTATATGGATAAGTTGCTGAAGCGCACGCATTACTGCGGCGTGCTTAGAAAAGAAAACATAGGTGAAAAGGTCACAGTCAACGGCTGGGTCCAGAAGAACAGAAGGCTCGGGAACCTCATATTTGCCGACATCCGCGACCGCAGCGGTATAGTTCAGGTCGTCTTCGGAAACGGCACCCCGGCAGACGTCGTGGATAAAGCCAACAGCCTGCGCGGAGAATACTGCGTCGGCGTTACAGGAACGGTCTGCGAAAGGGAGTCCAAGAACGAAGAGCTTGAGACCGGCTTCATAGAGATCGTAGCTGAAGAACTCAGCATCTATTCCGAATCCGATACGCCGCCCATATACATCAAGGACGACGACAACGTATCAGGCGATCTGCGCCTCAAATACAGGTACCTGGACCTGCGCAAGCCTTCCATGCAGAAGACCCTGCAGTTCAGGAGCAGGATGTACAACGTCATCCGCAACTTCTACTTCGAGAACGGCTTTACTGAGATCGAGACTCCGGTCCTTGCCAAGCCAACCCCGGAAGGCGCAAGAGACTACCTCGTTCCAAGCCGCGTGAACCCCGGAAAGTTCTACGCTCTTCCGCAGAGCCCGCAGCAGTTCAAGCAGCTGCTGATGATAGGCGGCACCGACAGGTACGTTCAGATAGCCAAGTGCTACCGCGACGAGGACTTAAGAGCTGACCGCCAGCCGGAATTCACCCAGATAGACCTCGAGATGTCCTTCGTGGACCAGGACGACATAATAGCTGTCCAGGAAGCCTTCCTCAAGAGGCTCTTCAAGGAGATGAAGGGTATAGATATCGAGACCCCGCTTCCCAGGCTTTCCTGGGACGAGGCCATGAACCGCTTCGGTTCCGATAAGCCGGACCTGCGCTTCGGATTCGAGCTGGTGGATATTGCTGAGGCCGTAAAGGACTGCAGCTTCGAAGTGTTCACAAAGGCCATCGCTGAGGGCGGAAAAGTAATGGGCATCAATTTCAACGGATGTTCGGAAAAGTTCTCGCGCAAGGACATAGACAAGATGGTCGAGTCCGTAAAGACCTTCGGCGCTAAGGGCCTGGTATGGATACGCAAGGAAGCTAACGAAATAAAGTCTTCTGTAAACAAGTTCTTCTCTCAGGAAGATCTGGCTGCGCTTTGCGATAAATTCGGCGCCAAGGCAGGGGATCTCATACTCATCTGCAGCGGTCCTAAGACTGTCGTCTGGTCGGCTCTGGGCTTCTTAAGAAGGGACCTTGCGTCAAAGCTCGGCATGCTGGACCCGAACGAATACAAGCTTTTATGGGTCGTGGACTTCCCGATGTTCGAGTGGTCCGAGGAAGAGCAGCGCTACACTGCGATGCACCATCCGTTCACATCGCCCAAAAAGGAACATATAAAGTACCTCAAGACAGGCGAACTGGACAAGATCTACGCTGACGCGTACGATATAGTAATAAACGGTTACGAAGCGGGCGGCGGATCCATAAGGATACACGACAGCGAGCTGCAGCAGACCATATTCGAAGTATTAAGGCTTTCCGAAGATGAGATCCGTACGAGGTTCGGATTCTTCATCGACGCGTTCAAGTACGGAGCGCCTCCTCACGGAGGTCTGGCCTTCGGTCTGGACAGGCTCTGCATGCTGCTCCTTGGTACTGACGACATACGCCAGGTCATCGCATTCCCCAAGAACCAGAACGCGCAGTGCGTGATGTCCGAAGCGCCCACTATCGTTTCGCAGCAGCAGCTCGACGAGCTTTCAATTGCAATAAACTTAGCGGAGAAGTGATGCCAAAGCGTGCAGGAGTATTCGGAGGGAGCTTCAATCCCATACATAACGGGCACCTTATACTTGCGGAGCAGGTAAGGGAGATAGCAGGCCTTGACAAGGTCATATTCGTGCCTGCGCACGTAAATCCTTTTAAGGTAGGCCGCGAGCAGCCTTCCGGCGAGGACCGCATGCGCATGGTGGAGCTTGCCATAGGCGATGCGCCCGGCATGGAGGTGTCCGATTTTGAGATACTCCGCGACGGCCCCTCGTACACCTACGACACGCTGATGCACTTCAGGGAAGAACTTCCCGAAGACACGGAGATCTATTTCATCCTCGGAAGCGACACACTGGTAAAGCTGGAGGAATGGAAGAAAGGGCCTGAACTTATCGAAAACTTCGGCTTCATAAGCATTTACAGAAAAGGCGAGAGCCGAAAAAAAGTGGACCAGGTCTGCGCAAGACTCAAATCGAAGTACCCGACCTGCAACATCAGGATATTCGAATCTCCGGAGCTCGAGATATCGTCTTCGGACATGAGGGAGCGCCTGCGCTTCGGGCAGAGTATAAAGTTCATAACGCCCGACCCGGTCATAGAGTACATAGAATCTCACGGACTGTACGACAGCCTCACAAGAAGGCTGGGGACCTTCGTAAGAAAGAACGTTAAACCTAGCCGCTTCGCGCACACGATACACGTCGTCAGAAAGGCTCAGGAGCTCTGCGACAGGTACGGTGTGAGCCAGGAAACAAGGGAAAAGGTCGAGACCGCCGCGATCTTCCACGACGCCTACCGAGATGAAGGGAACCTGTCTCACGGCCCCCTGGCCGCAGAACACCTGGAAAAGGACTGGGGCATCACCGATCCGGATATCTTAAATGCGGTGCGCTATCATACCACAGGGCACGCCGAAGAGGGTCTTACAGAGATAATTCTCAAGATGGCGGACCTTCTGGAGGAGACCCGTACTTACGCTGAAGTGGCAAAGCTGCGCGCCTCTATAACGGATGACCTTTACAGCAGCTACCTCATGATAATGGAGCGTCTTAAGGTCCACGAAGAACAAAGCGGTCACGGCTGCCACCCCGACACACAGGCCTGTATAGACTGGCTGAAAAGCATACAATAAATTCACGATAGTCCGCAAAGGAGGAGACCATGGACAACAGAGAACTTGCACTGAAGACAGCAGCCGCGCTTGACGCAAAAAAAGCCCAGGACATAGTTATCCTGGATATAGCGGAAAAGAGCGGATTCGCGGACTACTTCGTTATAGCGGACGCAGGCAGCGCAAGGCTTGTGGACGCTCTTGCGGACGCCGCCGAAGACAAGATGGCGGAGCTCGGAGAGCCTCTTCACCACAAGGAAGGCGTCGGAGAGAGCGGCTGGGTTCTGCTGGATTTCGGCGACATCATAGTTAATGTGTTTACTAAAGCTCAGAGAGAGCACTACAACATAGAAAAGGTATGGGCGGACTGCGACAAACTGCAGTTCGAGCCGGAAAGGAAATAGATCCTCATGAAAGAGCAGTACGATTTTAAGGCTATCGAAGAAAAATGGCAGAAGAAGTGGGAAGAAGCTGACGTCTTCCACGTGACTGAAGACCCGGCTAAGGAGAAGTATTATTGTCTTGAGATGTTCCCGTATCCCAGCGGCAACCTTCACATGGGACACGTGCGCAACTACTCAATAGGCGATGTCGTCGCGCGGTTCAAGACCATGAACGGCTTCAACGTCCTGCACCCGATAGGATTCGACTCGTTTGGCCTTCCGGCTGAGAACGCTGCTATAAAGCACGGTACGCATCCCGCTGTCTGGACCAGCTCCAACATAGCTGAGATGGAAAGCCAGCTCAAGCGCCTCGGTTTTTCCTACGACTGGGACAGGGAAGCCTGCACGTACAAGGAAGAGTACTATAAATGGATGCAGTGGATCTTCATCCAGTTCTGGAAGAAAGGCCTTGCCTATAAGAAAGAGAACCCTGTAAACTGGTGCCCGTCCTGCGCGACAGTGCTTGCCAACGAGCAGGTAGTGGACGGAAAGTGCGAACGCTGCAAGAGCGAAGTAACAAAGAAGGATCTCTCCCAGTGGTATCTCAAGATCACCGACTACGCCGACAGGCTCCTGGACGATCTTGAAAACATGCCCGGCTGGCCCGAAAAGGTCAAGACCATGCAGAAGAACTGGATAGGCCGCTCCGAAGGTACAGAGCTGGATTTCGACATAGAAGGTTCTGAAAAGAAGCTCCGCGTGTTCACCACGCGCGTCGACACAGTCTTCGGCACCACCTTCATGGTCATGAGCCCCGAGCACCCCATGCTCCACGAGCTGGTGCACGGAACGGAGCAGGAAGCAGCAGTCGAGGAATACTGCGAGCAGGTAAAGCACCTCTCCGACATAGAGCGCACCTCCACAAGTAAGGAAAAGACAGGTGTTTTCACCGGCCGCTACGCCGTAAACCCGCTCACCCACAAGCGCATGCCGATATACATCTCGGACTACGTCCTGATCTCCTACGGAACAGGCGCCGTAATGGGCGTTCCCGCTCACGACCAGAGGGACTTCGACTTTGCAACAAAGTTCGGCCTTGAGATCATACCGGTAGTCGACCCCGGCAGGGAAGACGTGGACGTGAACAACCTCACAGCCGCCTTCGAAGCCGAAGGAAAGATGATAAACTCCGGCAAGTACGACGGCATGGACAACAAGGACGCCATCGTAGCGATAAGGGACGATCTCAAAAAGATAGGCCTTGGCGAGGCTAAGACAAACTACAAGCTCCGCGACTGGCTCATCTCCCGCCAGAGGTACTGGGGCACTCCAATACCCATGATCTACTGCGAGCACTGCGGATGGGTGCCTGAAAAGGAAGAAAATCTCCCCGTTCTGCTGCCCACAGACGTTGAATTCACAGGAAAAGGAGAAAGCCCGATAGCAACCTCAAAGACCTTCGTGGATACCGTCTGTCCGGTCTGCGGAATGCCCGCGAAGAGGGAAGTGGACACCATGGACACCTTCCTGGATTCTTCCTGGTACTTCCTGCGCTACTGCGACGCCAGAAACGACAAGGCAGCGTTCGACCCGAAGAAGGCTGCTTACTGGATGCCGGTAGACCAGTACATCGGAGGCGTCGAGCACGCCATACTGCACCTCATGTACGCGAGGTTCTTTATGATGGTGCTGCACGACCTCGGACTCACCGACTGCGACGAGCCTTTCACCAACCTGCTGACCCAGGGTATGGTGCTTAAAGGATACAACGACGAAAAGGGCAACTGGATCGTCGGCAAGATGAGCAAGTCCATTGGAAACACCGTAAGCCCCGAGGAGATCGTAAACAAGTACGGCGCGGACACCGCAAGGCTGTTTATACTCTTCGCGGCGCCTCCGGAAAGGGAGCTCGAATGGTCTGATACAGGAGTAGAAGGATCCTTCAGGTTCCTCAACAGGGTATACCGCCTGATCTACGATCTCGCGGAGCAGACAAAGGGCATACCCGCGGTCTACAGAGCTGAGACCAAAGACGACAAACAGCTCAACTACATACTCAACAACACGATAAAGAGAGTTACAGACGATATAGGAAAGCGCTTTAATTTCAACACTGGAATAAGCGCCATCATGGAGCTCGTTAACGAGATCTACAGATACAAAGAGCTTGAGGACGTAAACATGGGCCTGCTGCGCTATGCAGCCGAGACCACAGTCCTGCTGCTTTCGCCCTTCGTACCGCACATCTGCGAAGAGATGTGGGAAGGCCTGGGAAAAGAGGACAGCCTCTACTTCCACCCCTGGCCGGTCTGCGACGAGAGCGCGCTCGTAAAGGATACGATAGAGATAGTCGTCCAGATAAACGGTAAGGTCCGCGAAAAGATGGACGTTCCAAACGGCCTCGACAGGGACGGCCTGCTTGCGTACTGCATGGAGCAGGATGCGGTAAAGGCCCTCGTCGAAGGAAAGAACGTCATCAAGACCGTAGCCGTTCCCGGCAAGCTCCTGAATATCGTCGTGAAAGGATAATATGCCAGGAAAAAGGAAACAACAAACTAAAAAACTCAGAATAATACCGCTGGGCGGACTTCACGAAGTAGGCAAGAACTGCACGGCGCTTGAATACGGAGAGGACATTATCGTAATAGACTGCGGCATGTCCTTCCCGGACGACGAGATGCTGGGCGTGGATTCTGTCATACCCGATTTCGCTTACCTCGTGGAGAACGCGGCGAAAGTGCGCGGAGTCCTTATAACCCACGCGCACGAGGACCATATTGGCGGAGTTCCGTACCTTCTCAAGCAGATAAACGTACCGGTATACGGAAGCCGCCTTACTGTAGGTTTTATAAAGCATAAGCTGAAAGAGCATAAACTGACCGGAGCTAAGCTCGTGGAGATAGAGCCGGGCCAGATACGCGATTTCGGCTGCTTTAAGGTGGAAGCAGTGCACATGACGCACTCTGTCGCGGATTCGTTCGGCTTTTCCATAAAGACTCCTGTGGGCACTGTTTTCCACACAGGTGATTTTAAGGTAGACTACACCCCCGTGGATGGAAGTCCCATAGACCTCGCCAAGCTCGGCAGGATAGGGCAGGACGGAGTGCAGCTCCTGATGTGCGACAGCACCAACGCTCTGCGGCCCGGATACACTAAATCCGAGGAAGCTGTAGGAAGCTCACTCGCGAGCATAATAAGGAATACGGACCAGAGGATAATAATCGCTACTTTCTCCAGCAACGTCCACAGAGTACAGAAGATCATAGATCTCGCCGCGGAAAACAACCGCAAGGTAGCAGTCTCCGGACGCAGCATGGAAAACAACGTGAATATCGCTCAGGACCTGGGATATCTCAACATCCCGCCGGGGTGCATGATACCTTTAAAAGACATAGGTAAGGTAAAGGATTCGCAGCTCGTGATAATCACCACCGGAAGCCAGGGCGAGCCGATGAGCGCTCTGTACCGCATGTCGGAGGGTACTCACAAGAACGTTAAGATAAAGAAGAATGACCTCGTCATCCTGTCCTCAAACCCTGTTCCCGGCAACGAACGCGATGTATCTGATATTGTAAACGCCCTTATCGAGGAAGGAGCGGACGTAATATACAACGACATAGCCGAGACACACGTCTCGGGCCACGCCTGCCAGGAAGAGCTGAAGCTGATCCATACGCTCCTTAAGCCGAAGTTCTTCATGCCTGTGCACGGAGAGATAAGGCATCTGATGGGCCATGTAAAGCTCGCAAAAAGCCTTGGAATGGCTGAGAACCACATGCTGCAAGCGTCCAACGGAGATGTTGTGGAGCTTACAAGGCGCAGCATGAAGCTTTCCGCTGACAAGGTCCCCGCAAGCCCCGTGCTCGTGGACGGCCTCGGCGTAGGAGACATAGGGAACTCAGTGCTAAACGAGAGGAAGGTCCTCTCAGTAAGCGGCCTTATAGTACTTGCCGCAGCTTTCGACTCCGCGACAGGCAAGATAGTATCAGGGCCGGAACTTCACACCAAGGGTCTGATCTACGTCAAGGAATACGGAAAAGTGCTCGACGAAGCGCGCGCGGAGATCCTCAATAACGTGGACAAAGCCGTAGCCGAACACAAAAAACGGGGCGCCATCGAGAAGATCATGATAGATACTCTTAAGAGTTATATTTATAAAAAGACTAACAGAAGTCCGGTAATAGTGCCGGTGTTCATGGAGGTATGATATGCAGAACGTATACGATATCGCACACGAACTTGTAAGGTCCCTTCGCGAGACCGATCAGTACAAGGATTACAAAGATGCGGAAGCAAAGCTCAAGGCCAACGAGGAAGTTTCCAGGATGATGGACGATTTCCAGGCAAAGAGCATGGAGTACCAGACAAAGATCATGTCCGGTCAGATGCCCGAACAGGAAGAGCTGGCCCAGATGCAGCAGATGTCCGCCATCATAATGTCCGACCCGCTCTCCGCAGGCTACATAAATGCTCAGATGCAGCTTCAGACCATAATAGGCGATATATTCAAGATCATAGGGGAGGCAGTAGAGTGAACCGCTTCGAGGCAAGGCTTGCAAGGCTCAGAGAAGAACTGAAAAAAACAGGCGCAGAAGGCTTTCTCATCACAGGAGAGCCCAATGTGGCATATTTTACCGGAAAGAAGGGCAACGACTGCACTCTTTATATAACCCAGAGCGAGGCCTGGATCATAACCGACTTCCGCTACCGCGAGATGGCTCAGGAGCTCAGTTGGCTCTCGTTCTATGAGACCGCGATAGGAAAGAGCCTGTACGATTTCATAAAAGCAAGGCCTGAAAAGATCATCGCAGTTGAAAAGGACAGGATGCAGCTTTCAGTGTATCTGTCACTTAAGGAAAAGTGCGCTGAAAAGGACATTCTTGCAGTAAAGGACATAGTCCTCGAACTCAGGGAAGTTAAGGACGAGTTCGAGATAGAGGCGACCAAAAAGGCCTGCGCCATTGCGATGAAGGCCTTTGACCATATGTGCGGATACCTTCGCCCGGGACTTACCGAAAAGCAGGCAGCAGCTGAGCTGGAGCACTGCATGAAGACCCTAGGCGCTGACGATCTGTCCTTCGATACTATCCTCATAACAGGCGCCAAGACCAGCTACCCGCATGGAGTTCCGGGAAACGATGTCATCCAGAAGGGCGATTTTGTGACCATGGACTACGGCTGCAAGGTCGACGGATACTGTTCCGACGAGACAAGGACCGTAGCCATAGGCAGGCCCACTCAGGAAATGAAAGATGTCTACAACGTGGTGCTGGAAGCGCAGCTCGCAGCTTGCGAAGGCATAAAGGCTGGTATTACCGGAAAACAGGCCGACAGTCTGGCAAGGGACGTCATAGAAAAGGCAGGCTACGGAGAGTACTTCGGCCACAGCCTTGGCCACGGGACAGGTCTTGAGATTCACGAGAACCCCAGATACGCCCAGACCTGGGACAAGCCGATAAAGGCTGGAACTATAGTTTCCATAGAGCCGGGAATATATCTTCCCAAAAAGTTCGGCGTTAGAATTGAGGACTTGGCATTGGTCACAGAAACTGGTATAATAAACTTTGTGACAGCACCTAAAGAGCTGATAATACTGTAAACTGACATATAAGGAAGGAACAACTACCAATGATCTACGCAAGCGATTTCAGAAAAGGAATGACTTTTGACATCAACGGAGAGCCGCACGTGGTCCTGGATTTCCAGCACGTCAAGCCGGGCAAAGGCGCCGCGTTCGTAAGGACCAAGTACAGGAACATCCTTACCGGAGCTACCAGAGAAGAAGCTTTCAGCCCCTCCGACAAGTTCGAGCAGGCACACATCGAGACCAAGAAGATGCAGTACCTCTACAACGACGGCGAGCTCTACTACTTCATGGACCCGGAGACCTACGATCAGGTCCCTCTGTCCTTCGAGCTCGTAGAAGACGCCATCAAGTACATCAAGGAGAACGATGAGGTAACAGTCAAATTCTACCAGGGCAGCGCATTCACTGTAGAGGCTCCCAACTTCGTGGACCTCGTAGTCATCGAGACCGAGCCGGGCGTTAAGGGCAACACCGCAACAAACGTCACCAAGGCAGCAACAGTCGAGACCGGCGCAGTCATCCAGGTCCCCATCTTCATCGAGCAGGGTGAGAAGATCCAGATCGACACCAGGACCGGAGAATACCTCGGAAGATCCAAGTAATGAGCAGAACAACTAAAAAACACAGGCGAACAGCACTTATAGTGCTGCTCGTCTTACTTATAATTATAGTTGCCGCGGGTGGAACGGGGCTGTATTTATATAACTATTACAAGAACTACGACGAAGCCTATATGCCGGAGATAACCCAGACCGTAAGCTTTTCCATTGCTAACGGCTCTTCTACCGGCGCGATAGCAAACAAGCTTGAGGAGTTCGGCCTGATAGAGAACGCCGGCATCTTCAAGATCAAATCCAGGATACTGGGGCTCGATTCAAAATACCAGGCAGGTACCTACGATCTCAGTCCGGCCATGACCATGAGCCAGATAATGGAGGAGATACAGCACGGCACAAAAGAGACCGTGCGCTTTACTGTACAGGAAGGCCTCAATCTTGTCCAGGTAGGTGAAAAGCTCGCTAAGGACGGCATGATAGATAAGCCTGAAACTTTCTACAAGGCGCTTGAGGACGAGTATGGTTACTGGTTCCTTGAAGGACTGGAAGGAAAGTACGAGGATCCCACCGGAAAGATCTCCGCAAAAGGCAACAGGCTCGAAGGATTTTTGTATCCCAACACCTACGATGTCTACAAAGGTGCCAGCGCGCACGAGATCATAAACAAGATGCTGGGTCAGTTCGCAAAGATGGTCCCGGAAAACTCAAGGGACAGGCTCGCGGATCTCAACAAAAAGCTCGGCACATCCTATACCATGCATGATATCGTTGTCGCGGCGTCCATAATAGAGATGGAGACCTACAATGCTTCCAAGGACGGCCCCGGGGTAGCCAGCGTCATCTACAACAGGCTCGCTAAGAAGATGAACCTGCAGTCAGACGTCACAGTGCTCTACGCGCTGGGAAAGACCGGCGGAGCAAGGGTCCTCAACAAGGACCTCGAGGACAGCTACAGCTCGCCTTACAGCACCTACGGCAAGACCTTCAAAGGTCTTCCTGCAGGGCCCATATGCAGTCCTACTGCGGCTTCCGTCAACGCGGCTCTTGCGCCTGTTGAATCCAATTACCTGTACTTCTGCGTCGCGGCGGACGGGTCCAACAGGCTGCTGTTCACTGCGGATTACAACCAGCATATCAAGAACGCCGAAGCATGGCGCAAATACATGTATGGCAAGTAAGGACCCTAAGGAAAAGTGGACGGTGGAGTCGGTAACGCCCGTCATCACCGAGACGGTGCTTGCAACGGAGGGCGTTGCGTCTCTTCAGCCCGTGCCGCCAATACACCAGGGCATAATCATAACCAACCTGTTCGGCAGCGTAGGCATAGATGTTTTTGTGAACGTCTTTTACGGATGCAACATCCCGGAAGTTTCATGGAACGTACAGGAACGCATCAAGGAATCCATAGAAGCCGGCGGGATGAATGCGGACCATATAAATATACACATAGAAGGGGTAGATCTGAGCAATGTCAGGAAAAATGAGTAAACGTTCCCAGGCAAGGGAGGCTCTCATGAAGATGCTCTATCAGATGGAGATCCAGGGAGATTTTTCGGATGAGGCTGAAGAAGCCTTCATTTCGGAACATCTTGAGGAGGGCTCCGATGAGGAATACTTCAGGGCGGCGTTTGCGGCTTACATCTGTCACAACAATGAGATAGACGACCTTATAGAAAAATACAGCAAAGGCTGGAGGATAGAACGTCTGGCGAAGGTGGATCTTTCTGTGCTGCGTCTTTGTATAGCGGAGATCATATATCTTAAGGAGCCTGCTGTTCCTCAGGCAGCCGCTATCAACGAAGCCGTGCGCATCGTAAAGATATACAGCGGAGAAGACTCCGGCAAATTCGTAAACGGCATCCTGGGCCGCATATCCAGGGAGGAGAACGCTGATGCAGACAGCTGACGCTCCGGTCTATCTGGGGATCGACACCAGCAACTATACTACCTCTGCAGCTGTTGTTTCGGCTGAAGGAGAAATACTGGCCAACAGCAGAAAACTGCTTGATGTGGCGTGCGGAGAAAAAGGGCTCAGACAGTCTGAAGCTCTTTTTCAGCATTGGAAGGTGCTGCCTCAGCTTCTGGAACCGTTGCTTTCCATGTACAGAGGCAGAATAGAAAAGGTGTGCTGCGGATCGAGGCCGCGTCCGAAAGAAGGATCGTATATGCCTGTTTTTACAGCGGGGACAAACCTTGGAAAAGTTCTTGCTGACGCGCTTGGCGCGGAGTACATGGAGCTTTCGCATCAGGAAGGCCATTTTCTTGCAGCGGCTTATGAAAACGATATAGATCTTTCAGAACCTGTCATATGCGCGCATCTCTCCGGAGGAACTCTGGAACTTATATTCAAAGACGGTGAAAAGTACGAGATAGCGGGAGGCACAAAGGATATATCCTACGGGCAGCTCATCGACCGTATAGGCGTAATGTCAGGCTATCCTTTCCCTGCGGGAAAGTACATGGATGAAGAGGCTTGCAGGCACGAGCCGCGTACTCTTCGCAACCCTCTTGGAAAAGTCTTCAAAGGGGATACATTCATAAACCTGTCCGGAACAGAAACTCAGTTAAGAGGTATTGAAGGCTTCTATCCCAAAGATGAGATAGCTTTCTTCATGATGGAACGTATAGCGGAAAGCTTTATCGGTATATGCGAAGCCGCTAAAGAAAAGTACGGCGTACGCCAGGTGCTTGTAAGCGGCGGAGTAGCATGCAGCGAGTTTTTGAGAAACTGCTGTAAAGACAAAGGATACGTTTTCGGACGCAGGGATCTGTGCTCTGACAACGCGGCGGGGGAGGCGCTTTTCGCAAGCGGCGCGAAACTGTAGAATATGGCTGTAAGACCGATATCGGTGTCACAACTGAACAGGTATATAGCCCGTGTTCTGGGCACGGACCCCATACTTGCCGACCTATCGGTAAACGGCGAGATATCAGGGCTCACAAAGCATTCCAGCGGGCACTGGTATTTCGATCTCAAGGACAAGGCCAGCAAGGTCCGCTGTTTTTTGCATGCAGCCAGGACTGCGAGGCTGCGCTTCGAGATCGATGCGGGCATGGAGGTAGTGGTCTTCGGAAGCATAAGCCTCTATGAACCGGGCGGATACTATTCGCTCAATGTGACTGATATACAGCCTCTGGGTGAAGGAGCGCTTGCCGCCGCTTTTGAAAAGCTTAGAAAAAAACTTGAAGCAGAAGGCCTGTTCGATCCGGCTCATAAGAGGCCGCTTCCGGCTTTTCCTTCAAGGATAGGTGTGGTAACATCCCCTACAGGCGCTGCGATAAGGGATATAATCACGACTGTGACACGACGCGACCCTCTCGCAGATATTCTTCTGTATCCTGCTCTTGTGCAGGGCGAGGGAAGCGCTGCAACAGTATGCGAAGGAATAAGGGTGCTTAACGATAAGTTCCCGGAACTCGATGTTATTATAGTCGGGCGAGGCGGCGGGTCGGCGGAAGATCTTTGGACTTTCAACGAGGAAAGCGTCGCAAGGGCGGTCTACGCCTCAAAAATACCGGTCATATCAGCTGTCGGCCATGAGGTGGACACAGTCATAACGGACTATGTAGCGGACGTGCGCGCGGCTACTCCTACAGCAGCGGCTGAGCTGGCGGTGCCTCACATTGGGAACATAAAGGACAGGCTGGCATCCTGCGCGCCTGGGCGGATATACGATCTTCTGGCTTCGAGGCTGGAGCTTTGCGCATCAAAAACTCTGAGGCTGAAGGAATCTGCTGATTCCGCCGCGGTCTCCATGATATCAGAACTGTCTTCAAAGCTTAAGCTGCTGAAGCTGGATCTGGATTCCAGTCATCCCCTTGGCGTGCTGGAAAAAGGCTACGCAGCGGTCAAAGCAGCAGACGGCAGCTGGCGTACAAGAGCTTCTCAGCTGAAAGCAGGAGAAAGAGTTAAGCTGGTCTTTTCCGACGGCACGGCGGAAGCTTCGATCATCGCGGCGGATAAAAGTGTGGTATAATCTTACCGGAGGATAATATGGCACAGAAGAATGTAAGCTTTGAGCAAGCTCTTGAAAAGCTGGAAGCCGCAGTGGAGAAGCTGCGCAGCGGGGATTGCAGCCTGGAAGAAAGCATAAAAATATACGAGGAGAGCGTAAAATACTACGAACTCTGCGACAGCATACTTAAAGAAGCAAGGCAGAAGATAGAGATCTACCGTCCGCAGGACGGCACGACGGAGGAGTTCCATGAGCACTAATTCGAGCATTGCGGCATTCAAAAGGTATAAGGATCTTGTAGACGAGCACATCCTGGACTTTATACCCGAAGTAGCGCCTCTTAGCAAGACGCTTTACGAGGCCATGCGCTACGCGCTTCTGTCCGGCGGCAAAAGGATAAGGCCGGTACTTGTTTTAGCGTCATGCGATATGTTCAACACGCCGCTCCACTTTGTGCTTCCTAACGCCTGTGCGGTAGAATATATACACACGTATTCACTTATCCACGACGATCTTCCGGCCATGGACAACGACGATCTTCGGCGCGGTAAACCGACCTGCCACAAGATATTCGGAGAAGCGAACGCGATCCTTGCGGGCGACGGTCTGCTGTCAGCGGCGTTCGAATCCCTCAACAAGGATATGCTGATGTACCTGGACGATCCGGACCTTCTGAAGAGAAAGGTCAGGGCTGCGTATTCGCTCTCAAAGGGATGCGGCTGCAGAGGCATGGTGGCAGGGCAGGTCACGGATATTGAGTCTGCGGAGCGCAGCGGTTCCGAAGACCTTTTCAACTACATTAATTACAACAAGACCGCTATGCTTATAAGAAGCAGCGTCCTTTCAGGAGGATTCCTCGGGGGCATGGACGCGTCCACAAGAGAAGATCTTCTTAAATACGGCGAAAACATTGGCATGGCTTTCCAGCTCGTGGACGATATCGACGACATCAGAAGCGGCCAGGACACTGAAAAAAACACCTTCGCCGGCATCTATGGCCTGGACATGGCGTCAGAAAAGGCTCTGAAATATATAAAGCGGGCCAAGGACGCAATAGAAAAATACTACGACCACGCTGAGGTCTACAGGTATCTTGCCGAGCTTTTGGAACAGAAGATAAATGGCTGAAAACACTGAAAACATCATAGAAAAGATAAAAAACGGCACTCCTGAAGAACTGGATCAGCTTGCCGAAAAGATAAGAAACGATATGGTCGAAAGCGTTTCAAAGACAGGCGGGCATCTTGCTTCTTCTCTTGGCGTGGTGGAGCTTACCATAGCTCTGCACAAGGTGTTCGACAGTCCGCAGGACAAGATCATCTGGGACGTAGGCCATCAGTGCTATGCGCATAAGATGATAACCGGGCGCTGGGATGATATGCAAAGCCTTCGCCAGATGGGCGGAATATCAGGCTTTCCAAAGCGTTCGGAAAGCGAGCATGATATAACCGACCCCGGGCACGCCGGGACATCGCTTTCGATAGCCCACGGCATGGCAGTGGCAAGGGATCTTGCCGGACAGAATTACAGCTGCGTGGCGGTCATAGGTGACGGATCGCTGACATCCGGAGTCGCATGGGAAGCTCTCAACTGCATAGGGGCTTCAAGGACTCCTGTTATTGTCGTGCTTAACGACAACGACATGTCTATCTCCAAGAACGTAGGAGGGCTGAACCGCCATCTGCAGAAGCTCCGCACATCTGGCTTTTACAAAAAGTTCAAGGAAAACCTCAAGAAAATGAGCGGTCCTAAAGGTCAGCACAGGCTGGAATCCATAAGGGACGCTATAAAGTATTCCATACTTCCCCGGGATATTTTCGAGGAGATAGGATTCAAGTATTACGGACCCGTGAACGGCCACGACATAGAAGTCATGACCAGGCTTTTCGAGTTCGCGAAAACACAGAACAGGCCGGTAATGCTGCATGTTCTTACAACAAAGGGCAAGGGGTTCGCTCCTGCGGAAGAGGATCCCACAAGGTTCCACGGAATCGGGAGCTTCGATCCCTCAGACGCCGAAAATGCCGGCACGGCAACAGGTCAGAGCTGGTCCGAAGCCTTCGGAGAAATACTGCTGGAGCTTGCAAAGGAAGACGAAAAGATCTGCGCTATAAGTGCTGCGATGATGGATTCTACCGGTCTCATACCGATGAAAGAAGCGTTCCCGGACAGGGTCTTCGACGTTGGAATAGCCGAGCAGCACGCTGTAGCCTTTGCTGAAGGCCTTGCTTTAAACGGCATGCGTCCGGCAGCGGCCATATATTCAACATTTCTTCAGAGGGCATACGATCAGGTCCTTACGGAGGTCTGCCTGCAGAAGCTTCCGGTCGTCTTCGGAGTTGACAGGTCCGGCGTGACAGGAGCAGACGGAGAAACCCACCAGGGCATATTTGACATAGCGTATCTTTCGTCTATGCCCGGCATGACGCTTATGGCTCCAAGGGATAAAACGACTCTTCGGAACATGATGAAAAAGGCGTTCTCCATGGACGGACCGGCTGCGATAAGATACCCCAGGGGAAAGGTCGGCGACCTCGGAATACCAGCCGGAAACGGGGATCCGCAGATTCTCAGGGAAGGCTCAGGTGTTCTGATCATAAGCGACGCAAACATGCTCGACGAAGCCCTAAAAGCCGCTCAGATCCTGGAAAACAGCGTTATAAAGGACTGGAAAACTCTCAGCGTTGCCATTGCGGACATCGGTACGCTGGCGCCTCTTAACGAAGCTTTCCTTGCAAAGCAGTTCAGAAAGTTCAAAACTATAGTAACAGTTGAAGATGGCGTAAGGACCGGCGGGTTCGGATCCGCAGTCGCGGCATATGCATGCAGGATGAAGGCTCCGGTGGAAGTTCTCGTTCTGGGGTGGCCGGACAAATTTATAGAACACGGCACCATAGCCCAGCTAAGGGAAAAGTACGGGATGGACGCCCAGGGAATAGCGCTGAAGATAGAAGAGTTTATCGGAGGAGGCAGAGCTTGAAGAAAAGACTTGATGTTCTGCTTACCGAAAAAGGCTTCTTCGGATCGCGCGAGAAAGCCAGGATAGCTATAATGGAAGGCCTTGTCTACGTCAACAAGGCTATTTCGGATAAGCCCGGCACCCAGGTCGCGGAGGACGCTTTCCTTGAGGTCAGGGGCGATACCTGTCCCTATGTGGGGCGTGGCGGATATAAGATCGCCAAGGCTCTGGATGTGTTCGGGATAGATCCTTCGGGGCTTGTGTGCCTTGATATCGGGGCTTCTACCGGGGGTTTTACAGACTGCCTTCTGCAGCGCGGCGCGAAAAAGGTCTACGCTGTGGATTCCGGAACGAACCAGCTGGCGTACAAGCTGCGTTCCGACGAGCGCGTTGTTTGCATGGAAAAGACTAATTTCCGCACCATGGATCCGGCGCTTATACCTGAGCCTATAGACTACGCATGCACCGACGTGTCATTCATATCGCTAAGGCTGATATTCCCGACAGCGGTAAAGCTGCTTAAAGAAGGCGCGCATCTTACAGCTCTTGTAAAACCTCAGTTCGAAGCTGGCAGGGAGCAGGTAGGAAAAAAGGGCCTTGTAAAGGATCCTAAGGTCCACGCGCAGGTTATACAGAGCGTTATCGGATACGCCGAAGCAAACAAGCTTTATCCTGCAGGGCTTGATTATTCTCCGATAACCGGTTCTACCGGAAACATAGAATTTCTCCTGGATCTTGTTTTTTCGCAGGATTCTGAGGCTGATATAGACATAGAGGCCGCGGTAAAGGCGGCTCACGAAAAACTGGAGGCTTAAAGTGGCATACAGCCCAATGATGCAGCAGTATCTGGCAACGAAGGAGCAGTACAAGGACTGCCTTCTTTTCTATCGTCTCGGGGATTTCTACGAGATGTTTTTTGACGATGCCATCGTTGCGTCAAAGGCTATAGAACTGGTGCTGACCTCCCGCGCCTGCGGCGACGACGAGAAGGCCCCGATGTGCGGAGTTCCTTACCACGCGGCGGACACTTACATAGCTCGCCTGATAGAAAAAGGCTTTAAGGTAGCTATAGCCGAGCAGATGGCGGATCCGGCTACATGTAAGGGCATAGTTCCAAGGGACGTCATCAGAGTCGTAACTCCCGGAACTGTCGTAAGCGATACCATGCTTTCCGAAAAGGAGAGCAACTACTTGTTTGCCGTGTATTTCGACGACAGCATAGACCTTTCCTGGTGCGACATATCCACCGGGGAATTCTGCGCCAGCCGCATAGGCGGAGAGAACCGCAGCGAACAGCTGATAGAAACGCTTGTAAGGGTGCAGCCAAAAGAGATCATAACTAACTTCGACGCGGACAGGGCGCCTGATCTCTGGGACTTTGCGCAGCACACCGAAGGCCTGTACATCTCCTGCATCAGCAGCAGGCTGAGCTACGAAAAGAGCGCTCCGGGCATGCTGCTTGCGTACCTTAAGGACACGCAGAAGCAGGATGTTACGCACCTCGAGCCCATGCGCATAGTGGATGATTCCGTCACGATGAGGCTTGATAAGGCAACGGTTAAGAACCTTGAGATAACCGAGACCCTGTTCGAACGCGGCGTAAACGGCTCGCTTCTCGGCGTTCTGGACCTCTGCGGCACAGCAATGGGCTCCAGGAAGATGCGTTCCTGGCTCAGAGAACCTCTCATAAACATAGATATGATACAAAAGCGCCTGAACGCCGTAGACGCTCTGGTGGAGGATGTGTATACGCGCAACAACCTCAGGAACGCCCTCAAGGACGTCTACGATCTGGAAAGGCTTATAGCGAGGATATCGCTTGGCACGGCAAACGCAAGGGATCTTGTTGCGCTAAAGACGAGCCTTAAGAGGCTTCCGGACATAAAGACAGAGCTTTCCAACGTTTCTCAGGAGCTTTTGGACCAGCTCAACGCGCAGATAGATCCTCTTGAGGATATATGCGCCGAGATAGAAACTGCCATCACTGACGACCCGCCGTTTACCGTAAGGGAAGGCGGGCTCATAAAGCCGGGATACTCCAAAGAGCTCGATGATATCAACGATTCCGCAAGGGACGGCAGGAAGTGGATAGCAGGGCTTGAGGCTACCGAGCGCGAGCGCACCGGCATCAAGAATCTGAAAGTCGGCTACAACAAGGTCTTCGGCTACTATATCGAGATCAGCAAGTCGCAGACGGACATGGCGCCGGAGGACTACATCAGGAAGCAGACTCTTGTCGGCGGCGAAAGGTATATAACTCCGGAGCTCAAAGAGGTGGAGAGCCTGGTCCTGAACGCGCAGACCAAGACCAACGATCTGGAATACAGGCTGTTCACGGCGCTTAGGCTTAAGATAAAAGATCTGACTGCGAACATCCAGAGGAGCTCCACTGCTCTTGCATCCGTCGATGTTTTGTGCAGTTTTGCGGAAGTCTCCGTAAGAAATAATTATGTAAAGCCATCCGTAAACAACAAGGATGAGATCGTTATAAAGCGCGGACGCCATCCGGTGATAGAAAATACCATCGCGGACGGAATCTACGTGTCGAACGATGTGTACATAGACCGCGATAAGGCGTCCATGCTGCTCATAACCGGTCCTAACATGTCCGGTAAATCCACCTATATGCGCCAGCTGGCTCTGATAGTACTGATGGCGCAGGCGGGGTGCTTCGTCCCGGCGGACGAGGCAAGCATAGGCATCTGCGACCGCATCTACACCAGGATAGGCGCTTCGGACAACATCTCCATGGGGCAGTCCACGTTCTTTGTGGAGATGTCAGAACTGGCATATATACTTAATACAGCCACCAAAAAGAGCCTTATAATTCTTGATGAGATAGGAAGAGGCACCAGCACCTGGGACGGCCTTTCCATCGCCTGGGCAGTAGTACAGGCGCTCACCGAGCCTGCGCTTAAGGCAAGGACGCTGTTTGCAACGCATTACCACGAACTTACCGCTCTTTCCGAAAGCATCAAAGGTGTAAAGAACCTTAATGTAGATGTTGCGGAGCAGAACGGCAATATAGTATTCCTGCACAAGATAGTCGAAGGAGCTGCAAGCAGAAGCTACGGCATACATGTTGCAAAGCTTGCAGGAGTTCCAAAACGCGTGCTTGAAGCTGCGCAGATCAAGCTGGATTCACTTGAATCAGGCGGCTTTAACGCTGCAGAGCATACGCCGCCGGCAGCAGCTGCAAAGACGGAGCCCGGTCATCTAAACATCAAAAACTCCGGACCTGCACCTGATGTCCAGCTCTCGCTCTTCAACTTCGGAGATTCTGTGATAGCG
>JAEEGL012195935.1_pt1 | contig 20651 bp, 19 predicted proteins | sample 9134231 | NCBI WGS metagenome assembly JAEEGL01 (sample SAMN16246548, study PRJNA631951) | gut metagenome | biome: gut microbiome; feature: rumen; material: fiber-attached | host: Bos | place: Iran: Karaj | collected 2018-10
GTGACTTCCCGCAGCATCTGTGCACTGTCCTCAGGTGTGAAATCGGTCCCTTCAAGAGCCCGCACAAGGGAGAAGGAGGCAAGTGCTCTCTGACTGTCGTTGATCGAGAGAGTATCGCCTATACAGATTGCCCGGGCTGCTTCCAATTCCTCTGCGGTGAAGCAGCCCCGGGAAATCATCTCCAGCTGACTGAAGATCTCGTTTTTTACCGTTTCCGCTTTTTCCGCATCGATCCCTGCTGTGACGAAAAGCAGCCCTTTCCGCAGATCTGCGGAAGAGGCAATCTCGTAACAGAGCCCGAGCTTCTCCCGTATATGCAGGAAAAGCTTCGAGACAGCGCTGGCACCGAAGAGCGCATTGAAAACCGTGATGGGAGAGCGATTCTCCCAGTCTATGCTCTCTCCGATCCGCCAGCCGATCACGAGCCTTGCCTGTGTGACAGGCATACTCTCCTGATAGAAACGGGGCTGTGTTTCGATAGCGTTCAGACGGATATCTGTACCGATGTCATAATCGATCTCACCTCTCGGCATAGTGGAAAGGCAGTCTTTCAGAACCGACAGGACGGTTTTCTCATTTTCCCTGCCGCAATAAAAGACCTCCACAGGGCAGGTCTCCAGCAGATGGCGATACTGGCGGGTGAGCTTTTTATAATGAATATTATCCACGTCCTCGGCTTTTCCGAAACGCCCGGCAGCATAGTCCTCAAAGCAGCACATCTCTTCTCTGCACCGCATGAAGGAATACGCCCGCTTATCGTTCACGATGCTCTGAAGCATCTCAGAGAGTTTCTGCTTCTCGCTTTCTACATACGGCTGCTGAAGAAGCCCACCCTTTGTCGCAGGATGGAGCAGCAGGTCCGTCAGAAGTGCTGCAGTCTGACGGAATTCGTCCGCTCCGGCAGGCAGAAAACCCTCTTCAGGGAAACCGGCACCAAATCCGATGCATTGGAGCTCTCCCAATTGACGAACGGATGGGGTGATGGAAGCTCCGTAAAGCTCCTCCATCCGGGCTGACAGCTTTTCCATATCAGGATACAGTGCTGTGCCGCGATACAGGACATTCGGGAGAATACCGTTGAGAGCAGCTGTTTCGCGCCGGAGCTGCGTGATCAGGTGAAGGCTCATGTACGAAGTTTTGAACCGGTCCGCATAACAGTAGCTCAGCCATACGCCGGGCAGGATTTCATGTCTGGTGACTGCCATAATGCCTTCCTCCGCCTTTTTGCTTTATTTTGGATATTATAGCACGCGTATGAACAAAAAAACAGAGACGAAAAGAGAGACGAAAAGATTTTTCACTGACAAGAAAATAACTTGACAGAATGAACGGAACAGTGTATACTCCGACAAGTGATTTCACTTGACAGGAGGGGACGCTGTGGAGACCGGCAGACTGACGCAGACGATGTTGCTCGATCTTTACGGGGAACTCCTCACGGATAAACAGCGCGCCTGCTTTGATATGCACTGCAACGAAGACCTCTCTCTGTCCGAGATCGCGGAACAGCTTTCCATCACCCGGCAGGGTGTCTGGGATAATATCCGCCGTGCGGAGACTGCCCTGAATGAATATGAGGAAAAGACCGGACTGCTGCGCAGATTCAACAAAGTCCGTGAGAAGCTAGCAGAGATTCGGGTGGAATGCAGAAAAATCGGCCCCGCAGCCGATCGCGTGGCTGCCATGCTGGCAGATCTGGAAACAGAACTTTGAGGATACGATATGGCCTTTGAAAGCTTGACCGAAAAACTGAATGCCGCTTTTAAAAAACTCAGAGGAAAAGGCAGACTCACCGGCGCAGACATCAAGGAAGCCATGCGCGAGGTGCGGATAGCCCTGCTTGAGGCTGACGTGAGCTATAAAGTGGTGAAGGATTTCACCAGAACCGTCACGGAACGGGCCAGCGGCACAGAAGTCCTTGAAGCGCTCAGCCCTGCTCAGATGGTGATCAAGATCGTCAATGAGGAGCTTTGCTCGCTGATGGGCGGCGCCAACCAGAAGATCAACATCTCTTCCAAAAGTCCGAGCGTGGTGATGCTGGTAGGGCTTCAGGGAGCAGGAAAAACCACCAACGGGGCAAAGCTTGCAGCCTATATGCGAAAACAGGGCAAGAGACCGCTGCTTGCAGCGTGCGATGTCTATCGGCCGGCAGCCATAAAACAGCTGGAGACGGTCGGCGCGCAACTGGATCTGCCCGTTTTCCAGTTGGGACAGATCGATCCGGTAACGATTGCCAGAGAAGCTGTGAAACATGCGGAAAAACACGGCAATGATCTGGTCTTTCTGGATACAGCAGGCCGCCTGCACATCGATCAGGAACTGATGGATGAACTGAAAAACATCAAGGCAGCGGTCGAACCTGCCGAGATCCTGCTGGTCGTGGACGCCATGACCGGACAGGACGCTGTCAATGCGGCGACCGCATTCGATGAAGCGCTCGGGATCACGGGCGTGATGCTCTCCAAACTTGACGGAGACGCCCGGGGCGGCGCAGCACTCAGCGTTCGTGCGGCTACCGGAAAGCCCATCAAATTCATTGGTACAGGCGAAAAGCTGGATATGATCGAGCCTTTCCATCCCGACCGCATGGCCTCCCGGATCCTGGGCATGGGCGATGTACTTACCCTTATAGAAAAGGCCGAACAGAGTTTCGACGAGAAGAAAGCGCTTGAGGCTGCCGAACGGCTCCGTTCCAACCGCTTCACACTCACCGATTACCTTGACCAGATGGGCCAGCTCAAAAACATGGGCGATCTTGAAAGCATTGCCGGCATGATTCCCGGAATGGATGCCAAAGCTTTGAAAGGGGCGAGGATCGATGACCGCGCCATGGCCAGGCAGGAAGCCATCATTCTTGCAATGACTCCCACAGAGCGTGAAAATCCGTCTATTCTCAATTCCAGCCGTAAAAAGCGCATTGCAGCCGGAAGCGGCACGGCGGTGGTGGACGTGAACCGTCTGCTCAAACAGTATGAAGCACTGCAGCAGATGATGAAACAGTTCAGCGGAAAGAATATGAAAAAACTGCAGAAAAAAATGGGCCGCCTCGGCGGCATGGGCGGAGGATTTCCCGGAATGTCCGGCTTCGGCGGTTTCGGGATATAAAAAGGGTTGCCCGCACCGTACCGGTGCCGGTGATATAAATGACCACGGCAAAATAAACATGGAGGTGAAAACAGAATGGTTAAAATCAGACTTCGCAGAATGGGTGCAAAGAAGGCTCCCTATTATCGTGTCGTTGTTGCGGATTCTCACAGCCCCCGGGACGGACGTTTTATCGAAGAGATCGGCACCTATGATCCCATGGCTGAGACCGATAAGATCAAAGTCGACATGGAACGCGTAAAGTACTGGATCGCCAATGGCGCGCAGCCCACCGATACGGTTCGCGGCCTGATCAAAAAGCTTGAGGCGTGATAAGGAGTTTCTACCGGCATGAAGGAATTGTTGACCTACATTGTGCAGAGCCTTGTCGAACATCCTGATGAGGTTTCTGTGACCGAGCGCAAAGGCGACGGCGAGACCATCTTTGAGGTGCGTGTAGCCGACGGCGATATGGGCAAGGTCATCGGCCGGCAGGGAAGGATCGTCAAGCAGATCCGGATACTCATGCGGGCCGTTGCCCAGCGAAAGGGCAAGAGTGTATCGGTCGAGATCCTTGACTGATACGGAGGAGGGCGTGCTGTAAAGCATCGTGGCAGACGGTGTTTTGCGGTGCGCCCTTTTCACCCCTTCCGGTTTTCAAACGGAAGAAACTATGCTAGAATATTTATTGATAACGATACATCTGAGGGTTGAGATTCATGGCAAAAGAAAGCATGATCGAAGCAGGAAGGATCACGAATACTCACGGAGTCCGCGGTGAAGTGAAGATTGAAGTCTGGCTGGACAGTCCGGATTTTCTGAAGCGCTGCAAAAGCGTGAGTCTGGAAGGGAAAAAATACCGCTTTACTTCCGCCAGACCGCAGGGACGGTTCCTGATTGCTGGATTGGATGGAATCGGGAGTGTGGAGGAAGCGGCACTTCTGAAAGGGAAGACCGTTACGATCGAGAGAAAAGACGCTCCGCTGGGAAAAGGCGAATACTTTCTGCAGGATATCCTCGGCGCGGATGTGATCGACGAGACGGGAAAACAAATCGGGAAGCTGGAAGAGATTGTGGAAACACCCCGTACTCCGGTCTATGTGGTCCGGGGTGAAACAGAGCACCTGATTCCGGCTGTTCCGGAGTTTATCCTGCGCACGGACGCTGATGCGGGGATCGTGACAGTACGACTGATCGAAGGAATGTAAAACTATGCGGATCGATATCATGACGCTCTTTCCGGACACGGTCCATGCCGTGCTGCATGAGAGCATTCTGGGACGTGCAGTGAAAAAGGGCGCCGTAGAGATCAACTGTGTCCAGATACGTGACTATACCGAAAATCGCCAGCGCCAGGTGGATGACTATCCCTATGGAGGGGGCTGGGGCTGCGTGATGATGGCCCAGCCGCTCAAATCCTGTTTGGATGATCTGCTCCTGCAGGGAGATCGACGGAGAACCAGGGTGATCTATATGTCGCCTCAGGGGCAGCCCTTTACGCAGGAGACAGCCAGAAGACTGCAGCGGGAATATGACCGGCTGGTGCTGGTGTGCGGCCATTATGAGGGGATCGATGAACGCTTTATCGAAGCATGTGTCGATGAAGAGATCTCATTAGGGGATTTTGTACTGACCGGAGGAGAGATCGCGGCTATGGCTGTGGCTGATGCCGTGTGCCGGCTGGTGCCCGGTGTTCTGGCTGATGAGGAATGCTATACCGGTGAAAGCCATTGGGACGGACTGCTGGAGTATCCACAGTATACGCGCCCCGAAAACTGGGAAGGCCGTGAAGTGCCGGAAGTGCTTCTGCAGGGAGATCACGCGAAGATCGAAAAATGGAGAAGGAAAAAGCAGCTGGAACGGACCCGGGACAAGCGTCCGGACATGTTTGAGAGATTCCTTCCGCAGACTGAACTTGACAAAACACTGCTCCGGGAGATGGAACGCGATATGGATCGGGTCCGGCTGACGGAGCCGGTCACCTGCAGGAAAGCTGCAGCAGAGGATTTGGACGCATTGATGCAGATCGTACAGGAAGCGCGGGAAAGCCTGAAAAGACTCGGCGCCGACCAATGGCAGGGGCCTTACCCGTCCAGGGAGGATCTTGAACGGGACATCGCAAAAGGAGAGTGCTTTGTGGTACTGCACGGAGAAGAAGTAGCTTCCTTCTTCGTGCTCTCGGAAGATGAAGAGGTCTGTTACGAGGACATCCGGGATGGAAAGTGGAGCGATGGCGAGCCATATTGTACGCTGCACCGCGCTGCGGTGGCAGCGAAATATCGAGGAACAGGGATCGCAGAGAGAATGATGCATTTTGCGGAAAAGCAGGCACTGCTTTCGGGAAGAAGACGCCTGCGCACAGATACGCACCGGAAAAATAAACCGATGCAGAAACTGCTGAGGAATTCCGGATTCCTTTTTCGTGGGAATATAAACGTGAAGAGCGAACCGGGACATGACGAAGCCCGGCAGGCTTATGAAAAAAGACTGAAAAAGCAGGGAGAGAAGAGATGAAGCGAGCAATACTCTGGTCGGTGGCCTGTATTCTGGTCATCGCGGCTGTAGTGATGAACGGGTGGACGAGCGTTTCAGGCGGATGGATCACCATTGCTCTTGCTGTGCTGTGTGCCGGACTGCAGTGGCTGGTCTATGTCAAGCAGAACAGGAACCGCCGGAAATGAACGAACTTACGGATATCCGCGCAATCCGGTCTCTGCTGGAACGGCACGGATTTCGCTTTTCAAAATCGCTGGGACAGAATTTTCTGGTATGCGCCTGGGTACCGGAGCAGATCACAGAAAGTGCCGGCATCGATGAGACGTACGGCGTTCTGGAAATCGGCCCCGGGATCGGCTGCCTGACAGCCCGCCTCTCGGAAAGAGCGGGAAAAGTCGTGGCGGTGGAACTGGATCGCTCGCTCGCTCCGGTGCTGGAGGAGACACTGGAGGGACGGCAGAACGTCGAGATCCTGTTCGGAGACATCCTGAAGCAGGAGCTGCGCCGGCTGACGGCGGAAAAGTTCCCGGGACTCCATCCTGTTGTCTGTGCGAATCTGCCATATAATATCACAAGCCCGGTCCTCACGGAACTGATCCGGGCAGACTGTTTTGAGAGCATCACCGTAATGGTCCAGAAAGAGGTGGCGGAAAGGATCTGCGCCAGAGCAGGCACGAATGAATACGGGGCGTTCAGCCTTTTCGTGCAGTGGCATACTGTTCCGGAACTGCTTTTTGATGTACCGCCGGATTGTTTTCTCCCCCAGCCGAAAGTGACCTCAGCGGTCATCCGATTACAGAAAAGAGAGAAACCGCCCTGCCCGGTAAAAGATGAGGAGATGCTTTTCCGGGTGATCCGCGCGGCGTTTGGCCAGCGTCGGAAGACTCTGATCAATGCGCTCACTGCTGTATTGGGGAACAGCTCGAAAGAAGAAATCAGGGAATGCATCCTCACTTGCGGATTCGATGAGCGAATTCGAGGTGAAGTGTTGAAAATCGCAGATTTTTGTTACATCTCTGACAAATTAATCGACAAGATCCATCTTTTCAAACCGCTTTAGAAATGATATAATCAAAAATTGCCATTAGAGTTATTATTTTGGGAAACAGCAAATAATAAGGGATAATAAGAAAGGGAAAATCAATGAGCAAAAAGTATGTCTATCTTTTCTCCGAAGGCAACGCCGGCATGCGCGAGCTTCTGGGAGGAAAAGGCGCAAACCTTGCGGAAATGACCCGCATCGGCCTTCCTGTCCCCCAGGGCTTCACCATTACCACCGAAGCCTGCACGAAGTATTATGAAGACGGCCGCCGCATCAACGATGATATCATGGACGAGATCATGCGCTTTGTCGGGCGGATCGAAGCAATCAACGATAAACGGTTCGGTGATCTGGAGAAGCCCCTGCTCGTCTCTGTCCGTTCCGGTGCACGTGCATCCATGCCCGGCATGATGGATACGATCCTGAACCTCGGCCTGAACGAGGATGTGGTCGCTGCCATGATTGCAGGCAATCCCGATCCCAAGTTCGAAAGATTCGTTTATGACTCCTACCGCCGTTTCATTCAGATGTTCTCTGATGTCGTTATGGGTGTAGGCAAGAAGTATTTCGAGCAGCTCATCGACAAGATGAAAGAAAAGAAGGGCGTCACGTTTGACGTGGAACTCACGGCGGAAGACCTGAAGGAACTTGCCGAACAGTTCAAAGACGAATACAGGGCACAGCTCGGAGAAGATTTCCCCTCTGATCCCATCGTACAGCTCAAAGAGGCCATCAAAGCTGTTTTCCGTTCCTGGGACAACCCCAGAGCCAATGTATATCGCCGGGATAATGACATCCCCTATTCCTGGGGCACTGCTGTCTCGGTCATGCCGATGGTTTTCGGAAACCTGAACGAAAACTCGGGCACAGGTGTCGCTTTCACAAGAGACCCGGCTACCGGCGAAAAGAAACTGATGGGTGAGTTCCTCACCAATGCACAGGGCGAAGATGTGGTCGCCGGTGTACGCACTCCGATGCCCATCTCCCAGATGGAGCAGAAATTCCCTGCTGCCTTCAAGCAGTTTGTCAGCGTGTGTGATATCCTGGAAGATCACTACAGGGATATGCAGGATATGGAGTTCACCGTGGAAAACGGCAAGCTTTACATGCTCCAGTGCCGCAACGGCAAGCGGACCGCGCAGGCAGCGCTTAAGATCGCTTGCGATCTGGTGGACGAAGGTATGATCGACGAGAAGCAGGCGGTTCTGATGATCGACCCGCGCAACCTTGATACGCTGCTCCACCCGCAGTTTGATACGACCGCCCTCAAAAAAGCGGTTCCTCTGGGCAAAGGCCTCGGCGCATCTCCCGGTGCTGCCTGCGGCAAAGTGGTGTTCTCGGCAGAAGATGCCAAGGAATGGGCTGCCCGTAAGGAGAAGGTCGTTCTGGTGCGCCTTGAGACCAGCCCCGAAGATATCGAGGGTATGAAAGCCGCCCAGGGTATCCTTACAGTACGCGGCGGTATGACCAGCCATGCAGCTGTTGTTGCCCGCGGTATGGGTTCCTGCTGCGTCTCCGGCTGCGGTGACATCAAGATGGATGAAGAAAACAAGAAGTTTGAACTCGGCGGAAAAGTTTTTCACGAGGGTGATTATATTTCCATCGACGGCTCCACCGGCAACATCTATGACGGTGTCATTCCCACTGTTGAAGCGAAAATTGCCGGAGAATTCGGCCGCATCATGAAGTGGGCGGACGAGCATCGCCGTCTTTCTGTCCGCACCAATGCCGATACCCCGAAAGATGCCCGCAAGGCCCGTGAACTTGGCGCGGAAGGCATCGGGCTTACCCGCACGGAGCACATGTTCTTCAATTCCGACCGAATTGCGGCATTCCGCGAAATGATCTGCTCCGATACAGTCGAGGAGCGCGTAGCCGCATTGGCAAAACTTGAACCGATGCAGCAGGCAGACTTCGAGGGCATCTATGAGGCCATGGAAGGAGATCCGGTTACGATCCGTTTCCTTGATCCTCCCCTTCATGAGTTCGTTCCCACTGATGAGGCGGATATTGCCGAACTGGCCAAGGCCCAGAACAAGTCGGTGGATGACATCAAAGCGATCATCGCCTCCCTGCATGAGTTCAACCCGATGATGGGCCATCGCGGCTGCCGTCTGGCGGTCACCTATCCTGAAATCGCCGAGATGCAGACCCGTGCTGTTATCAAAGCTGCACTGGCCGTTCAGAAACGTCACCCGAAGTGGAACATGGTGCCGGAAATCATGATCCCGCTTGTAGGTGAGCGGAAAGAACTCAAATACGTGAAGGACATCGTCGTAAAGACTGCCGATGAGCTCATCGCTGCTTCCGGAACCAACATGAAATATCTTGTCGGCACTATGATCGAGATCCCGAGAGCTGCACTTACCGCCGATGACATCGCGCAGGAAGCACAGTTCTTCTCCTTCGGAACCAATGATCTGACCCAGATGACCTTCGGGTTCAGCCGTGACGATGCGGGTAAATTCCTCTCAGCCTATTATGACAAGAAAATCTACGAGAACGATCCGTTTGCCAGAGTTGATCAGATCGGCGTGGGAAAACTCGTCGACATGGCCTGCAAACTCGGCCGTTCCACCCGCCCGGATATCCATCTCGGCGTCTGCGGCGAGCATGGTGGAGATCCCACCTCGGTTGAATTCTTCCATAAGGTCGGACTGGACTATGTGTCCTGCAGCCCCTTCCGCGTTCCCATCGCGAGACTGGCTGCAGCCCAGGCAGCGATCAAGGAAGAAAAATAAGACCCTATCCTATAAAAAGAACCGTTCCTCCCGGGAGGAACGGTTCTTTTTTGCTGTATTTTGCGGATGACGGATATGCCGGCTGTCAGCGGTCAAACCACTTGAGGGCAAAATCGGCGATTGCCGGGGCAAGGGATTTGATTTCCCACCCGGAGGAATTTACCGTAAGATCGAATGCACTGCTGTCGCCCCAGGGAAGACCGGTGAGCAGTTCACGGATCTGCGACCGCCCTTTGTCGATCTGGCGGATGTTTTTCTCAACCTCTTTCTCAGAGAGACGGATACCTTCAGGCTTACCTTCCTCCTGTTTCATGCAGCGGTCGATCCGGTTCTGCAGTTCGGCGCAGACAAAGATCCGGAACGGACGGTATTCACTGAGAATGATATCAGCATCACGACCGACGATGATGCAGTCGTTTCCGGCTGAAGCGATATCTTCGATGATCTCCCGCTGGCGAACAAGGAGAGAAGTTTCCGAATCGGGTGTGAAAACCGGATCGGAAAACGAACTCTGAAAGGTCAGGGGAACAGTATTCCACTCATGATTTGCCAAAACATGGCTGACGTAGTCGGAATCAAGGCCCTGGTCAGTGGAAAGACGCTGGATGATTTCGCGATCGTAATAGTCCCAGCCAAGCCGGTCGGCAATGCGTTTTCCGAGTTCCCGGCCGCCGCTGCCGAACTGGCGGCTTATAGTGATGATGCGCATGATTGTTCCTCCTGTTAGCAGTTTTAAGGTCGCTTGTTCTAATTATAGTGCTTCTTCCCGTATATTGCAAGAAAGCAGCGGCATGTGTTGCGCCTTCCGATCGCTTATGATAAAGTGTAGGAGCAAACGAACACGGGGGAAATGGAAGGAGATTGACCATGATCCTGGAAAGAAAAACAGAGATGAAAACTGTTTTTTATATCGGAAACGAATCCATCGGCTGCCTGCTGCAGACAGTCTACGGAAAACTGCAGCTACTGCATCTGGGGACTCCGCTGTTTCCTGAAGATGCAGAGACATTGGACGCAAGCCGTCTGCTGGGGTGGGGAAACGACGTGCTCTATGCAGACGGGGATCCTGCATCCTGCATGGATACGATTCCTCTGGCCTGGAGCGAGAACGGAATCGGAGATTACCGCGAGAGCTCCATTGAGCTGGTAAGCGGCGGACAGGCCGTCTCAGGAGATTTTATCTTCTCCTCGGCGGAGATCCTCACAGAGGAAGAAGGAGAGGAAGTTTCCTGCATGCCCCATGCACGCGGGCCGCATGAGACTCTGAAACTCACTTTTCTCCCTTCAAACTGCCTGCTGCAGGGTATCAGCCTCGAACTGCGGTTTGCCCTGTTTGAAACGGCCCTTGTCCGGCAGACAGTTCTTGAAAACAGATCGGGACAGTCCGTCTTTGTCACGAAGTTCATGAGTTCCTGCTTCGATCTTCACGGCGACTTCCGCATGTCCACGTTTGACGGAGGCTGGATCCGTGAAATGCACCGCCATGATGTCCCGGTAACATTCTCAAGGATCGTGAACGAAAGCACCAACGGATCTTCTTCCAATCGGCACAACCCGGGCTTCCTGCTTTCCGCGGCGGATGCGGAAGAAGACAGCGGAGAGGTTTACGGCTTCAACCTGATCTGGTCCGGAAACCATTACGGTTCTGCGCAGCGAGCTGCCACGGGCTATACGCGGGTATTGCAGGGAATCAGTCCGGAAGATCTCTGTTATGAAATCGTGCCGGGAAGGCGTTTTGAAACGCCGGATGCCGTGGTCGCCTGGTCGAAGGACGGATACAACGGCCTTTCCGGGAAGATGCATCGCTTTGTGAACAGCTGCATCATTCCCGAGAGCTGGCGCTACCGTGAAAGACCTGTTTTATATAACAGCTGGGAAGGCTGCATGTTCAGCTTTACAGAAACGAAACTCCTCTCTCTGGCAAAAAAAGCAAAAAAAACCGGATGTGAACTCTTTGTGCTGGATGACGGGTGGTTTGGCGCAAGAAACGATGATCATGCCGGTCTTGGCGACTATGCAGTGAACCGCCGGAAACTTCCCGGAGGACTGGAAGGGCTCTCCCGGAAACTGCATGCCGAAGGGCTTCAGTTCGGATTGTGGTTCGAACCGGAAGCTGTGAATCCGGATTCTGACTGTTACAGGGCTCACCCTGACTGGGCACTGTCTTCTCCGGGAAACCGGGATCTTTACGGAAGAAATGAACTTCTGCTGGATCTGACGAAAAAAGAGGTCCGGGATTATATTGTAGAGTCCGTTTCCGCGATTCTTGACAGCGCGGATGTACAGTATGTGAAATGGGACATGAACCGCTGTTCGCCCGTATCCGGAAACAAAGCCTATGATTATATTCTGGGCTTGTACGAGGTGCTCGGCCGGATCTTTGGGCAGCGCCCTGCCATTCTGCTGGAAGGATGCGCCTCCGGAGGGAACCGCTTCGATCTCGGGATGCTGTGCTTCGCCCCGCAGATCTGGGCTTCCGATGATACAGATCCCATCGAACGGTTGGACATCCAGAACGGGCTTTCCTATCTTTATCCACAGAGTACCGTGGGGGCACACATTTCTGCGGCGCCGCACTCCATGACGCTCCGCGCCACTCCCATGTCGACCCGCGCCAATGTCTCCTTCTTCGGGGCGTTCGGAATCGAATTTGATCTGGACGGGATGCAGTCGGTCGATGAATCGGAACTGAAAGAGAGCATTACGTTTTATAAAAAGCATCGGAACACGTTTCAGTTCGGCCGTTTCCGCAGAAATCCCGCAGAGAAAGGAAGTGTCTGCTGGCAGGTCACCGGTGAGGAGGAGACTCTGTGCGGACTGTTCCACCGGCTTCTTCCGGCCGGACCGGAAATCGAATGGCTGCAGGTGAAGGGTCTGGACAGGGAAATGCGATACCGTGTGGAAAGCCGGCCGCAGCTGCTGCGGGTGAAGCAGTTCGGCGGACTGCTGAAGCACATCCTGCCAGTCCGGATCGACCCGGAAGGAGCTGTACTGCGGATTGCGGATCATCACTATAAGATGGCAGACGGGCAGTACGCCTCAGCCTGTTCGGGAGCAGCGCTCATGAGCGGCATCCCAATCCACAAGCGCTTCTCGGGTACCGGCTATGACCCGGCTATGCGGGTACAGGGCGATTTCGGTTCGAATCTCTTCACGATTACGCTGGAAAAATAGAATAATAAAAGACGGCGGTCCGGGAACAGGTTCCCAGACCGCCGTCTTTCTGAATTCATCGGACAGAAAGCGTTGCAAGAAAAGCAGACAGTTCTTCGTTGTCATGGAGCTCCCGGTAATCCAGATCACTCCCCTTTGACAGAATCACGGTGATAAGAACGCAGCTGAAAGCAGTAGCCGGAAAAACAAAACAAACATTGTCGCCGTTATAGTAACGGAACCCCTCGTTGCTGCCGTAGCGGACAGGAGCAAAGCCTTTCTGTTTTTCCTTGAGGAGCGCGGTATAAGCTGAAAAATCTTCCCCCGCCGCAAAATCGCTGTATTCGAGCTGAAACTCGAAGTCTTCGCCGCTGATGAGTTCCGCGTGGGAGACGCTGGTGAGGGCGGGAAACTCCTCCTCGATCTCCCTGCAGACATACTTTTCAGCATCATAGGTAAAGCGGACTTCCACAGTCTTTGCGTCCTGATAACCGGATACAAAACTGTAGGTGCCGGATGCAGGAGAGGCCATCTGATAGGCCTTTTTCGAAGGACCGGGAACTTTCTTTTCTCCGGAGGGGAGGGGATCCCGGCCGTTTTTACGGATCAGAAGCATGGTTCCTGCGGCAATTGCTGCCCCGGCAGGAAGCAGCCATATCCATTTTTTCATCGGTCTATCCTCCTTAACACATGATCATTTCGATTTCTTCCAGACTATTGTATCAGAGCTGCGAATGCTCTTCAATCTGTTTTTCTGAAGGTCAGCCGACCCGATATCCGCCGCTGTCGATCGTGAAAGTGCCCTCCGGAGTGACCAGCATACAGTTTGCCAGTAGAGTTCCGTCAGCGTTCCGGTAGCGTTCTCCGTTCCCGTCGGCGATCCATCCCTGCGCAGAGAGTTCACATTCACAATATGGAGGCTTCAGGGCGTTCATGACGGCGTTGTCCTGAAAATGCCACCATTCGGAAACGATGTTCTTCAGACCGTTGGCCTCCATGATGCGGTAAATCAGAGCGGAGGCTTCATTGTTGCTCCGGATCGTGCTGTAGGCGCTCAGGTCATGGATGTTTGTCTGCGCGAGAACGGCTGCTCCGGTCACTGCGTCTTCAAAAGTCATGTCGAGAGCGACACCCATATTGTGGCGGGAAGCACCCGGTGCGAGAAAGGATCCGAGATCCCAGCCCCAGAGTTCAATCAGATCCTGATAGATCAGCCAGGTCCGCTGGATTTCGCCGGGTTCCGCTTCGGGGACAGGAGGAAGTGAGACTGTGACGCCGGAATAGGTCTCCGCAGGCAGTGCGCAGGGCATAATCTGCATTGCCGTGCTGTAGATGGCACGGGTTGCGGTACGCGGGCGGTAGGCGTCATAGATTCGTATTCTGTAGCCGGCTCCCAGTGCCTGCTTTGCTGCGGCGATGAGTTTATCAGTACAGGGATAGAGGAACGGAACCAGAAAGCTTCCATCTGCCAGCCGTATGTTTTCATATCCGGTGATTACGTTCCGCGTGAGACCGGGAATGGCGTATTCATGGACCGCGAAAAGCGAAGAATAGCTGTTGGTGATGTCGTAGGAGCAGAGTTCACCGATGTATTCCGGCAGGTTGATCAGGCAGTAGGAACTGTCGATATACCCATATACATCGGTCTGAAGGCGGATTCGGAAAAGAGCGGCTTCTCTGTCCTCCCCAAGCACACAATACATCGCCCCCGCCGGCACAGTCCCGCTCTCGGATTCCTTGTCCGTGTCTGTATAGACCGGCAGATCTTTTACAGGCCAGATCGTCGAATACAGCGGGGAAGGTTCAAATGCCAGGAGATCTTCGATGGAGAGAGAAGCATTTTCGGGTATAGGACCCGAAGAAGGTTCGGGCACTTCCGGGACTTCCGGAGAGAGATCCGGTTCAGGCGTGGAAACAGGAACCTCTGTAACGGAAACTGCTGATGAAGGCACCGGGACCGGAGCGGACGGCGCAGAGCGGTACAGAAAGCCCGCAGCCACGAGCAGAGCGAGTGCCGCAATACCAAACAGTATCACAGCCGGAAGATATTTTCTGAAACTCTTCACACCTTGTTTCCTCAAAAGACAAATCGAATCATACTTTCACTATAGCATAGGAAACGGGAGAAAACAATGAAACCGGCCGGAAAGGACAAGAGAAAGAGGCAGAGTTCACATACTGGTAAAAAACCGGAATGAAAGCCCGGCTTGGAAGGCTGTCATTCCGGCTGTTCTTCAGTTTATGGGTAAGCTGGCGTGTATGGCAGGAAAGAAAAGTATTATTCAGCACCGGCTTCTGTCAGACGATCACGGTATTCTTCAAGCAGATTATATATCCCGTCCTCAGAGAGGATCCCGCGTTGGAGATCTCTCGGGAGAAGGCCGGCTTCGTCATCGGCAAAGTCTCGTTTCCACTCATCGCCGGCGTAATACGAGGCAAGCTCATCGGCCTTGGCGCGGTATGCGTCAAGCGCAGCGAGAGTCACCGCAGGATCCGATACCAGTTTCTGAAGTTCCTGGAATATCGTTTCAAAATGCGTGATCCTCCGAACCTGCGGAGCGGGCCCTTTTTCTTTGCCGGAGCGGTCTCCCCGACGGAACTCCTGCAGCAGTTTCCGGTATGCCTGAATGAAAACCGAAGCATCCAGACTGAAAGTCACGCTGTCAAAGCCATAGTCTGCCCACTTTATGGCATCGTTCAGGTTCCCGGCAAAGATATACGACTCCTTCCCGGACTCCCGGCATGCACTCAGAATACGTTCAATGGAAGCGGTGAGGAGCGGATGGTCAAACTGAAGGGGAATTCCCAGATCGATGGACAGATCGCACGGCCCGATAAAAATGCCGTCCACGCCAGGAAGTGCGGCGATTTCCTCAATCTGCTCAAGCGACTCCCGGGTCTCGCACTGCGGGATCAGCTTACAGCGGCGGTTAGATTCCGACATGTAGGAGGATACATCCTGCACCAAGGGATCTGTACCCCAGCCTGTGGTACGGTTTGGGCAGTAGCCGCGGCGCCCCAGCGGAGGAAAACGGGCATAATCCACCAGCTCCTTCACCTGATCGAGAGAGCGGATATTGGGAACGATCAGTCCTCTTGCACCAATGTCCAGCATGCGCAGAACAGCCGGCCGCGTGACGGTGCCGATGCGGACGAAAGGCAGCAGCCTGCAGTTTTCAGCTGCCACGATCAGATCCGCTGTCGTTTCTTCAGAGAAAGGGCCGTGCTCCGTATCAATGATCACATAATCCAGTCCGGCGTGACCAAGAGCTTCCATGACTCCTCGACCGCCAAGTTCAAAAAAGGTACCGAAAGAAGCAGTTCGCATAAAGTCCTCCCAGTCTGCAGCACAAAACGCTCTTCGTTATCAATTCTATTATACCGGCCTGCAGAGAAAACCGTCAATCCCTGTCCCGGAACATGCGGGTTGTGAAGTGAAGTTCCCTCGGAGAAGGCACTGCGGAAGAACGTTTATTTTGCATCCCTGCTTTCTTCAGGCATGTAACGGTGAAGACCTTCTGCGGCAAGTGCCCCGGCCTGTTTCATTCCGTTCAGCAAAGTGTTGATCTTGGCCTTCTCATAAGGGACATAGTTGTTGAACTCCGGATGGGTGCGTTCCAGCCGGATCGCGCCGAACATGCAGCGTGTGGTGCAGATGCCGCAGCCGATGCAGCGGTGGGGGTCGATCCGTGTAACACCGCAGCCAAGGCATTTGTGACTCTGGGCCTGTTCGGGAGAAATCACGATGCTGCTTGTGTCAAGCAGATAAAACTCCCGCGGGTCTCGTGCCAGGGTCAGATCGTGCCCGGAATGAATGTGGCGGTGGATGGATACAGCGGCCTGGTGCCCGTCTTCGATCATCTCTGCTGGTTCTGTGTGAATGGAGGCAAACACATCGGGATAGACTGCAGCGAATTGTTTTTTGTCCGGTACACCGGACATGATATCAACGCCGAGCCGGACCATGATTGCCTTTTCCGCAGCACTGCAGGGAAGTTCTTCGGCAAAGAGCGTCACAGGATATCCGGTCTGCGCCAGAAAATAAGCACAGCTGAGCGCCGCAGGATCAGAACCGACAACGGCGATCCTCTCCTTATGGTCCTTGCCTGTGCCGTTCATTCGTATCTTTTGCGGGATGAGTTTTTCCTGCAGCAGTTCCTGTTTTTCCGCAAGAGTGCAGACAGCTTTCGCGATCTCCATCGGTGCATCGATCAGAGACCGGGTGCAGGCCGATTCACAGGGGTGCCCGCATCTGCTGCACAGGGAGGGGAAGGGATTATCCCGGCGTATCAGTTTCAGAGCGGCCAGATCGTGTCCCCCTTCCATGAGCTTCATCACACCTTGAATCGATACGTGTGCGGGGCAGGCTGCTTTGCAGGGGGCAGTGCCGGAGGGATAGCAGCTGCGGCGATTGTCATTCCGGTAGTTCTCGTTCCACTTCTTCTTTCCCCAGAACAGAGTTCCGGAAGGAAGGTCCTGACACGGATACTCCACCGGCCCGTCTTTTGTGTACAGCCGCTGACCGAGTTTAGCCGCTCCTGCGGGACATACCTCTGTGCACTTGCCGCATGCAACGCATTTTTCCGTGTTAACGACTGCACGATAGCAGGAAGCGGAGAGATTCGGGGCATTGAAATACTGGGAGCAGCGCAGAGCAAAGCAGTTTCCTACAGAGCAGTTGCAGATCGAGAAGATCTCATCTCCACCGTCTCCGTTCGTGATCTGATGCATATATCCGTTCTCTTCCGTCTGTCTCAGAACGGCAAGGATCTCCTCATAGCTTGCCCGGTTCGCCTTGCCTGTTTCAACGAGATAATCCGAATAGTCTCCGAGAGAGATGCAGCTCCCCTCAGGAAGTTCTCCGCAGCCCTGCCCGAGGGCGATCATAGTTTTACGGCAGACACAGTCCTGAATGGCGTAATGTCCCTCATATTTTTTCAGCCAATAACTCAGTCGCTCAATGTCAACCGCCTGGCTTTCCTTCGGGATCGCACGCTCAACAGGGATCACATGGAAACCAAGCCCTGCTCCACCGGGAGGTACCATACCGGAAATAAGCTTCAGAGGCTCCAGAGACATCTCATAAAAGAATCGCGGAGCGAGGGAACCGAGTTTCCGTACCAGCTCTTTGTTGAGCATGATATTTTCGGCACTTCCCACGACAAAGATCGGAAGGACATACTGTTTATGCCGGTCATCGTTGTGCCGGTTGTATTCCACGATACCAAGCTGTGCCATTTCATCAAGGATCGCTTGTGTTTTTTCCGTGCTCCAGCGGAGTTTCTTGGCCAGTTCCTCCGGCGTGACAGGGTTGCGCACGCCCATCTTCAGAGCCGCATGTGCCATGTCATCCGAGAGGATCGCATCAAGAAGCTTGTATTCCATGCGCTCCTCGTCCATTCTGACAAGTCCGGCTTTGACGTCCATGCAATCAGTCAGCATACGCGCGGCTTTCCTGATTAAAGGTCTCATTCTGTATCACTCCTGTTAAAACGGTTAATTGCTGTATCATGTTGATACGGGTCCGCACTGGAGTTTGTTTCCGGGCATTCCTGAAGTGTTTCCCGTCCTGTTATTGCCAGAACAGGGTAACGGGGGAACAACTCTGCGAGCTCAGACGTGGATTTGCCCGCAATTCTTCCGCATCCGGCGGAGACGGGTGCAAAAGAAAGTTACAGTCTGCGGACGATCCGGCTTTTCATATCTGCGATACTGGCTTATTCCAGATGCAGGGAAGCAAGCCACTCCCCGAGTTCTCTTTCAGAGGTTCTGGCGGAAAAACGCCTTCCATTCAAAACTGCAGCACCTTTTGAAAGCACGGCGATACGGCCCTGACCTTCACCGAGCTGACTGCCTCCGGAGGTGAAGAAGGGAACAATGGTCTTGCCGCTGAAATCATAGGCCTCCAGAAAACTGTCGATGATGCTCGGCTCACGGTACCACCAGATGGGAAAACCCAGAAAAACGATTTCTGCAGCTGCCACAGGTGCGTCTGTGTCCGCAAGTGCCGGTCGGCAGTCCGGGTCCTGCATCTCAACGGTGCTGCGGGCTTTTTTGTCCATCCAGTTCAGGTCGCGCCGCTCATAGGGGACGGCAGGTTTGATTTCGTAAAGTTCAGCTTCTGAAGCTGAGGCGAGTGTTTTAGCCAGCCTGGCGGTAGTTCCGCCGGCGGAAAAGTAAGCGACCAGTCTCTTACTCATTCTTGATGTATTCCTTTCTTTCAGTCATCCCAGATCTCTTTAGCCTGACGAAAGACCGCCCAGCCTTTTGGCCAGCCGACGTACATCGCGGTATGGGTGACGATGGCGGCGATTTCAGACTTCGTTACACCGTTGTTCTTCGCATTCTGCAGATGATAGCCGAGGGATGAATCCGTGATGCCCGATGCCATCAGGGAAACCACGGTGACGATGCATTTGGTCTTGATGTCGAGAGTTTCTTCGTTCCAGATTTCCCCGAACAGCATATCATCGTTGAGGTGAGCGAACATCGGCGCAAAATCGCCGAGCTGGTCCCGCCCGGCCGTTTGCGTGATCTTTTTGTTCATGTTGATTTCTCCTTATTTTTTGATATACTTCAGATCCTTTTCAGGAAGAGAGGCTTCTTCAGAATGAAAGCGTTCGACTGTCATGTGCAGATCGTATTTCTCCCGAAGGGCGGCGATCCGCTCCATCATGGGGGAGGCGTGATGCATGTCGATAGCTGCCTGATCATGCCATTGGTCAATGAGCAGCACTGTTTCGGAATCGCTCATCGGGAAATAGTATTCATAGCGCAGATTGCCTTCTTCCGCACGGATGGCTGCCACAGTGCCACTGCGGACCATTTCTTCCGCAAAACGCCTGGCGCTGCCGTTTTTCCCCGTATAATAGATATTTACAGTGATCATAGCAATCCTCCCAGCAGGGTCTGTATAAAAGTACAGGCCATGTCATAGGTACTCATATAGACATAATGGATTCCGGCTTCCCGCATGGCCTGTTGCTGCTTTTCCGTCACAACGGTGTAAGGGTAAAGGCCATAGACAAAGGGAAGAAAAGCGTAGAGAAAAGTCTGTCTGCTCTGTTCGCTGAGCCGCGGAACAAATGTCTGCAGACAGCGGTCGAGCGCTGCGCTCGATTCACCGTAAGAGGCCTTGAATTCCACAAGGCATTCCATGCGGGAATTCGATTCCATATCATAGAGGTTCATGCTCAGCAGTTTGAGCATCAGGGGTCTCCGTTCCAGAATATGCGCCAGCTCAGAAGCCAGTTCATCCGGAGACAGCCTGGTTTCACGCACACAGAGCATGTTCAGGTCCTTCGTGTAATATTCATACTCCTGCTGGAACAAAGCCAGGAAGATCTCTTCCTTCGTTTCAAAATAATTGTAAATTGAGGTGCGGGTAAAAGAAGTGAGCTGACCGATCTCCTTCAGCGTGATTTCCCGGAAACTCATGGTTTCATAAAGCTTCCTGCAGGCGGCAATGATCTCTTCCTTGCGGGCAGCAGTCAATGCAGGCGATCCTTTCGGCATGGGATGATCCCTCCTGAAACAGAAAATGACACGATGTCAGAACAGATTATAGAATTATTCTGACACCGTGTCAATAGTATTTATGAAATCGTTTTTCAATATAAAAGAAGAACGGTTACTCTTTAACAGAATAACCGTTCTTCTGGTGCTCCAGCGGGGACTCGAACCCCGGACACCCTGCTTAAAAGGCAGGTGCTCTACCGCCTGAGCTACTGGGGCATGTCATATCCGCCTGAAAAACAGGCGGGAAAAAAGAAATGGCTGGGATGGCGGGACTCGAACCCACTATATCGGAGTCAAAGTCCGGTGTGTTACCATTACACTACATCCCAATATAGGATCCGGCAGATGCCCTGGCAGAAAAAAGTGGGCTGGGATATGGGGCTCGAACCCACGACACCCGGAACCACAACCCGGTGCGCTACCAACTGAGCTAATCCCACGATTATGAACCGCGGAGGCTTTTTCCTATGCCAAGCGGAATTCGAAACGGAATCCTCCTGGCATAACACTTGGCACGCCAAAAGGGATTCGAACCCCTGACCTACTGCTTAGAAGGCAGTTGCTCTATCCTGCTGAGCTATTGGCGCATATCTGCCTTGCAAGGGAAGGTTGGAGCA
>JAEEGL012527273.1_pt1 | contig 20651 bp, 16 predicted proteins | sample 9134231 | NCBI WGS metagenome assembly JAEEGL01 (sample SAMN16246548, study PRJNA631951) | gut metagenome | biome: gut microbiome; feature: rumen; material: fiber-attached | host: Bos | place: Iran: Karaj | collected 2018-10
ACAGTCTGTGTGCTTTCGCCTGTGTCAGTATCCGCTAATGTAATGGTACTCAGGGAACTTGCTCTTGCGTCCGACACAGCTTTTTTAAAATATGCCGTGTCGGACATATTAAAAAAATCAGAACCCGCAGAGCTTGCCGCCGCCCCGATCTCGACGGTGATCACTCCGTCGCTTTCGCTGATGCTGATGCTATGATAATGGTCGAAGTCCTTGTTCTCGACGCTGTGGCACATAACCGTCATGCTCTTGATGCTTCCCAGGGAAAGCGTGCCCCACCGTGCCGCATCGCCGTTAAAGCTGAAACTGCTGGCCTGCAGGCTTGTCGCCTTCAGCAGGCTGGCCGTCGTCACGCCGCTGGTCAGTTTGCTGATCTCCGCGTCCACCGCGCTCAATTCATTTGCGGTAACATATCCTTCCAGATTGATTTTACTGGCAGAAATCAAGACGCTTTGCGCGGTCTGGTTTATCGTGCTAGAAACGTCACCTTTTCGTACACATAAAGAAATATCAGTTGCGTTTTGTGAAATGGATGAATAAAGTCCGCTTGCCGTATTTGAAACTTCGCTTCTAATCTGGCTTGCGGTTTGCGTAATAGAAGAATAAACAGAACTCTGCGTGGCCCAGACAGCCGAACGGATTTCTCTGTCCGTGACCTCAATGCTTGCGCCTAACTCGCTGACCGCGTTTTCCACGTGGAGCAGGATATTGCTGGCAGTCTGGACGATTTCGCTGTATATCTGGCTGTTAGCGGCGTGAACCTCGCTCCTGATCTGCGTAGCGGTCTGGGTGATACTGCTGCCGAGATTGTTCGTTTTGTCGAGCACTTCGCTGTAAATCTCGTTCGCCCTTACGTTTACCTGTGCGAAGTTCTCCCGTGCGTAGCCATCAAGCGTGTCAATATTCCGGGCCAAAAGAGCAATTCGGTCACGCTCCACCTGCAAATCTGTGTCTTCCGCCAATATCGTTCCGTCTACCGCCAATTGCCATGCGCCGTTCCGATATACGTAGATTTTGTCGGATCGCAGGTCGTTCCAGTTGTAACCAGCGTCATCATTCCAGTTGAAGTCCAGCGCAGCGTCCCACGAATCCTGATCTGCCGTATCAATCCAAATGTCGTTTTCCTTCAGGCCGCGCCCGTTGATGGATGTTGGCGTGCCATCTGTGTGACTGTTCTGCACCACCGTTGTCGGCCTTTGCCCGGCAGCGATGGAAACGGAACTCGCGGTCTGGTGGATATAGGTATAAATGTCGCTGGTTGCACCGTATACCTCAGCGCGGATTTGCTCTGCGGATTGTTCGATCAGTGAACGGTAAACCTCGACCTGCCCTTGTTCGTTCGCCAGTTCAGAGATTTTCTGAGAAATCAGAATGTCAGCGGTGTTGACGAAATCAGAATAGGTCACAAGCTGCTGCCTATCCGCTACCAACTGCCATTGGTCGTTTTTCCAAACCCATGCCTTTGCGCCCTGTACCTGTGTCCAGTCGTAATCCTCGTCATGTATCCAGTCGAAGCCATCTGCGCCGTCCCATGTTCCGTCGTGGACAGATTCAATCCAAATATCGCCATCTTTGGGTGTATAGGAAGATCCGCGCGGGTCAGTGTCGTTGACGATCGTACGGTTGCCCGCGTTTATGATCTGCTGGCGTATGCCGCTTGCAGTCATGTTGATATAGTTGTAAAGATTCTGCTCAGTGTTGGCAAGGTCTACCCGGATATCGCTTGCCGTCTGGCCAATGGAGCTGTATACCTGAGATTGGGACGCATACACGGAGGATTCTACACGCGCGGCCTCCTGCGTGATGCGGCTCATGATTGTTTCGTCCGCTCCCAGGCTGTCGATGCCTGTTTTGCTGATAATGCGCTCTGTTCTGGTAGCATCTGAATATTCGGTATTATAGATGGCGTAAGGGTTTTCCTTAATCCATGCGCGATAGGCTTCTTCTGAAACGTCTGCCGTAGGGTCAGACGCTTGTGTTTGTGCTTTCCAATCCTCAAATGGGAGTTCAATCTTTGCGGAATCTTCCACGTAACGCGCGGTACAGGTGAGTTCTGTAAGTGCGGTCACACGACCAGCCTGTGCCAGTTCGTCCCATTCGGATTCAGTCGCCAACCAATTAAACTTTTCATCCGTTTGGGTATAGAAAGTCTGGAATTTTTTGAACGGCTCTTCAAGAGCTTCGGCTAAGGCGCCACCTCCGCCACCGCCGCCACCACCGCCTCCAGATAATGCAGAGCCAGTAGAACTCGACAAAATAGGAGAATACTCACGAGAATCAAGATACGTTTTGTTATATAGGCTAAGCGTGTCATTAGCAGGATTTGATAAATCCAATTCCATCCTGCCAACAACCATTGCCTCTCCAGAATAGCCTTCTATGTCATTGAACACATCACCGAAATTAATTTTTCCAATTGACGGATTCAAATAGCAAAAATCGACATAGCCAATGTCAACGGTGATCGGAGGCTTATCGTCGTTCATGCCGAGACGATCGATAAATGACATCGCTGCCGCTCTGAGGTCTTCTTCTGTAAATCTATCGCTAAACGTTTCCTTTTTAATAATTCTTCCGTACTTAGCGATCATTGCCGGGATTTCAATAAGCCCATCATTTTCAGAAATAGTTACGGGATTATGACTACCAGAATTTGATCCGCCTATCGGTCGAAGAATTGAAAAAATGCTTTCTCCTGATTCATGATCAGTACGATCTTTTACGTTTTCACCAAGACGTATAAGATTTGTTTTTGTTTCGCCAACTTGCTTAAGATAATTAATTGAATGGCCAGCTTGCGTTTTATTTATAGTAATGCATCCACCAAAGCGCTTTACAAGTTGCTCATCTAAAGTGCTTTTTGGATCAACGTTATCTTCATGTTTAAAATAAACATTGGTATCAGTAAATTCTACAGTTCCAACAGAAAATCTTTTTCGTGATTCAACCTGACTATTATGCTGGTTGACACAATTAGAAAAAAAGCTGCTTATACTCGTCGTGCTTTCATATTCAGACAATTCGCTATCGGATAAGAAGTTAAGGGCACCTTCGCAATAAATCTCTTTCTTACCGAAAATATCTTTATCAGAAGTCAACACTCGACCATAGAAAATCTCATCGTCATCGCTGTCGATGGTAACGAATGTCACCATCGGAGTCAAACTAGAATACGCTGGATGATCAGAATGTATAAAGAAAGAAAAAGTAAAGGGTTGGCCCCATTCAAAAGTAACCTTCGGCTTTTCTATCAGACTGTCTGTAGAATCGCTCTGATATATCAATGTTCTCGAGGCATCGGATAGATTTTGTATATAAACTTTGTACATCGCAATGCCTCCTTATGGGTATTGTTCATCAACTGTTCCATTATTTAAATAGCGAACAGGTTTAATTTTGTACTTAATTGTAATGTTCGTTCCGTTTTTTCCAGTTTTTGGAACGGTCACTTCGAACCGGCCAATATAATAATGTTGCGGATCATCATCGAATGAAACATGGTGGGTTCTGTTATGAAGGTAATGCCGAATTTCATCATATAAGGCTTGACGCGAAAGCATAGAATAATCAGGATGGCTGGTAAATTCCCACTCGCCTTCGCTGTTATTATACGATGGTTTTCCTGTCAATGCTTCTGACAGATCGATCGGCCCGCTTTCTCGCCCTGGGATTTCCACATAGTTGTTGTAACAAGCTGGCGGAGCAACCATGGGGGGAGAAGTAGGGATCAAACGCCAATCATCCCAAGTGTTCATATTGTCAAACGAAACAGAATAATAAGACATTTGATCCCTCCGTATTACTTTTAGTTACACTTTTAGTGTGGTATTGTTGCGTAAATATCTCGCAAGACTCTTCGACAACTCAGCGTTAACGTATGGGAAGACAGCTTTACCAACAGCTATGCCGTCCATCTCAAACTTAATGCTGCCAATCATTGATCCAATGCCTGACAGGCCATCAGACATGATCTGGCCCATTGCTGTGAGCGCCGCTGCGTTCTGATCGGCCATACGGTTCAAAACCTCAAGGCTTAACGCAGAAGTATCTTGAGGTGCTACAGCAGCTCCTGCCAAGTTCAAAGAAAGCGTTCCAGGAAGCATGTTGCGCATACCGAACGCATCACGTTTGAACTGCCCAAGATCGAGAACCGGGGTTATCACCGGAGCAGTGTCGATGGTTTCGCTAATGGCAAGGGAAAGTTCCTCGGCCTTTGAACGGAATCCAGCAACTAATGCTCCAGCCATTTTTTCGCCAAAGCTAGTCCAAAGCGAGTCTATTTCTGTATAAGAAGAAGCATCACCTGGAGTCATGTTGAAACCAGGCGTGTCAATTCCCGACAATATACCAAAGAAATGAAGAACATCGAATGCAGCATCGCCATACATGGAAGATTCGTTGGAAAAAGAAGAAATTAATTTGCCGAGTTCAATAATCGAGGTCATGCCTTCGATTGCCTTATTAAATACGTCCCAATCTGTTACTTGAGAAATACCGGCATAGAACTGGGCAAAACCATCGCCAAGCTCTTTCATGCCGCCAGCGAAATTCTCAACTTTCGATCCGGCAATAAGCTCCCAGAAACTCTTGTTTGGAAGCGTGTCATTAATAGCGTTTAGCGTAGCAACTGAAGTTTTTAGTTTTTCGAGATCCTCGTCGGTTACGTTTGCGAGATTAGTTACAGCTTTGTCAATTCCATCTGTAGCCATATTCATTTTCTCGGCCTCGAATGAACCAGCTACGCCACCAGCAAAACTCCCAATAAAGGCGCCAAGTTCACCAGTTATGGCCTGAACAACTGGAGTAACAGTATGAATCGTGTCGGCAACCTCTTGCAACTGACCGTCTGACACCCCGGCCGCCTTAAGTGCTGCTCCAATGCCCCATAATGCTGCGCCAGCAAGGCCGATAAACTTAAGCAGATTGACAAAAGCATTTGCACCAGTAAACCAGTTGCTTCCGGTTGTGCTTTCTGCCGCTGTGCCAAATTTACCAGCAAGAGAATTAAGAAGCTCGAACGCGCCAACTGTCGTTGTCAACTTTGATAAAATATCACCGACGGTAGTAAACACAGGTATGATTTTGTCAAGCTGCGTTGTATCTAATTCTTGGTCTTTTGACACTGAAATAACCTTATCGACTAGCAACATTATGCTACCAATAAAGCCAGCCATAGCCGCAAAATCAATTACTTTTCCAACATGCGCAGCTGTGCCGGACATTCCAGAAAAACCTTCAAGAGATGTCGCCGCCTGCCGAAGAGCATCAATACCGACGAACAAATTGATCATGTCGGACATTTTCTGAAGAACATCGACGGCCTTTGATGCTCTGTCTGGGTCGATTTTGCTTAGCTCAGAAAGATCATAAACAAGGCCGCTGATGGCCAGAACAAAACCGATTATTCCGCTTGCTCCGTTTGGAGATTTCAGCTTGCCTTTATCATTCAATGCGCTTACTGAGCCAAGAGCCAGACCCTTTAGTCCTGTAAATATCTGGAATTTGTCAATTATCCAGCCAAGCTTATCAAGAATCGTGGCTGCCGAATCAAGACTATCTTTATCCTTGATCGCAGCAATCCTAGAAATAGCTGTAACCATTGCCTCAATGGACAATGCGAAACCTATCAACCCGGAGCCACTTCTCGCGGTACCACCAGCACTAAGTCCAAACATAGATGGCATATTGCCGAGAGCATCGCCAAGGCCCTTGTAGATAGAAAATGTATTAACAAGTTTGGTTAACTCTTTTAGCACCTCGACTGCACCATTGACGGAATCCTGGCCTTTTTTATCAAAAGCGGACGTTATCTGGCCAAGAGCAGAAATCATAGCTTTAATGGTAACTGCAAAACCAATAATGCCGACAGCACTGCCTAATGTGCTATGGCCCAAAGTTCCATTGACTGCTGTAAACGCTCCAACTAGCAAAGAAATTTGAGCAATCGCGTTACCGGCGGCTTCAAACGAACTTTCATTAAAACCAGCCGAAGAAGTTATTCCCAAAACATCTTTGAATGCGTCAAGAATTGCTTTGATCGAATACGCAAAGCCAATTAGCCCAGTAGCTGCGCCAAGCATGCTTCCATGACTACCAAGCATTGACAAATTATTAATAGCAGTAAAAGATCCGACAATAATTGAGATCTGTGTGATGAAACCAATAGCACGATCATAATCGTGTTTCCGAAATTCATCATCAGCAACTATTGCGACAATCTCCTTGAACGCATTTATCATGCTCGTTATGGCATGAGCAAAACCGATTAGACCTGTCGCGGCACCGAACATGTTGCCATGCTTTCCAAGCATTGACAAATCATTGATCATTGTAAAAGTCGTAATCATTCCAGCCATTTTTTCAATGAGAATGGTTGCTTCTTTTATTTGTCCCTCGGTCAGATCCTTCGTGGCTGCAATGATAGAGGTGAATGCTTTAAAGATGGCCTCAATTCCGAAAACGAAACCGATGATCCCTGTAAAAGACCCAAATTTTCTGGCACCGATAGCTGATGTAACACCGGTAACAACTTCAAACGCGGCAATCAAACCGGCTAGCTGGCCTACAATCAAGCCAGTCTTCTCGAAATCAATACTTTCGTCTTTAGTGATTTCGGCAATACGGTTAAAAGCATCAACAAGCACCCACAATGCGCCAGCAAATTCAAGGGCAGCTGTTGCAAAATCCTGTACTTTAGAAGCTGTGTCGCGATTATTTATTTTATCAATTTCTCCAAATGGATGAAAATCACCAATCCACTTCTCTATTGTATTAAAAGGATTGGTGATACCTTTTACAAAATCAGAAAGTGATGTTCCCATCGACTTTCCTAATTTTGAATTCGTTTCTGCTGTTATTTTCAAAAACGAACCGGCCTCTTTGCTTAGTTTTCCTGTTCCCTTAAAAAATTTGCCAAGACCGGACAATGCTGAAGAACCAGAAAACAGCAAACTTATTTGGCCTAGCCCTTTTGCATCCTCAACCGCGCTGTCAAAGATACTATCCCAGCTATCCTCTCCATTTCCGCCAAAGAACTTAGAAAGCATCTGACGAAAACTGTCAATTTTAGAAGGAATGTCAGCAATCAATTCGTCGATGTTCTGTTTCGCTGTTTCCCAGTCTTTTTTCATTCTTTCGACAAAGCCTTTAAACTTAGTTATAACCGAGTCGTTTTCTTCAAAATCAGCATAAGAAAAATCCGACATGCCGCCGCTAGCAATAAGTTTAGTCCTGTCTATTGGTTTTAAAGCTTGTGGCGAAATTACTTTACTTGGACTAAGAAAATTGTAAATAGTTTCGAATAATTTGGACAAACCAGAACTTATTTTTCCACCAATTCCAGAATCTGCTATAAAATCAGAAATCTCTGTCCAACCGTCCCAATTTTTTACGGCATTCCATTTTTCTTGCAGCCAGCCTATTGTATTATCAAATCCACTTTTGCCATCTTCAGACCCTTCAGGAGCTTTAAAGAATCCAAGAATTCCAGACCATATGTTGTCAACAGCGCCATGAAGCTTATTATCTGGATTATTCCACCATTTTAAAATTTCATTCCATTTTGCTGAAATAGTCCCATATGCTCCAACAAGCCATTCGACTGTCTTATCAAATCCGCTTTTGCCATCTTCAGACCCTTCAGACCCTTCAGGAGCTTTAAAGAATCCGAGAATTCCAGACCATATGTTGTCAACAGCACCATGAAGCTTATTATCTGGATTATTCCACCATTTTAAAATTTCATTCCATTTTGCTGAAATAGTCCCATATGCTCCAACAAGCCATTCAACCGTCTTATCGAATCCACTTTTGCCATCTTCAGACCCTTCAGGAGCTTTAAAGAATCCAAGAATTCCAGACCATATATTACCTAGCACATCTTTAAGTGCCGAGCCGTCAAACCAATTCTTAAAATTCTGCCATTTTGAAGATATTTTTTCAGGAATGCTGGAAAACCAATCGATCGCTGTTTTTATACCTCCGGACGAAGATTCCTTAAGGATATTGAATACGTCTTTGAGATTATTCGTGCCCTTAAACTTCGTTTGCAAAAGCGTGCCGAAAGAAGTAATTTTGTCAAACAGCCAATCAAATATTGGGCTTACCTTCTCGCCAACCCAGCCGAAGACATCTCTTACAGTTCCAAAAACAGCATGCAATATAGAAAAGAATCCTTCCAAAGCAGAGGAAATCTTATTAATTCGACTGTCTTTGATCGACTTATCACCAAGCCATTTTTGCAAAGAGGATGCAAACTTTGCAAAGCCTTTCGTTATGTCAGCAAGACGCTTTTTATCGAATTTACCGAAAATGGTAGACCACGCGTCAGAAACTGCATTTTTAACTGTAGCAAATACTTGCACAAGTTGAATGATAGCGTCTTTCACAGCATCTCTGGTTTTCTTAACCGTCCCATCGATGTTTACAACACTTTCGCTCCAACCTCTAAGCGCTTCATTTCTGGCATTCGCTGATTCCTCTAGTACATTAGATATTGCATCGCTAATCGGAGTCCAAAAAGCGGTTGCATCTTTATCGCTGCCGAAGATGTACTCGTAAGACGTAGCCCAACCAGACTGAGCAGCTTCTTTCAAAGCCTCCATCATCTTTGAGAACGTTCGCACCTCGGATGCTGCTGTTTTTGCTTCTTTACCGATTTTAAGAAACCAATCAATAATCTCACGATCATTAGCGGCACGATACCCCATCGATAAAAGGTCAAGCTCTGTAAGTTCTCCGGAATAAATTTTGAAAGTATCTTCAATTGTTTTTTTATCAAACCAATCGTAACGAAGCGTATCCCTAAAATTCTCTGCTGTTACTTCATGAAGTTTTTCAATACCTTTTTCAGTTACTTCTTTTGCATAATATTTGCCAGATTGGGCAATCAATGCCCCGTTCTTCGCGGCCACCTGTATTGCAATTTTCTTAAAATCTGGCGTTGCGATGCCAGCATATTCCATTGTTTTCCAGTCTTTGGCCTCGAAATGACCCATGCTGAACGCATCGCCCAAATTAAACAAAGCGCGGCTTGCTTCAGCTGCACCTTTTCCTGCAAGAGCAGCCAAATTGTGCAAACCCTTTACCGTAGATACTGCTTCATCCAAATCGACGCCCATGTTGGTCAGCGTCGGAAGCGAGCGCATCATGTCTGAAAAACTATAGATAGTCTGATCGGCGTATCTATTGAGGTCCTCGATCTTCTTTTTTACTTCGGACCGATGCATATCTGAATCATAAACGCCGCCCATCTTTTTCGTATAAGCTTCGACGGTGCTATTCATGATTGCACGAAGAGAATCTACCTTCGTTTCATATTCCTGAAAGCCTGTAGTAAGGGGTTCTGTCGTAAACGAACGAACCATCTTGATCGCAGACTGTTCGAGATTATAAGCGATATCCAGACCAAATAGCCGGCTTACATCTTTATATACACTATTTATGGCGTTGCCAACTGCTTTTATAGGAGCAGTCATACCATTGAATGCCGCTTTGGCGACAGACCCTATTTTGGACAAGGAATTTTGAAGATTAGTTGCAGATTGAGCGGGCTCTTTAAACTGGAGATACTTTTCAGACGCCTTTGAAACTTCGTTGAAAGAATCAGCGGCTCCTTCCAAATCAAGACCTTCACGCAAAGCTGCCAGACTGGCTAAACTTTCTTTCACGCCTTCTTCGAACTGTTGATTGTCAAATCTCATTGCCACAAGGCGCTCGTCAATTTCTCTCGACATCAGGAAACCACCTCCTTCCAAGCAACTTCTGCCATTTCATCAAAAATAGGCTGTATGGCGGGGTTTATGTAATCCCGTCCTTCAACCCAACCACCATTTCTTGTGCCATGGCCATACTGAAGAATCAAAGCAATATTAACGCCACGATTAACATTAGTGTTTTTCCAGTAAACAACTATACGGTTGTCTTCCTCGATTATTTCGTAAGTCCAACTTGAAGCAGTTTTTCCAGTATCAACTGGAGTAGCTTTTGACAAGGCTTTTACGCCACGATCGCCAAACACATGCAATTTATGCATATAATGCCGTTCAAGAACTTTATGAAAAAATTTTTCTGTTTTCTTAAAGTTTCCTTGATGGGAAAAACTAATAACCTTTGGCATATAATCAACCCCGACTACCAGTTTTTGCTTTTCGGCTTGCATTCAAAGCTCTTCGCATAGCAAGATTATCTTTACGGCTCATCTTTTCATGCGAGCCTTCTTTAATGCTGCATACCTGAATCAACATGAGCAGCCGGTTCAAGTGCCATTTTTCACATTCGAACGGTATGTTATAAAACACCATCCAATAGTAAATGATCTCAGATGTGATTATTTCTTTTTTTACAGGATGAGAATCTTTTTTACGATTTGTTATCGTTGTGGCGGTCATACTATCTGTTATATAATCGCGAATTCGAATGCGTTCGGACAAAGGTATTCTCAAAAGAAGTTCTTTATCTATATTCTGATCGATGCACATACATCGTATATAATCAAAATTTTCCTCGTCTGATAAATTCTCAGCATTCATATAACTTTTATGCCATTTTGATTCCCATCTGGAAACAGATAAAAGCGAATGCTCCAAGACAATCGTTCTCGGCTTCATATCTACAAACGTCTGGGTTGATTCATCGTAAAATTCTCCGCCAGGGATATGTACTTGGAGCATACGCAAGTCCTTTCTTACTCAGTAGTTGTCGGCAAACTGACAACGTTATTTGCTTCGACAGACGCGATATTCTTACGAGCCTCTGCCGCAAGTTTCGCAGGCAAAATCCCAATCATAAATTCAGAAGCCTTATTGGAGTCCGAAATCAGCTCCATAAAAAGCTGAGAATATGCATCTGTCTGACGGAATTCATCGCGAACGTCGGCGTTCTTAATAAACTGGCGGCCATCAATGCTTTTCTTGCCAACAGAATTAAGAATAATAGCATCGATAAGGTCCATAATTTCGCCGCCATCATTTGTGCGAGACAAAGTACGCAGCATGCCATCCATGCCTTCAATATTACGAGCACGAATCTTAAAAGATTCTGCTTCATTCAGATGGAAATACCAAGTATCAGTATACATTTTTCCATCAAAACCTTCGTAAGTAAAAGTGCGAGTAATCATGAGTCTTTCTCCTTTCAATTTTCAAGAAAAAATAAGAAAATGTCCCCATGGCAGCCTATTATAGACCACCATGGGGAAGCAAAACAAAACTTAGGTAACAGCCTTCAATGCGGTAATGATCGCATCAGGAGTAGGAAGAGAAGCAGGATCATTGGTAGAACCGTACAGCAAATTTTCCAGCGCGGTCATCTTAGCAGTACCCAACTCGATAGAGTCAAAGGTCATGGTGGAAGTGGGCTTCATGCCAGTCACAGGAACAGGCAGAGAAGAGCAATCCCAGCTGAACTCAATCGCATCAGGACTGTCATTGATGGTTGTGAATTCCTGGTCGGAAGGATCGCAGGTAGCGTTATAAATAATGTGAATCACGTAGCCCCCGACAGTCTGGTCATTACTCTTTTCAGTACGATAGCAAAGACCAAATGCCTTACGAGTCTGCTGACCAACATGCACGCCACTAAGACCAGTAGGAGTAGCCTTACCCTGGCATTCTTCGAATTCTTCAGGATAATGATAAGCGCCAATAGAGAACTTGAAGTCCTCGGCAGAACGCATGGTGGCATACTTGATGTTGTCGGCCCACAAGTCAGTAGCTTCAGCGCCTTCAGGGCTTTCGTTCACACTGGTCAGACCATTCCAAGCGATGCCATCGCCATAGCCGCCACCAACAGCAATAGGATAGAACACGCCCTGGCTAACGCCACTCTGATAAAAACGCTCGCCAGTTCCGTCCCAAGTCAATCTAGACATAATACAGTCCCTCCTTAATAGTAAATCTTATACACAAAATGATGCAGATTATCGGCAGTGTACGTCCGGTCAAAATGAATCAACTTAAATGAATGAAGCATTACGTCACTTAGATCATCGTCTGGGTCATCACTAATGTATGTAACCAAATATGCTTTTTTGGCGGCATAAACCTTGTTATCGGCATATTTCGTATCGATTTCATCAAGCTCATATCGAAAACATGGATATGACATTTGAAAAGATGACGGCGTTTGAAAGTAAACGTTTTCCGATCCGAGAACACGTTCGAGTTCAGCTTGAAGCTGTAACCTTTTTTCCATTGTAGACTCCTCCCAATGTTAACAATATTCTCGGATGAGAAATTTCAAAGTTAGTTACTTTCCAATAAACACCCATCCATTTTACATATCGTATTGCACCGACATTCTTGAATGCAAAATCGTCAGCTAAAATGTTTATCTGGTTAGTAGGGGTTATATCCTCATTCACAGAACCACTATCCGCTAGCCGGTTATCTCCGCCCCATCGCAAATACATTTTTTTAACGTTTCCATAATAGTAGCGTTCTTCTCGCTGCTCTTCGTAAACGCCAGGACGAATCTCTTTTGTCGTTACATACCCAACTTCACCATAAAATCGTTCCATTTTGATCACCTCAAAGAAGGGCTAATGCCCAAAAATTAAAAAAGCATCAGCCCTTCTTGAGCTAACGTTAATTAGTAGCTGCCCAGAGAATAATAAGTGGCGCTCGAATCGACAGTAGTATCAGTGGTCAAAGAATATACACCATCATCTTCCTCATAGAAACCCTGGGTCTTAGGATTGCCAGTCGGAGAAGCAACTTCGGTCATCACGCCACGTACATAATAGGTCTTATCATCATCGGCAGTAGTATCCGCAGTCTTGCGCCAGACGGAACCATCCTTCTCATAGTAGCCGAGAGCCTTAGGATTGGCACCATCGGCGGGAGCAACAGCGTAATACTGAGGACCAGCGGAAGCGATTTCGAACACCATGGCAGAGAAGGGCTTGGTCAGCATGCCGCTCAGCCGGGTTTCAATCAGATACTTGTACTGGTTGAAGTCAATATCGAAGTCGTCGAAGAAGTCAGTCTGGCCGCGCTTGTTGCTGCCAAAGGTGTAGTCCTTCAGGTCGACGGCGATACCCATCAGACGCTTGCCATTCCGAGTCAGATTCTCCATCTGGGGAATGGTAACGATCTTGCTAACACGCAGCTTACGAGCCAGAGCGTCGACAGTCTCATACAGAGGATGGCCAATCTGATCTTCCAGCAGAAGCATCTCAGCAACCCACACTTCAGAAGTGAAGAAGATCAGGTTGCCACTGCCACGATACTTATACCGATTACGGATCATCTGCTTCAGCATGTTCTTAGCAGTAGCGGCGTCATCAGTACCAGCAGGAACATTAACTTTGATGGCATACAGGTCGTCATCAGTCCAGATGGGCTTAATATGCGCTTCCTGAATCTTATCTTCGCTCAGAGCGTCACGGCCATCGCCAATGATCGCAGCACGGGCAACTTCTTCATTCAGCATGTCGCGCATTTCGACCTTCACCCAGGCCAGCACATCAAAATCGGTGATGTCGTCGATGTCATCCTTATCGAACTTCTGCTTTTTGTAGACAGTCTGAGGATCAACGGTCCGGCGCAGAAGGTTGAACACTTCGTTCTTCTTTTCATTACCTTTCACGTAACCTAGAGCACGAGCTTCTTCCATGGTAATGTTGGCATGCACAGTGCGGATACGAGCGAAAGGAGTTTTCCGAACGCCGTTCATCACGACATTCACCCAATCGTCAGGACGACGGATAAAGTCAGGCCGATCATCCAGATTCTTGTAATCCGGGAACAGGTAATCAATATTAGCAATGCCATACTGCTGTTCAGTACCATCATCATTGTACACAGCATGCTTCAGGGTGTCATCGTTCTCCAGAGCTTCGGTCCAGGCATCTTTCATGGAGCCCAGCCGACGAGCACGATCGATAATCTTCTTCTGAGCGGCATGAGTCAGAACTTCTTCATGAGCCGCTTCCTGGTCAAACACATTCTTTTTCATAGTCAACACCTCTCCATCATCATCGGCGTGTTCCGCCTCATCTTCGCCTTCGTCTTTTTCTCCGGCTTTCTTAACCGCATTCTCAATCAGGTAATAACAAAGATTGTGCTGCTCTTCGGTCATATTGTCCCAAACTTCCTTAGGGGACTTACCTTCATCGGCATGCTCCAGCTCTTCCTGATCGTTAGTGGTTTCTTCCACTTTTTCTTCATCAAGCTTCTCTTCCATGCTCTGTTCCTCACTTTCATCGGAATGAGAAAGAAAGATCGTGCCATCATCATTATAGATAATGGCTTCATCATCTTTCTCTTCCCCGTTATCGCCATGAGCAAGAGACACGTTTTCGATTGTTGCCCCCATATTTGCTCCAGCGATCACCAGGCTCACTTCACGAATATCACCATGCACGACATTGCCCTTACCCTGGTGCTTCAAACCACCAGCATAAATAGACAAACTGCCAATATCGCCATGCTGGACAAGCTCTTTGGCGAGCTGTGCTTTTTCGTTATCATTAAAAAAGCAATCAGCCCACATATCGCCGTTTTTGCCCTTTTTCTTCAGGATTGCATGACCGAGAACCATATCCGGATCATCATGTTTGTGCATCCAGACAAGCGGCACTTTCTTACCATCATTTTCGTCAAAAGCGCCAGGCATGATCGTACGGCCATCGGAACACAGAATATTCGTTTTTGTAGCCCAGCCGCTAAAATCCGGTACATTCGGCATATGCGCTACACCTCTTTTTGTTCAGTTGAAGTTGTGCTCCCGCCCGAATCACCACTTGTGGAACCGTCATAACTGATGCTATCTTTCATTTTGAGGTTCTTATTTACCAACTCATTTGCCGCAGGATCGTCGACCGGTGTGTATCCGATAATCGCACGGAAATCGTTAGAACTAAGAATCGCATTACGAGTAAACACATCAGCAATACGAGCAAGTTCAAGCGCGGGAACAAGTTTAAAAGGATTACGAAAGAATTGAATCGACTCATGACGAGATCGAGCCGTTTTCGAAAGGAATTTGCGCTTTCTTTCGTCGGCGATCGCAGCAGCAATCGGTTCAACCGTTCGATTATAGTAATTCAGCATCGTCTTCTCGTCAGCAGTGCCATCAAGAACCGATGCTGTAATACTCAGTTGGCTGTATAGCATTGTGGTTAGGTATTCAATCTGAGCCAAAAGATTATTTTCCACTGGCCGATTAAGCTGAATGATCTTTTCGGTAGCCTGAGCATACGCCACGCCATATTTGGAGTTAGCCAGCTGAGCCTCGAGATCTTCCATTCGTTTGTTGACCTGATTTCGCTTAAGCTCGGTACCAACTGTATATGGAAGCTGAATAATCATGTTTAGCTTATCGGAGCCATTCCGTTCGTCTATGACGTCAAGGATGTTCAGCTTTCGAATCAGTCTCTGTGCAGTTGAATTTCGTTCGTTCATGACCGCATAGAACGGATTCTCGATAATGCTGGTGGTACGTTTATCTACCACAACCTCTTCCATCTTACCAGAACGGTCATTATACAGACGAACCCGGACATGCCTCGGGAACCATTCCAGAATCTTTCCTGCTCTAATCGTTTGAATATTGAAACCGGAAGAAGACTCAGGATCAATGTCAACATCAACCGGAACCTCCGCAACGCATCCTTCGTCAAGCATGCTCATGACAACATCCTGCAAGTACGCACGAGAAGTTTGGTCAATGTTTGCTTCTGTTGACATAATATTTTCGAGGCCGTCATCGATTACGTTTTTAAAACGCCCTTGCTCATCCATACGAACATGGTGCATTTCCATTGCGGCAACGTCAAGCGATAACCGATTATAAATCGCGTTAATAATTGACCGTTCATTGCCACGAGTAAGACGTGTTCTATCTATTCTATCGGAATAGCTTGGCCCATAATACCTATAAGTCGCGGGATGATCTCGACCATTAAATGCATTCCAGGCATGCTGAAGCCTATCTCTAAATCGTTCAAACATGATCCCTCACTCAAACGCTTCTCCGTAAATCTTATAAGCCACGTAAGCATCCATCATGGCAGCTACGGGGTCAATCTTTTCGTCGTTGCGTTTTTTATACAATTTTTTGTTGTTGTTATTGTCTTTTAGAATAATAGCATTTCCCATGGCATAACTCATAAGCTGCTCATCAAATAAAAGCAGCCGATCTTCTGCCATCTTTTTCAACTCACCAAGCGGAACAGATTCTGTTTTTGCGCCCTGAATTACTTTCTCAATTCCGTATTCACCATGCTCCCGAGCCCAACGTTCCACAAAATCTTTCGCGTTGTATGGGTCGTATCCGAAACAGCATACGTCATATTCTTTTTCGCTGATGTGCCGGTCAAGATCATCATATACATCCATCATCTTTAACACGGAACCCGGCATGACTACAAGGGTGCCTTCATTAACAAACTCATCATACTTCTGCCGCGATGCCATTGAAAGATGTGCCATTGTTCTCTCAGTGACATATGCTCTGCACTTAATGCCGAACTCTCCTCGCTGAAGAGGAAACATAAATGTAAATGCGCAGAAGTCGTCACCTTGAGATAAGTCAGCGCCAAGAGCACACGGCATGCCCCAAAAGTCACGATGACGATGAGGAAGCGTCTCTTCATATAAGAAATAATGTGTGTATCCTTCAAGCGGAATCCCAAAACGTTTCGCAATAATCTCGTTACGCTTCACCGGATTCTTTTCAGCAGCATCAACTTCTTCCTGATAGTCTGCATAAGAAACCGTGATGCCGAGATTCGGATTCGCTTTCTGCCATTTTGAGGGATCGTTTACTTCCCGTATGTCATCAAGCTGATACCAAAAGATGGATGTATGAGGCTGCTTGATTTCACCCTTTAGGATTTGCTCAAGCTCCATTTTAATCGAGTCGCCAATTGAGTTTCGAACAGTACCTTCAGAACTTACAGCAAGAATGAGCCAATCAGGATTCTTCTTTGCACCAACCTCTATTGCAGTAATCGGATCTTCACGGATGTCAGTCGAAAGCCATTCGTCAAAAGAATTAATCTTTGTTCGATAGCCCTGAAGTTTGTCAATACTACATGGGCGAACCTCAAGAAGAGAACCATTCAAGAAATTCTCAATGCCTTTTTTTGTTGAGCAAAGCTTCGGACGATTAACACGAGCACCAGTTGTGTTCTGAATGCTTCCTTCCGTTAGGAATTGGAAATATGGGCCACGGCTTTTGATGATGGACGTACGAATAGGACTCAGCGTTTCCTCCGCCTGGTCCATTGTATAAGCGATAGCGAACTGGTGCGTCGTTGAGTTATCCACATTCAAAAAATAGCTTTGAACGGTGGACACATATAGCGTTTTTGCAGCGCCACGTCCTACAATCAGGTACTGCTTGTTGATCAATCTTCGTTTAACGTGCTTTTTCATATAATGACCGCCTTTGCGGTTCTTATATGGCTGCCAAACATTCTTTACCTCGAAGTAGCACCATCCAAAGATTTGCTCTGCCCAAAGCTTAAATGCATCCGTTAAAATTAAATCAGAGCCGTCTGTCAATGTCAGCTCAGATTCACAGTATTTTATGTATCCTTCAACAGGTGCCGGATCGTAGTAAATCGCATAACTTTTGATACGGGCTTCAATCCGGTCCATTTCCTGAAGGATATGATAACAAACCGGAATATCGCCGTTTTGAACTTTCTCACGAAACTCAGCATAATATTTCGGTGTAGCTGTGTTGGATAGCATAGTGCGATCCTTTACTATTGTTTACGTTTGAACTGGTGCAACCCGTTTTCAAACAGTGTTTCATTAACCAATCTACGAGATTCAGCAAACTTGTTCGTTCGCGAAGATGGAACGAATGATTGCCCGGACCGATCGCGGAAACGCTCCTGATTCGCTAATGCATGATTAACTATGCTAGTCGCCGTTTCTCTATTGGCTGACAGGTTCACAACTTTGTTCCCAAAAGTAATAAACTGATCTTCTTTCGTGGCACGCTTTGATTGATTATGGACTCTAGTAATCGTCTCTTGAACATTTTTAGGAAGCTTGTCATAAGAATTTTGCTTTTTATTATTCTCTGGTTGTTTGCCTTTCTGCTCCTGACCACTATCTTTTTTTGAATTTTCTGTTTGTTTATTTTTCTCTTTCTTATTTTGCTGAGCCTGGACATCCTCATTTTTCTGAGAATTATCAGACTGCTTATTTTTCTGTTTCTGTTTATCCTCATTTTTCTGAGAATTATCAGATTGCTTATTTTGCTGCTTCTGACTATTTTCTTGTTTCGGCGTCAAATCTTCCATTTTAGCCTTATTTACAGCATTCTTTACAGAATCAACCAACTTGTCGGTCCCAACACCAATAACTCTTTTGAGGGCATCTGAACCAGCTTCCACAAGCGCTTTTTTAGCAATAGCACCAGTGATCTTCCGTATCTCATAGCCAATACCGCCTTGATTACTTTTAAGAGCTTCTTTGTACTGCTTCTCAAGATTAAGTCTTGCAGTATGCTGTTTAAGCTCTTCGTCAGTCATCATCGAACTTGCTTTTCGCATAGCTCGACCACTTCCGCGAAGAGCTTTTTTTTCTAGCTTCTCTTTTCTTTCGGCTATATTTGCAGCCTTCTTTTCGGCACGCTTCTCTCGCATCTTTCCGATTCCATAATGGACTCGGCCGAGCGCAGTTAAACTACCGTCAGGATTTTGATACCGCCGAACATACCATTTTGCACCTTTAACTTGATAATGATATAGCTCATCGGACCATATATACGAGTTATACATATCTAACCACCGCCATAAAAAAAAAAAAAGACCGTCATTAAGACGGCTTTTGTACACGAATTACTTCCAATACAGAAGTTTCATAATTACCACGAACGCGCCAAGGCCAAACATGAGAATGAGCATGGCGATCAAATACCTTCTGTTTTCACGTTCCTCTTTCTCAAGTCGTTCCTGTTTAGTTCGTTCGCGCTCAGAAATAATATGCTGCAACAATGATGGGTGAGACTCTATAATGACTTTTTCGGCATGATGTATTTCCACATTTTCAGAAGAACGTTTTTCCATTCCGCAGTATGGGCAATAATGAACGCTTGAAGCAATCGAAGCGCCGCAGTTCGCACACTTAATTGTTCCGCCAACATCTTTTGCTACGTTGTTTTTAACGGAAGAAGTGTCACCAGAATTGTCATTTTTTGACCTAAGATAACCGCTAATGGCACATGCCACAATTAACAAAACCGCCAGTAAGATCATCTGAAAGTCCACAGCCAACACCTCCGAAGAGCATTGTATCATAGACTTTCAAAAATGGCAACTATTCTTCCGCATCTTTTTGCACTGAAAGACGCCATTCAAGTTCCTTATACAAATCAGTCAGAGCATTTGCAACATGCGCACTTGTTGGCGGATCAAAAGCAAGCCGCACTCGCGTTACAACATATGTCTTTGCTCCTTCATATTGTTCTTTTTCGTTCAAGAAGGAAGCCCATGTTGCAGATTCGTCAGAAACGGAGAATGCCTTCTGTCCAACTCCAAGCTGCTCCAACGTCATCAGATACGTGTTAATTAGCGGGATTATCTCTTTGTCAAAAACAGGGCTATCTTGTTCTATGCCGAGCGCATCTCGTACTGATGCCAAAATACTATCTTCCATAAAGCCTCCTTACCGCCAAGGGCAGTCATCATAAGGACGCCTCGGAACATACGTCTTTGGCGCTAAGTCATCAAGACCATAAGTTATAGCCTGATGCATGTTATAAGAACAACAAACGACTTGATCTGGATCGAGCATTTTCGAAACATCACCCTTAACATCCGCGATCGTAATCGGATTCATATGATGAATATAGATTGGCCCATTAATAGGATAATCTTCATGAGCCAGATCACATCCATTATCACGAATAATGATGTCTCTTCGAAAATTCCGCCATTCTTTACTATGATAAAACGTTTGATTCAAATATCTGTCTCGACCGAATACTTCTTCTCCAACCTTGCCGTTCAGTTTGAGATACTCGTACCGCTCTTCGATAGTTGGAAAAGACATCAGCTCAGCATACGTCCGAATCTTCATAGAAGTCCTCAAAGTCCGCAACGTTGTCGTCTGAATAATCCTCATGACCAGTATAAATAGCGATAGCTTTAATAACCTTGCCAAACATTTCGTCTCGTTCTTTCGCGGCTTGGATGGCGTCGGTCTTGGCCCTAAGCAGTTCGATCTCTTTTTCGAGCTTCTCTTTTTCAAGTTGCTCTTTAAGAGCACCTAATTTAAGAAAATGTGTAAGAACCTGAGAAGAGCATGTGCCATTCTTCATTTGTTTTTCAGCAACATCCATGGCCATACTGATCAACCGATTCTCTTGGACCTCCTGATTTCTGTCAGGGGGCCTTTTTGTAGTGTTGCTCATCACTTATTCCCCCTTTCATATATCATTTGGTATTCCTTTCATCGAGATAGCAGGCTTTTTGCATAAGCGCGAGGAGGCACAACCTATGCTCAGAAAGGAGGCAAACCCAGCAGAATGCCTGCATCATCCTGCTCATGGCTGGGTTATTTGTATATAGCCTGCTACCCCCATGAAAAGAATACCAAAAAAGCCCGCTGTTTTTACCTTAAATAGCTACTTGCAGCGGGCTAAAATATCAATTTGTTTATACAAAACACCCCTCCGGAGAATTTTTGAAG
>JAEEGL015982139.1_pt1 | contig 20649 bp, 18 predicted proteins | sample 9134231 | NCBI WGS metagenome assembly JAEEGL01 (sample SAMN16246548, study PRJNA631951) | gut metagenome | biome: gut microbiome; feature: rumen; material: fiber-attached | host: Bos | place: Iran: Karaj | collected 2018-10
ATTAAATAAAAATAAATTATTATTAAAAATGATAACTAAAAACTTATCATATGGTCTATATAATGATAAGATTGCATCTTTCTTAGATGACTCATCTATGGGTATCAAAGAATTATTTGAAAATGGTTTAAAAGAAAGTAATATAAAAATAAAGAATTCAGAAGTAACTCTATTCTTAATAATGGAATTATGTTCTTCAACAATCTTTAGTTCTATTATTTCTAAAAAACCAGTACCTATAGAAGAATTAAAACCATATTTATATGATGCTATAAGAAGATTGATTTCTGAATAGGAGGTCTCTATATCATCCAAGAATTCTACCAAGAGATAAATAATAAATATATAAACTTAAAACAAATAGATTATCTTAAAAAGAAATATCTAAATCTTTATAATCAATTAAAAAAGAAAAAACTTTCTCCCGAGGAGAAATCTTTTTTACATGTTTATAAAAACTTAGATAAATACATCGAAAAACATAATAATAATTATTTAAAAGAATTACGTTCTAAAACTCACATATTAAATAATATTAATGGTTATCCTTTAGATGAATATCAAAGTAGAGTAGTCTTATCAGATGAAGATTCTACTTTAGTAGTAGCTGGAGCTGGCTCTGGTAAAAGTTTAACTATCATTGGTAAGATAGTTTATTTAGTTAAAGTAAAACACATTCCACCAGAAGATATACTTTGTATCTCCTTCACTAATGATGCTACTATCAATCTTAAAAAGAATATCGAAAAGAATTATAACTTTAACATTGATATTTATACATTTCATAAACTGGCTTTATCTATTCTAAAACAACATAACATTGAATACACTATAGCTCCAGATGATTTTCTAGATTCTGTAACAGATGATTACTTCACAAATATCACCCCAACCAATGAGTATTTATCTAAAGCTTTAATAAAAGTACTAGGCAAGAACTATACTAACAAGGAATTATTTAACTTAAAAAGATTAGTTAAAACTTTCATTAATCTTTTTAAATCAAATAACTATGAGATATCTTACTTTCTTGTCATCTTAAAAAAGATCCGTAAAACAATTTATTTAAAGAAGTACTTCCATAACAAATATCTTATGTTGATAATTATTAACTTATACACAATCTATGAGGAAAGATTACTTAGCGAAAAAGCATTAGATTTTAATGATATGATTAATGAATCGATTAGTATTTTAAAGAGTAGGGGCTTAATAAAAAAATGGAAGTATATTATTGTTGATGAATATCAAGATACATCTTTAACTAAGTTCTATTTATTGAATGAAATAATCAAGTTAACCAATGCTAAATTCTTAGCGGTAGGTGATGACTTCCAATCTATATATAGGTTTACAGGTTGCAATTTATCAATATTCCTTGATTTTCCTAAGTACTTTACGCACTCCAAGACATTTCAAATTGTAAATACCTATCGTAATCCACAGGAACTAATTAACATTGCAGGCAAATTCATAATGAAGAACAAAAAACAACAAAAAAAGGCCCTTAAATCCAGCAAACACCTAGAAAAACCACTTGTCATCGTTAAAACAGACAACTATGTCCATACTTTAAAGTATTTACTTAAGAAAATAAGTTATCCACAAAGTAAAGAAATAATGGTTTTGGGCCGTAATAATAGGGACATTGAAAGGTATATAGACAAGAATTTTACAAAAAAAAATGACAAGTATACCTACAAAAACATCACCTTTAGATACTTAACCGTCCATAAATCAAAGGGTTTAGAAAGCGATATAGTTATCATTATCAATCTTGAAGATTCGCTATTAGGTCTTCCAACTAAAATAAAAGATGAAGAAATCTTAAAGTATGTTAATAATACTAAAGATTACTATCCTTATGAAGAAGAGAGAAGATTATTCTATGTAGCTTTAACTAGAACAAAATCTTATTGTTATTTAATAGTTCCATATTACAATGAATCTATATTTATTAAAGAATTGTTACAGAACAAAAAGAATATTAGGGTAGAAAAAAAGTAAACTTTTCAGTTTACTTTCCTAAGCCACTTTCATTGAGTGCTTTTCTTTGTTGTCATTTTTTTGTATCTCTAATCCGTTTTTGTATCCTTCCAAAAAAACTTTTTCCTCGTTTTCATCACGAGCAATAAATCTTTTAGGATCGACACCACTGAAGGCTGCTTCCATACCCATTTGGTATACTAGGTCCATATAATTAACTGGTTTTTCACCATCATCACTAATTTTTTTCTTCACAGCCATCTCTTCCAATCACCGCACTTATTATAACATTAAATACTAGTATGTGCTATAATATTTTTGACAAAGAGAGGTGTATTTTATGACTAATAGTTATAGTGGAAAAACCGTTTTAATAACTGGATCTAGTAGGGGTATTGGAGCAGCTACTGCTGACTTCTTTGCACAAAAAGGATTCAATGTTGTTATTAATTACGTATCTAACAAGGATAAAGCTAATGATTTAAAGAATGAATTGGAGTTTAAGTACAATGTTAAAGTACTTGTAATTAAATGTGATGTTTCTAATGAAGAAGAAGTTAAAGCAATGTACAAACAAATCAAAAAAGAATTTGGTAAGTTAGATGTCTTAGTAAATAATGCAGGTATTGCTATTGATTCTACATTAGAAGATAAGAAAGTAGAAGACTTTAAACGTATCTTAGAAGTTAATTTGATTGGTACATACAATACTTGCAAGATTATAGGTATGGATATGTTCAAAAAGAAATCAGGTTCTATTTTAAATATATCTTCTACCAATGGTATTGATTCATTCTATCCATACAGTATGGATTATGATGCCTCTAAAGCAGGAGTTATTTCTTTAACTCATAACTTTGCTCTTAGTTATGCACCGTATGTAAGAGTTAATTCAATCGCACCAGGTTGGGTTAATACCGAAATGAATAAAGAATTAGATGAAGATTATGTAAAAGAAGAATGTAAGCACATTTTATTAGGTAAGTTTGCTGAACCAGAACAAATAGCAATGGAAATCTTCCATGTTGCAGTAGAATCTACTTATTTCAATGATGCTATCATTAAAGTAGATGGGGGACGTTGTTAATGTTAGAACAACTTGGTATTAGTGAAGATACACTTAATTTTATTAAACAAGAAGAAGAATCATTAAAAGATGTTTACAAAGAAATAGATGATAACTGTGAATTGAATACTATGAAAGTACTTGCTGGTTTTCAAAAATATGAAGTATCAGAAGGAGTATTTAATAGTACCACTGGTTATGGTTATAACGACTATGGTAGAGATACTATTGAAAAAGTATTTGCTTATGTTTTAGATGCAGAAGATGCTATTGTAAGAAGTCAATTTATATCAGGAACTCATGCTCTTACAGTTGCTTTATTTGCTTTCCTAAGACCAAATGATAAAATGCTTTCTATCTCAGGATTACCATATGATACTTTACATGAAGTAATAGGTATCAGACCAAATAATAGTTCACTTGCATCATATGGTGTAACTTATGATCAAATCGATTTAGTAGATAATGATTTCGATTATGAAAAGATAAAAGATTATCTAAAAAACAATAAAGTAAAATTAATAGAAATACAAAGAAGTAAAGGTTATTCAACAAGAAAAAGTATCACCTTAGATAAAATAGAAAGAGTAGTTAAAGCTATTCGTGAAGTAGATCAAGAAGTAATAATTATGGTTGATAATTGTTATTGTGAATTTGTTGAAACTCAAACTCCTCTTACAGTTGGAGCTGATGTAATAGTTGGATCTTTAATTAAGAACTTGGGTGGAGGTATCGCACCTAATGGTGCCTATATCGCTGGTCGTAAAGATTTAATCGACTTAGCTGGTGAAAGATTAACTTGTCCTGGTGAAGGAAGAGATGTTGGACCAACTCTAGGAATCAACAAGAGTATCCTACAAGGTTTATTCTTTGCACCAAGTGTTGTTAGAAGTGCTCTTAAGACGGCTGTCCTAACAGCTAAAGCATTAGAAGACATGGGTTACGATGTAGAACCTAAATATAACGTAAAGAGAGCAGACATTGTTGAAAATATTACTTTTAATGATGCTGATAAATTGATAAAATATATACAGGGTATTCAAGCTGGATCACCAATTGATTCCAACGCAGCACCAATACCAACTGACATGCCAGGGTACAAAGATCCAATCATCATGGCATCTGGATCATTTACTCAAGGCTCATCAATTGAATTTAGCTGTGATGGACCAATTCGTCCACCATACGTTGCTTATCAACAAGGTGGATTAACTTATGAATACGGTCGTCTTGGTGTAGCCAAGGCTATAGAAAATTTGAAAAGAGGATAAAAGAATGAAGAATAAGAAGGCATTAATATTAATAATACTTGTAGTGTTAGTTGCTGTTGCAGCATTTGTTGCTGGAGCACTAAGAAAACCAAAAAAAGAAGAACCAAAAAAAGAAGAAAAAACTGAACAAAAAGAATTTACAACTTATATGCCAGCAACTTATAAAGTTTGCGATGAAGATAGTTGTATACATATCTCTGGTTCATACCATATGGGTGATAAAAGAATCACAAAACTAGATCAAAAAATAATAGATATTTTTGATAATAGTGATTATCTTGCTCTAGAAATAGAAGACGATACTGATAGTGTAGATCAATCACAATTCTTAATGAAAGATGGTAAAACTCTTCAAGATGTTGTTACACCAGAATTTTATGCTAAATTAGAAAAATTCTCAGAAGAACATCCTATGTATGTTTTAAAAGCTTATCAAAATTATAATTTAGGTTTTAATTCAACTATAATTGAAACATTACCTTTAATGGAAGCTAAAGCTACAACACCTGGAATGGATACTATTTTCCAAAAAAGAGCTAAAAAGAATAATAAAGAAATATTAGCTTTTGAAACAATGGATTTCCAATTAAATTTATTAACTGGTTATTCAGATGAATTCTATATGCAAACTATCGAATACTTTATCGATAATTATGATGAAGCAGCTAAATTACAATTAGATTTATACGAAGCATATCTAAAAGCTGATGTTGATGAAATGCTTAAATTATTAGCAGAGGATGAAGAAATTGAAAACGGTGAAGAAGCCACAGAAGAACAAATAAAATTCTATGAAGCAATGTATACTAACCGTAACAATCATATGACAGAAGTTATAAAAGAATATCTTGCTGATAATAAAAATGTATTTGTAGTAGTTGGTGCAGCTCACGTACTACCTGAAGGTGGTATTCTAGATCAACTAAAACAAACAGGAAATTATACAATTACAAGAGTTGAATAAAATGTCTATTATTAGACATTTTTATTTGCTTTTTAATTTTATAAACTAACTAACATGATATAATTGATATGGAAGTAGAGGGATTTGTTATGGCAAATGAATTAACAAACGATGAAATAGAAGAACTAGTTGGTTTGAATGATACTGATAAAAACATGCTTAAAGCACGTAAGAATGGTTTACTTTTAACAGACAATCAAGTAGCTACTTTAGAAAGATATGGTATTAATGCAGGTAGTGTAAAGAGTACTGAAGAATTAATCTACTTAATCGAAGAAGCTAACAAAGGTACTTGGGATGATGAATATAGTGAATTAGACTACCTAGCAGATGAATTATCTCAAAGGAGATACTATGAAGAAACCAAGAAATAAAAAAATCAAAAAGTTAAAAAAATACCAAACTAAAAAATTCGATTATTATAAAACATTAAATGAATATTACATTGAAAATGGAGAAGCATATATCTCTGTAAATGTCTATTCAATGGATGATATCATCTCACGTTATTCTGTAAAGAATGATGAAGTATTAAACTATGAATTTATGAGATATTTAGAAACTAATTCTTCATACATTCCCGATGATTATCCATTAGTATTAGAAATATGTAATCATCACTTTAATGATGAAGAAAAAGAAATAATCAGAAAAGTAATTAGTAACCATTATGGTATTAGTTTAATTAATAAAAATGAAGAACTAAAAGCCAATAAAAGAAAAGGTAAATATTTGGTTTTATTTGGTTTATTAAGCTTTATAATCTTTGCTTGTTTAGCATACCTTGACAAGCTAATGATTATAAGAGAAATCTTCTCATTAATTTTCTGTTTTACCATTTGGGAAGCTACTGATATTGTTATTTTCAATGATGACCAAATTAAAGAGGAAATATATAATTTACAGAATTTATCTGAAATTAAGATTATTTTCAAAGATTAAGCAAATATTGTGATAAATATTTGCTTTTTTATGATATAATTATTAAGAATAGATAAGTCTTTAGGGGTAAGTACGCATTGGAGGAATAAAAATGGAAGAAAATCAAAAATTTAACGTTCAAATAGAAACTGGAGAAATCAAAGAAGCTGAGTTATTGACTGTAGTAGAAATAGATCAAAAACAATATGCGATTTATATGATTGATAATGATGAAACTCAAGGTGAGAACGTTGATATTTTAGCGTCTTATGTTATTAAGGACGATGAAGGTTACGATCAATTAGTGGATATTGATGATGCTGAAGATCGTGAAAAGGTAGCTGAATTTATTAAAAATCTAATAGCTTAATTAAGAGGGTGCAATTATGGGGAAGTTAAAACCAGAAGAAAGAAAAGCTGTATTTAAAGCTTTAATGACTTTATATGGCGATCGTTATACAACAGCAGAAAACTTTTTTGCTGCTTTTGATAATGCAAAAAATCGTGCAAAAACAAGTTCATCTGAAGCAGAGAAAAAGCATAACGAAGCAATATTAAAGGGTGCTACTAAGTTTACACCATTAATTACTAAGTTTCTTCAAAAAAGAGTTGATTTAGCTTATGAAGAACTAAAAGAGACATATAAGAAATTAACTGACTTAGCTAAATTTGTTGAAGAAACTGATTTTAGTAAAGTTGAAAATAGAGCAGCCTTAACTACTAAAGTAGCAGAAATTCAAGAAGATAGAAAAAAATCTTCAACAGAATTTAAAAAAATATATGAAATCTGTGAAAAAGGTAAAGACCTTGGAATGCTAGACGATGATTCATTAGATTTCGGTGGCGGCGGATTTATGCCAAATGCTGAAGCGGCTAGAATTTATAGATCAATAGCTGAAAAGCTTACTAAATTCAATGGTATGGAATATGATGACTTTGAAATTGAAGAAAGACTTGAATACAACGCTTTAAATGATGCAAGAGTTAAAATAAGAAAAGAACTATCTCTTAATGTAGATGACCGAGATAAATTCAAAATAGATGTACTAGGAATAGACACTGAATTGGCTAAAATCGTACCAGATAGAGGTAAACCAATAGAGCCAAAGCCAGGCGAACCAAAACCAGGTGAACCAAAGCCAGGTGAACCAAAGCCAGGTGAACCAAAACCAGGTGAGCCAAAACCAGGGGAACCAAAGCCAGGTGAACCAAAACCAGGTGAACCAAAACCAGGCGAGCCAAAACCAGGTGAACCAAAACCAGGGGAACCAAAGCCAGGTGAACCAAAACCAGGTGAACCAAAACCAGGCGAACCAAAACCAGGAGAGCCAAAACCAGGCGAACCAAAACCAGGTGAACCAAAGCCAGGAGAGCCAAAACCAGGAGAGCCAAAACCAGGAGAGCCAAAACCAGGAGAGCCAAAACCAGGAGAGCCAAAACCAGGTGAACCAAAGCCAGGTGAACCAAAGCCAGGAGAGCCAAAACCAGGTGAACCAAAGCCAAAAGAACTTAATCCAACAGAAGGCTTTAGAGCTGAATATATTGCTAGAGTAGCAGTAATTAATGAATTAATTAATCGTCTTGCTACAATGGAACAAGAAATATATAACCATCATGCAATAATTGCTGAGGATTTAAGTGTTAATTATACAAGTATTGATGAATTTAACATGCGTAGCAATATGTCTCAAAGTATAGAAATGCAAATTCTATCAGCTCGTAAAGATTTATCAATATTTGAATTTGAAGAATACAAAAAACATCCATATTACTATGCAAAATTAGATCCAGCTTTAGCTGCTCATCAAATTGACTATAGTAAATTGAATGAATTATATAATGACAAACCAATTCAAGCATTCTATGATGAGCATGCTGAAACAATCAACAATGCTTTAGCAGAACTTGAAGAATTAAGAAAAGATACAGTAACTAATGCTGAAAAGATATCTAAGTTACAAGAATTTGTTGTATCTGAAAAGAATGCAATTAATAGAAGATTAATGGGCTATGCTGCTTTAGATCCTTCATTCAATATGAAAGAATTCTTAACAGCAAATAAAGGTAAATTAAAGCCAATGCCAAAAGTAGTACCAGTTACTGGATCAGAAAAACCTGTTAGAGAAACAGGAGGTCCAGCACCTGAACCAACTGGAGATAAACCAGAAAGACCTGGAACAACTAAATCACATGTAGATATTTTATATAAATCATTAGCTGAAGGATTCATAAAAAAATATGAATTAGAAGGATTACCAAAAGGTATATCTTTTGAAGATTACTTCAATGCTAATTTCATAAATTATCTAAAAGAAGTTAAAGCAAGTCTTGCATCTTCAGAACTAAACAAATACGTTAAAGTTGATGAAGGTGGCAAACTAGTATGGGTAGACAAAGAAGGTTCTGTAGATATTAGCTTCAGTGACTTCGCTAGATACTTAATGGCAAGAAGACATGAACTACTAAAAGGTAAATTAAAAGAAGAATTACCAGACACTAAAGCACGTATTAGATTTAATCCAAATAAAAATGCCCCTGAGCAAGTAGATCGTGCTCGTGCAACTATCGTTAATGCAATCATCTCAAAAGGTATGATTGATGGCGTAGGTAAAAAATCTGTTGAAGTAAGATCATTCTTCAAAAAAGCATTAAGTAATGCTGATTTAAAATATGATTTAGGTGGAGCTAAAGTATCTGATCAAACAGTAGCACCTACTGAAGGTGCTCCAAAAGATCCTACTAAGGATACTAAATATGAAGTAATCAAAGAAGAAGGAAAACAAGTTTGGACTATCAGAGTCTATGGTAAAGACCAAGATATGTCTAAAGCACCATTGTATGAAATAACAATGGATTACAACCCAGAACTTGCAATGGATTCTGGAATGAGAATGTAAAAGGAATAGAAAGGCGGGGTTGATATTGTGAGTAAAGATAAAAAGAAAAAAAATATAATCGCAGGATTAGCCTCTGCTAAAAAAGAGGAAACTCCAGTAGAAACACCAGAAGTACAAGAAGAACAAATCACTATAATGCCAACAATGATGGACGCTAGTGATACAGGAATCAAAGAGAACAAAGTTGATTTATCAGCAATCATCCCAACAGATGATGCACCAACTACAATCGATACAGGTGAAGAAAACACTGAAGCAGCAATGTTCTTACAAAGTAAAGATAAAGTACTTAAAACTGATGGAGTAGTAGTTGTTGGAAAACTAACAGAAGAATCTGCTACTGTAAATCCTGGAGCAAAATTCCCAGAACAAATAGATGTTGAATTCCGTCGTAGAAAATACGAAGAATCATTAAAAAGTAAAAAGAAAACTAAAAAAGTAAGAACTATATCAGAAGAACAAAAGAGATCACAAACAATTACATCTCTAATTGTTCTAGCATTAATAGGAGTTATCATCGGAGCAATTTATTACATCTTAAATCGTAAAACAGCTCTAGATTTCCAACCATTAACAGTTACTGTTGAATTAGGTGATCCATTACCAATTAGAACAGCTAATTATGTTAAACCTGGTATTGGAAAAACTGTTAATGAAATGGCATATGTTCTAGATAAAAATCAAGTTAAAGAAAGCCAAGTAGGTGAGTATCCATTTACAGTAACATTTAGAGGTACTACTAAAACTGGTACAGTAATCATTCAAGATACTAAACCACCAGAATTAGTTGTATCAAATAAAATTATTACTGAAGGAACTACTTATAATGCTGAATTATTCGTAGATGATTGCCATGATTGGAGTGGTTGTAGTTATTCATTCCAAGATGCTCAAACAACTGAAAAATATCGTGAAGCAGGAGATTATGATATTTATGTTGTAGCAAGCGATCCATATGGCAATAAAACTACTAAAAAAGTTCAATTAACTATTGAAGAACAAGGTATGGTTAAGAAGTATGTTAAGTTTGATGATTATGATCCAGAAAAAGGCTATTCATTAAAGACAACATATGACTTACACTTCACTGGATTCATGGATGAACCAATCCTATTAAGAGGATATGAAATAAGAGAATATACATACCAAGATGAAGCTAAGTACAATGCTGATTATGAAGCACAAAAGGGTAATAAAGGATGGGAATTCAACCCAGAAACAAAAGTTATTACTTATAAGTCAGAAGCTGTAAATACAATAGAAAGATACAGTAGAATGACTCAATTATGTGAATACTTAGAATCAATAGGTTACACAATAGTATAGAAAAAGAACACTATTAAGTGTTCTTTTTTAATGCAAAAAAAAGTGAAGTGACACCAGACATTAAAGGCAAAGCCTAAAACCGGTCACTTCACTAATAATATATCAAATATATAATTATTGTTCAATACTTTTTAAAACTAATTCTAATTCATTATCTTCTCGTTTGTCATAGTTTAACTCATATTTTAATATTTGTTTATTATTTGACAAGAATACAACAAAATCATCAGCTAAATAAATAGTATCTATTGTACTTAATGTAATCTCTCCATCATACAATGCATCATTATGTTTCTTACATATTGCTACAATAACTTCAATTCTTTGAATATAATATTCTTCCAAATTATTACTTAACTTAATAACTGGATTTCTATTTCTTAAATATATACTTTCTGGATCATAGAATTTAAAGTTATTCTTATCTACTATCTTAGAATTAGCTAATAATATCTTATTATTCTCAGTATAGTTAGTATAGAATCCATCATCACTAACATTATATAAGTATTCATAAGATTTAAACTCTTCATAATCCATATACATTGTATTAATAGGATTATCTATAATAGGGCAGATAACATTATCTATTCTTAAACCATTAGTACTATTTAATAATTCGTTATTAACTATAACAACAAACTCTATTGGTTCATTAGATACCTTAGTATAATCAATAACTCTATTACCAAATAATCTTAATAATTCTTCATATCTATCATCCATAATACCTTCTATCTTATTAAGATATAAAGTATTACCATTTCTTACACCTAATATTCTAGCTATTATTTCTTTATTCTTTCTAATAACTACTTTAAATCCATTCTTATTTAATACTACATAATGTAAAAAGTCATTACCTAAACATCCAACTTTATAATTAGAATTCTTAAATGCTTTAAGTATCTCTTGATCATATTTATCTATTACTTCAACTTCATATTCATTATCTTTAAAACTAATATAAGGAACAGTAGAAGATACCTTCTTAAATGATTCTTCATATAGTTTACCAACAATTCTTAATCTCTTATCCATATTAGATTCAATATAATAATTATCACTACATAAATCTTTAATAATATCTAAATCAACACTTCTAGTAATAATATCAAAATCAAAATTACATAACTTTAATACATTCTCCATTGTAATTAAATTAGATTTATCTATATCTATTTTCAATTCTTGGCATTTTCTTTCTATCATTCTGTAATTAGATATTATTAAACCTAAATTATCTACAACACCATCATAATAACCATCAGCTACCATAACTAATGTCTTATTATCAAATAAGAACTTTAATAATTCTTTACTAGCTTTACTAAATCTAGTTAAATCATATCCATTAAATATATTTTCTAAATCTTTTAAAGAGAATACTCTTTGTTTTAATTCATAATTCTTATCTGTAATAGGTAATATAAAGTCATAGTTATTTATCTTACTTAAATAATCATGAGAATAGTATTGTTTAATTCTATCTTCATTCATATTCTTTTTAATAAATCCTGTAGTTTTACTAATTATTTCATCTAAGATTTTAATATATTTATTATAATCAATAATTTCTTCAATATTATAAATATCTCTAGTATCACTATAACTATATTTCATCTTAGATTTATCTACATATAACTGACCATCTAGTTCTTCAACAAATTCTATCATTTTCTTAAATCTATTATTCTCTCTAGCACTTACATTAAATGATAAACTTGTTCCATAACATATATAATTTAATATTTCTAATAATTGTTCAGTAGAGTAGTTATCTCTTATTTTATCTATACTAGTATTTAACTTAGTAACTAATTGTAGATCTCTCATATAATCATAATAATTATCATAATTATCTGGCTTCTTAATATTTAACTTACTTAAACAATTATCTTTATCAAATCTTTCATTCATTAAAGGAGTTAATACATGTTCTACAATATTATCAAACTCTACATTTTCATTTTTTAAATGTTTAATATATCTTTCTTTTATTTCGTTAACATTAAAATCATCATTAAATGCAAATATATAACTATCTTTCTTAGGATCTGTTAATGCTCTAACAAATAGTTTTAACTTTAATTTATCAATATATTCTCTTCCCAAAGCTTTTCTCTTCGTATATAGAATATTCTCTTTAATCTTAAAGTTATTTAATACAATGTTATCAAATTCATTATTTAACTCATTATATTTATTATTAATAAACTTCTTAACAAAACCATTACAATAATCATATAATTCTTTCTTTGATTGATACTCATTATATTCATAATATTTCATATTATTATAGAATACTTCAATTATATTATTATAAGTATCATAATTAGCATCTAACATTAAGAATAATATATTATCTAAATAAGTATTCTTTCTAAGTTGCTTAGCAAAACTACTTATATCATCATAATTACTTAATGATAGTAAATTATTCTTTACTTTCTTAGCTATATTTTGTATTAAAGCAGCATTATTCTCTCTAAACTTTAATAACTTTTCATTAACTATATCTTTTTGTAATTGTTTTACATCATCTAGTTTTAAACCTTTATTACCATCACTAATTAATTTAATAGTTTCATTTAAACCAAATACTAAATAACTACATAAAACACTTTTATAAGTCATTAAAGTATATTTAGTAACTTGTGTTGATAACACAGATTTCATTCTTACATTTTCAAACAAATAATTAACTTCATCAAAGTTTATTTGTCCTACTTGTTCATCACTTAAATTAAATAATTCTTTACATATTTCTTTATCATAGAAGATACTTAAATCTATATTTATCTCCCAAGATTTATTTACATAATCTATTAAATCATTCTTATTTAATTTTTGTTTTAATACTTCTGATTCTAATAATTCTTGTAAACTAACATTCTTCGTTACAGCAAGCTTTATTATCTCACCATTCATTAACTTATTACTTACATAAGGAGAAGTAATATAATACATTATTTCATCTTTATTAAATGACTTTAACATACCATATATCATGTTATGTACTGTCTTATTTATTAATGAAGGACTATCTAAATAACCTTTAAAGAATACATTATCTCTTTCATTTAATTCAATATTAATATTACTAATCTTATCTAATATTTCTTTTCTTTGTAACATATTAAATAATGATTTAAAAGATAATCTATTTATTAATAATTCCATTGCATAATCACTAATATCATCAATAAAATCATTATTTCTTAATAAATTAAGTATTTCTTCTTCACTAAAATAATCATTTATAGCTTCAACCATTACAGTATCACTAAATCTATTAAATAGATCATAATTACTAAATATCTTATTTCTTAAATCATCCTTAATATTATTAAAAGGATATACACTAATACTATGTAATGCATATTTCTTTAAATTATCTTCATTAAAATAACTATCTGCTTTATCATTATTAAATTGATATAACTTTTGTATTAATAAAGAATAAGTATAACTATTTAAACCTCTTACTTTACTTAAATTAGTTATTTCAACTATATTAAACAAATCTAAATACTTAGTATTAAACTTACATATATAATTAGGATTCTTAAATAAGAATTCATATATTATATTATTATCTTTACTCTTAAATATTAAACTTCCATCAGCTATTAAATTAAAGATATCTTTATTCATTTCATATACATTATAAAACTCTGTAAATGAGTGACATTTCTTTAATAATAGAGTAGAGAAAGATTCTCTAGTGAATATATTACATCTTTCATAATTATTTAAATTAATATTAGATAATACATTATATGAATAAGTCATATCTATACTAAATGGAGGTATTCTACTAATTAATTCATCATTAAAAATAATATCTTTAAATACTATATTATCTCTATAAGAATTATATTTCTTAATAGAACTATTTAAGATATATATATCCATATCACTATATTTCTTCTTATTAACAAAGTAAGCCAACTTTTTATTTTTCTTTAAAGAATTCCATATATTATAAAATATTTCCTCATCTTTAAATATCTCATTATATTTAACAGAATCATTTAATATTTCATATTTAACACTTTCTTTAACTCTCATTAATATATTAGTTAACAATTCATTAAAAGGAATCATATTATCGTTATTACGATCTATTATAATTTGTTTTAAATCATCATATATATAATCTTTATTCTTAAAAGTATCTATTAATTCATGATATTTATTCTCGATATCATCGGTCATTTCACTATTAACATAAATGATATGATGTAGTATTTCATCAATAGTTGTTCTTATTTTTTGGATATCCATTATAGACCCCTCCATATTCTATTCTAGTATTTATATTATAACATAAAAAAGATAGTATTTTCATACTATCTTATTCTAAACCTTCTTCTTTTTCATCTTCTTGTGTTGGAGTTTCAACTGGTTCTTGTGTAGTATTAGTATCTTCGTCTTTTGGCGGTTCACCAGTTTCTTCCTCTTTCTTAGGTTCTTCAACCTCTGTTTCTTTTGGCTTTTCTTCTTCTTTTGGTGTAGGTGTAGTTGGTTGAGTTTGTTGCTGTTGTGTTGGTTGTTGTACTGGTTGCGTTGGTTGTGCTGGAGCTGGTTCTGGTTCAGGATCAGGATTCATTAACACAGCATGTACTACTAAACGTTTATTATTATCTAAACAAGTAGATAGGGTAAGTATCTTATTACCAACACTAACTGGTACACCAAAATAATACATACTTCTATTAGTAATCATTGTTAAGAACTTTTGATATTCTTCATTAGTGTTGAAGTTTGTATATAGATAATCACTAGTAACATTAATGCTATATACAGAGAAGACTAACCATGTCATCTTCTTATGCATTGTATTAAATGTAATGTAATGTAGATCAGGATTATTATACCAATTCTTCTTAGTTACATTACCTAATGTACCAAACATAACTCCACTATAATATCTATTATGTGCATAAATAATAGTATTAGTATCCAATGTCTTAGGATCATTTCTATAATCCATGAATACCCAACCATTATAATCTTTTTGACGTTTGAAGTTTCTTTGCAAGTAATAACTATTATCAGAAGTTTGAACTATCGGATAATCAATCTTTGTACCAGGTACTGTTAACCATCCAACTGTATCACTATTAATAGATAATAGTTTTTCATAAGACTCAATCATTCTTTCTTCAGGTACTTGAACAGGTGCTTCACCATTACCTTGAGGTACTACAGGTTCAGGTACTGGTTCTGGTTCAGAATCATCAGCATCTTTCATTATTTCATCTATTTCTTCTCTGATTTCTTCAACTTTCTTTTCTGATTGATAGTTATTATAAAGAATATAACTAAATACTGAACCAACTATCATAAAGATAATTAATGAACAAACTTTTAAAGTAGTAAATATTATTTGTTTTAAATAATTTTCTTCTAAATATCTCTTTGAATAAACTAAAGCTAATTTAATCTTTTTCTTTTGATATTTCTTATTAAATTCTCTTAATTTATCAACTACATCTAAATCATTAACATCATCATGTATTTGAATAGATATCTTACTTCTTCTTTCAGCTAATAATAATTTAATAACTTTTTCTATATCACCAGTAATAGCTTTCTCAAAATGAATAGTTTTTAAATACTTATTAACTTTTAAGAAAGATTTTAAATCTTCATAATCAAAATCATCTATCTTATCTTTAATTCTTATACTACTTTTATAGTATATCTTTGAGAAACTAGTTAAATTATTATCTTCCATAAATTTACTAGTAAATAATATTTCACTTCTAGATTCTATTTTTATATTATTCTTATCTAACATTTCCAATAAATAGTTAGGTATTGTATAACAATTTATTAAATCTACATTTGATAGAGTAGTTAATTTATCGCATAACGCATATGACATATTAACATCTTCTTTTAATGTTATCTTGTTAATATGTTTTACAAACTTAAAAAGACCAATAACTAGTTCGGCAATATCATTGTTACTAATGATTACATCGACTATACCATTTTCTTCAAATAGGTCAGCTACAAATAAACTTACGATACGTTCATTATTAGCTATGTAATCATCACTAAATACTAATTCATTATTAGAAATAACATTAGTATTTAACAAGTTAGCTTGTACTGGTTTATTAGTTCTATACTTAAAAAATAGGGTTTTTTCGTTTATTTCAATTGCTATCTTTTTCATATACGCACCACTAGTTATTCTCCTTATTATATATTTTACCATAAAAGTGTCATATTTATAAAAAAAAATAACACAAAAACTATTTTCATGGTATAATAAAATCAAGATAATAGAAAAGTAAGAGAGAGGTCATATTATGAAAAAAAGAAATATAATTTTTGTATTTGCACTATTATTAACAATCTTATTACCAAAGCTTGTTTCTGCAGCTCCTAGTGCTCAAAGCTGGGAAGTATATTGTGGAGACATTGGTAAAACTGTAAGTAGAGAAGAACCAGTACGTTGCTACTTAATCACTCAAATTACAAACGATCCTGCAACTGGCTTAGGTATTTACGGTGCTCTAACAGGAGTTGAATTAAAAAATCTAGAATTTGAAACAGGAACTCCAGCTGGTGTATTAGATCCAGCAGTTGTAAGTTTCAAAAAATATGAAAATAATACAACATCTGATTTAGTAGCTAACCATAGATGTATGGATCCAAGTGGCTGTGTTGATTTCTGGGCAGTTAATGAAGCAGTTGGTATTGTTGATAAAAAAGGACAAAACACTGGAGATGCTGAAATTCAAGCATTCAACCAAAGTCATAGTGCTTACACAATCATTGGTTGGTATTTAGTTAAACTAAAAGCTGAAGCAACTACAGAAAACTGTGGAGAAATTTGTGTTCGTATTAATCCATTAGATGTTAAACCAGAAGCAGGAGTTAATCCTCCAGATTTAGGAGATCCAAGTTTAACAAATGGTTATTGTAAAGAAATTAAACCATCTTTACCAGTTACTCCAGAAAAGAAAACTTGCTACACTGAAGGAGAAGGCGATAGTAAGAAATACTATGGTAAAGACGGAAACGAAGTAACTAAAGAACAATATGATAAAGATTGTGGTAACCCTACAACAGGTGGATGGGCTTCATATGCAGTATTAGCTGCTGGTGCATTCATCGCTTTAAGTGCTATTACAATTGCTAAGAAACATAATAAGTTCTATCAAGTTTAATAAAAAGACCGAAAGGTCTTTTCTTTTGCAATAATCACGACAATATGGTAAAATGAATACAGGAAAGGTTATGGTTTTTATGGCAGATATTAAGAAGAATGAAAGATACATACCTATTAAAAACTATGTAATTGCAATAGTATTAGTTATAGCAGCAATCTTTATTACATGGTATGGTTTCGCATGGAACAAAGTACGTCAAGAAAACAAGGTATCCGTATCATACTTTGTTAAAAACAATATTATCTCTAAAGAAATAACATCTTTAGATGAAATATCAAGCATTACTCAAGAAGCACCAGAAAGATATTTAGTTTATATTAGTTATACTGGTAGTGAAGAAATTTATAACCTTGAAAAAGAATTAGCTCCAATAATTAAAGATTATCAATTAAATGATTATATTTATTTCATTGATGTAACTAGTATTAAAGAAGATAAAGATTATATTGATAAACTTAATGAACAATTGGGATTAGAAGAAGTTAAAATAACTAATATTCCTACAATACTATATTTTGTAGATGGAAAAGTTTCTAAAAGTGGTATAATAACTACGGCTGAAGGAAATTTAATGACTAAGAGTGATTTCCAAAAATTCTTAGATGTTAACAAAATAGAAAAATAATAAAAGGCCAATGGCCTTTTTATATTGGAGGTAAACATGATAAATATAGTTTTATTTGAACCAGAAATACCAGGTAATACTGGTAATATAATGCGTACATGTGTAGCTACTAATTCCGTATTACACCTAATTAAACCATTAGGTTTTTCTTTAGATGAAAAATACATCAAACGTAGTGGAGTCAACTATATTGATAAATGTGAATATCATGTCTATGAAAACTGGGATGATTTCTATAATCAAAACAAAGATAAAGGAGAATTTTATTTTCTAACTAGATACGGTCATCAACCACATACTTCATTTGATTATTCTGATTCTTCTAAAAATCTATTCTTTGTCTTTGGTAAAGAATCAACAGGTATACCTCGTTCTATTCTAAAACCCCACTTAGATCATTGTATGCGTATGCCAATGACCGCTAACGTTAGAGCACTTAACTTATCTAATACTGTAGCTATCATGGTTTATGAAGCTTTAAGACAACAAGATTATAATGATTTACTAAGAGATGAACCTACTGTCAAAGAACATAAAGGTCCTCATTTTATCGAAGATTATGAAGAATAATATGTTATAATTTATGTAGTAGGTGATACTATGAATTGTAAATATTGCGGAGCAGCATTACCAACAAAAGGTGGTGTATGTCCAGAGTGTGGACGTATTATTCCTATGGACCAACAAAAACAAATGCGTGAAATGTTAGATCCAAAATGGAACGATTATCGTGATCCCAATACTGCAATGTATAAAAAAGAATCTGCTTATGATCCCAATAACGATCGAGTAGGTAAAACAGTTGTTTTAATAATTGTTGTTCTCGTAATAATAGTTATTATAGCTATTGCTAATGCAGGCAAATAAAAAAGAATCATTACGATTCTTTTTTTGTGTATGCATCATATTCATTCATAATATCATTCATACAACTTATTAACTTTAATACTTCACTATAAGCACTATAATTACCACCTTTATTAGCCATAGCAATAGCTATATAAGGCTTCTCATCAAATACGATACCTGTTTCAACAACATCCTTCATTGCAAATCCTGTTTTACTTGCTGAAGGTAAATCAGGCATTACTTCTTTATAATAATTATATTTACCATTACTTAAGATATTCATTAATTCAATACCTTCAGATGATTGAATACTAAAATTATACATTGCTTGCCATACTATCGCAGCACTTCTTGCTGAAGTAAATCCCCAAGGATTACCTTCAGTTAAATATAACTGTTTAGTACCTAATTCTCTTAACATAGCATTATATCCTCTAGCTCCATAAGTACCATGTAATAACATATGTGCTATATTATCAGAATCATTTAATGAAAAATATAATAATTGTTTAACCGTAAACTTAGTACCATAGTCATAGAATTTAACTACACCAGTACCTTTATTATAATAATTAGATGTATAAGTTATTTCCCCATTAGGATCAACATTACCATTAGCTATCTCTCTATAAACATAGAAAGCATATGGTGCTTTAATAGAACTAGCAGTTTCAAACTGTCTATCTACATTATAACCAACAGCAAATCCATCATTTAAACTTACTATTAAAAAAGAAGTACTAGCCCCATAATTATCTATAACATATCTTAATCTAGCTAAAGTATCATCACTTATCTTAAAGTCACTACCAACAACAGAAATACCACTACTAAAGCCCATATTAACTATGTCTACATAACTAAGATCTTTATAAGCGAAATCACTAACATCAAACGCAAATTCTTGTTTTGATACATCAAATTCCTCATCATAAGGAACTTGTTTAACTTCTTCTTTATTAGCATAACCAGGTACTAAAATAAACTTGGCTACAACTACTGTAAGAATACAAACAAATAGATTTAAAAATATAACAAGTTGATTTTGTTTTGTTAATTTCATTTCTATCATCCTTATACCATAATTTAATATTACTACAAAAAAACACCTTAAACAATCAAAATAGTTGCATTATTAATATTTTATGTTATAATCTAGTTATCAGATTGAAGTGGGCGTAATATCCCACTTTTATTTATAGTTTAAAGAGGTGAATCATGAATAAAGTATTGGAAGAAATTAGGAAGGCTATTACTAAACCAATGACAGATATGGATATTATAGTAGACTCAATTACTTACGTAACTGAAGGTAACTATAATTTCTTAAGAATCGAATTAGATAAAGTTAGTGGTATCGATTTAGATACAATTGTTGAAGCAACAAATGTTATAAATCCTATTATAGATAAACTAGACCTAATCGATGATTCATACATCTTAGATATAATTAGTAAGGAAAAAGGAGATAATTAATATGCCAAGAAGAAAAAATACAGTTGAAGAAACTGGCGTAATGAATCCAGAAGAATTCATTAAAGCAGTTGA
>JAEEGL015521144.1_pt1 | contig 20648 bp, 17 predicted proteins | sample 9134231 | NCBI WGS metagenome assembly JAEEGL01 (sample SAMN16246548, study PRJNA631951) | gut metagenome | biome: gut microbiome; feature: rumen; material: fiber-attached | host: Bos | place: Iran: Karaj | collected 2018-10
AGGTCGTCAATGACCAGCGACGTCTTGGGGTCGAGGCCGCTGTTGGGTTCGTCGCAGAACAGGTACTTCGGGTTCAGGCTGATGGCGCGGGCAATGGCCACGCGCTTCTGCATGCCGCCCGAAATTTCGCCCGGGTACTTCTCCTCGGCACCTACCAGATTGACGCGCTCCAGACATTCCATGGCACGCTTCTGGCGCTCGCGCAGCGTCATCGTCGAGAACATGTCGAGCGGGAACATCACGTTCTCCAACACCGTCAGTGAGTCGAACAGAGCGGCCGACTGGAAGATCATTCCCATCTCGCGTCGCATGCGTACCTTTTCCTGCTTGGTCATCTTCACGAAGTCGCGCCCGTCATACAGTATCTGACCGCTGGTGGGTTCGAACAGACCCACGAGGTTCTTCATCAGCACCGTCTTTCCGCTGCCGCTCTGTCCGATGATGAGGTTCGTCTTGCCATCCTCGAACACCGTTGAGATGTCCTTCAGCACCTCGATGGTGTCAAAGCTCTTAAAAAGGTTCTTTACTTCTATCATGAGAGTAGCTGGGTTAAGAATACGTCGCTGCACAGGATCAGCACGCTCGACATGACGACGGCGTCAGTGGATGCCTTGCCCACATTGACCGAGCCTCCTTCGACGTTATAACCGTAGTAGGAAGGGACGGCCGAGATGATGAATGCAAAGAACAGGCTCTTGATGATGGACATCCACACGAACCACGACTTGAACTGGTGCTGCAGACCCAGGGTCAGGTCGTCAGGGACGATGATGTGGCCCACGTATGCCGTGCCGTAGGCTCCCACGATGCCCAGTGCCGATGAGAAGATGACCAGCAGCGGCATAATGGTCAGCATGCCCAGAATCTTGGGCAGTATCAGGTAGCAGGCGGAGTTGACCCCCATGATGTCGAGTGCGTCAATCTGCTGGGTCACGCGCATGGTGCCTATCTCCGAGGCGATGTTCGAACCCACCTTTCCTGCAAGTATCAGACACATGATGGAGCTCGAGAACTCGAGGAGCATGATTTCACGCGTTGTGTAGCCCGACACCCAGCGTGGCATCCAGGGCGACTGTATGTTCAGCTTCATCTGAATGCAGATGACCGCACCTATGAAGAACGAGATGAGTAGCACGATGCCAATGGAGTTGATACCCAGCTGAGCCATCTCCTTCACGTACTGCTTCCAGAACATACGGAAGCGCTCAGGCACGGAGAAGGTCCTGCCCATGAGCATGACAAACTTGCCGAGCGTCGTCAGCCATTTTTGGAGTAACTTAATCATTTCGCCTGCAAAGGTACAATAAACTTCGGTTTTAGGCTACCCAACGGCCAACTTTGTTCCTCCTCATTAGGCTAATTTAACAAATTTCCTGGGTACAACGATTTAACTTCCGGCTCTTTCTAACGTCAATAAAAGTGAATGGCACAGGAAACAGGACAAGAAAAACTGCTCGAGCTACTGCAGGACCCCGCCCGGCGCGAACGGGGGTTCAGGCTCCTCACCAGTCAATACGGCGAACAGCTCTACTGGCACATCCGTCGTATCGTGGTAGGGCACGACGATGCCGAGGATGCCCTGCAGGAGACGCTCATCAAGGTCTACGGCAGCATAGGCACTTTCCGTGGCGACGGCAAGCTCAGCACGTGGCTCTACAGCATTGCCACCCGCGAGGCCCTCAACCTGCTGCGCCGCCAGACCAAGCTCTTCCAGAGCATTGACGCCCTGGCCCCGGCGCTCACCAGCCGCCTGCAGGCCGAGACCCCAATGGACGACAAGGCCGCCGAGGTGCTCTTCCAAAAGGCCCTGCTCACCCTGCCCACGCAGCAGCGCATAGCCTTCAACCTGCGCTACTACGACGAACTCAGCTACGACGAGATAGCCCGTATCACCGGCAAGAACGTCAATACGCTGAAGGTGAACTACCACCTGGCAACAGAAAAAATTCGAACTTATATACAGCAACACTTATGAAGACAGATTTTGAAAACATAGGAAAGAAGCTGCCCTACGCCGAAGACGCTGACTACGTCGCCCGGCTCGTAGAGCGCACCACGGAGGAAACCCTCCGTCAGCAGCCCCAGGCCCGCACGGTCAGCCTGGGCCGCAAGTGGACATTAGTGGCAGCTGCAGCGGCAGTGCTCCTGCTCGGCGGTGTCGGTCTCTCGTACTACGGGAAGCTGACCCCCGCCACGCAGCAGGTGGCCGAGAGCACGTCAAGTCCTGTCGACGACTTCCTCAACAGTCTCTCTGACGAGGACGCCGGTCTGCTGGCCTACTACGCCATTGAGGAGATACCCGAATACGAGTAAGAAAACAGTTCAGATAACAACTAAAAAGTCAAGCGTTATGAAACAAACACTGATTTCCCTGCTGCTGCTTGTCGCCCTGACAGCAACGGCCCAAGAGAAGGACTGGAAGCAACTTCGGGAGAAGTTCTTCAACGCCAAGGTCTCGGAACTGGCCCAGCAGCTCGAGCTTACCGACGAGCAGAAGGCCGGCTTCGTATCCATCTACCGCCAGTACAACGACGAGATGCGCGCCACCATGGGTCCTCCCTTCCCCAGCCGTGGTCCTCATAAGGACGGCGCAGGGCAGAACGACGGCGACGCGCAGAAGAAACCCCTGACCGACGAGGAACGTCTGGCCCGCACGAAGATGCACATGGAGCGTCAGCAGAAGGCCCAGGCCATACGCCTGAAGTATGTCGACGAATTCTCGAAAGTACTCACCCCCAAGCAGGTCAACAAGTTCTTCGAGGTCGAGTTCGAGATTCAGAAGAAGCTCATGAACCGCCACAAGCACCCGCGTGGCAAGCGCCACGGCCCCGACAACGGCATGCCGCAAAAGTAAAACTGAGAAAAAGTGAGCCTTCCGCTTGGCAGGCTCATTTTTTATTCGTATCTTTGCACCCGTTATGGAGCAGACAGTGAACAATCAGACAGAACAGGCCCCGCAGCCCGAACAACTCGTGCTGCGCACCGAGGGGCTGGTAAAGATCTACGGAAAACGCACCGTCGTCAACGACGTCTCCTTCGACGTCAGGCAGGGCGAGATAGTAGGTCTGCTCGGACCCAACGGTGCCGGAAAGACCACGTCGTTCTACATGACCACCGGACTCATCGTGCCCAACGGCGGACACATCTACCTCGGCGACGAGGAAGTCACCTCGTACCCCGTCTACAAGCGCGCCCGCGCCGGCATAGGCTACCTCGCCCAGGAAGCATCCGTGTTCCGGAAAATGAGTGTCGAGGACAATATTCTCAGCGTGCTCCAGATGACCGGTAAGCCACGTGACTACCAACTCGAGAAGCTGGAAAGCCTCATCAAGGAGTTCCGACTCGAGAAGGTGCGCAAGAACACCGGCGACCGACTCTCTGGCGGCGAGCGCCGACGCACCGAGATAGCACGCTGTCTGGCCATCGAACCCAAGTTCATCATGCTCGACGAACCCTTCGCCGGCGTCGACCCCATAGCCGTCGAAGACATACAGCAAATCGTCTGGCAGCTCAAGTACCGCAACATCGGCATCCTCATCACCGACCATAACGTACACGAGACGCTCAACATCACCGACCGCGCCTACCTGCTCTTCGAGGGACGCATACTCTTCAAAGGCTCACCCGAGGAGCTGGCAGTGAACCCCATCGTCAAGGAGAAATACCTCGGCACCAACTTCGTGCTGCAGAAGAAAGACTTCGCCAAGATGGAAGAACAGCGCCGCAAGAAGTGGCAGGAGGAAGAAACCAACCAATAGCACTCCGTACCCCTCACACACACACTTCACACCCCTCCCGCCGGCAACAGCCGCCAGCGGGCAACAAGCGCTTACCTCCACCTTACATCCACCCTTGCTCCACCCTTGCTCCACTCGCCTGGGCTGGAGGTAGAGTGGAGCTGGGCTGGAGGTAGAGTGGAGCTACGCGCTTTTTACCCCCAGGTCAGAGGCGTGAAACATGAATAAACATTAAAAAACAGCACCTTTATTTTGTCGTTTGCATTAGTTTTCGTACCTTTGCACCCCGTTATTAGAAAATATATATTATATAAATAAGGTATAAGAGAAGATGAACATCACATTTGAAGCTCCTGACAAGGTCAATGGCAAGATGGCCATTACCTTGGAGAACGCCGACTACCGCGACGAGGTAGAAAAGACACTGAAAGACTATCGCAAGCGTGCCAACATTCCTGGGTTCCGTCCCGGACAGACACCCATGAGCATGATCAAGCGTCAGTACGGTACCGCCGTGAAGGTGGACGTCGTGAACAAGATGCTGAGTGAGAAGCTGTACGAGTACATCCACACCAATAAGATACAGATGCTGGGCGAGCCCCTGCCCAGCGACGACCAGGTTCCAATGGACTTCGAGAGCGACGAGCCCCTGACGTTCAAGTTCGACATTGCCGTGGCACCCGCCATGGAAGCCACGCTCACGGCGAAGGACAAGATTGACTACTACCATATCAAGGTCGACGACAAGCTTATCGACCAGCAGGTTGAGATGTACCAGAGCCGTAGCGGCCACTACGAGAAGGTAGAGGTGTTCGACCCCGAGCAGCGCGACATGCTCAAGGGCGACCTGCGCGAGCTCGACGGAAAAGGCAACGCCAAGGAAGGCGGCATCGAGGTTGCCGATGCACCAATGATGCCCCAGTATATCAAGGTAGACAAGCAGAAGAAACTCTTCGACGGCTGCAAGCTGGGCGACGTCATTACCTGGAATCCCCGCAAGGCTTACCCCGAGGGCGACGCCGAGCTGGCCGGACTGCTGAAGGTGCAGAAGGACGAGCTCAAGGACCACGAGGGCGACTTTACCTACCAGATTACTGAAATCAGCCGCTTCGTGAAGGCAGAGGTCAACCAGGAGTTGTTCGACCAGACCTTCGGCGAAGGCCAGGTGAAGGACGAGAAGGAGTTCAGGCAGCGCATCAGCGACATGATTGCCCAGCAGTTCCAGGCTGACTCTGACTACAAGTTCCTTCTCGACGTCCGTAAGCACATGGAGAAAAAAGTCGGCAAGCTCGAGTTCCCCGAGGCACTCCTGAAGCGCATTATGAAGCAGAATAACAAGGAGCGTAAGGACGTTGACGAGTACGTAGAGAAGAACTTTGAGGGCAGCATCAAGGAACTGGGCTGGCACCTTATCAAGGAGCAGCTCGTAGAGGCCCAGGGCATCAAGATTGAGGACGCCGACCTGAAGCAGGTGGCCAAGGAGGCCGCACGTGCCCAGTTTGCACAGTACGGCATGTCGAACATTCCCGATGACTACCTGGAGAACTACGCCGCCGAGATGCTCAAGAAGCGCGAGAACGTCGACGGACTTGTAGACAGGGCAGTCGATGTCAAGCTTACCGCAGCACTCAAGCAGGTGGTGAAGCTGAACGACAAGGACATTACGATGGAGGACTTCCAGAAGCTCCTCAGCGAGAAATAAACACGGGAAAAACAGCCCTTTAGATTTATTTAACCAAAAATAAAGGTCGGAATGTATGGCGTTCCGACTTTTTTTTGTAATTTTGTATCTACTTTGCGAATTAAAAGACAGAAAAGATGAAGAATGACTTTAGAAAATATGCAACCCAGCATCTGGGAATCAATGGTCTTGTACTCGACGAAGTGATGAGTGCACAGGCCCAGTACCTGAACCCTTACATCCTTGAGGAAAGACAGTTGAACGTCACGCAGATGGACGTATTCTCGCGCCTGATGATGGACCGCATTATCTTCCTCGGCACGCAGATAGACGATTATACGGCAAATACCCTGCAGGCCCAGCTCCTGTATCTCGACAGCGTCGACTCGGGCAAGGACATCAGCATCTACCTCAACTCGCCGGGCGGCAGCGTGACCGCAGGCCTCGGCATCTATGACACGATGCAGTTCATCACGAGCGATGTGGCGACGATATGCACGGGCATGGCGGCGTCGATGGCTGCCGTGCTGCTCGTTGCAGGCACGGAGGGCAAACGCTCGGCGCTGCCCCACAGCCGCGTGATGATTCACCAGCCCCTCGGCGGCGTACAGGGACAGGCCTCCGATATCGAAATCGAGGCTAAGGAAATCATGAAGTTCAAGAAGGAACTCTATACGATAATCAGTGAACACTCGCATACACCGTATGACAAGGTCTGGAACGACTCCGACCGCAACTACTGGATGACGGCAGAGGAAGCCAAGGAGTACGGCATGATAGACCAGGTACTGAAGAAGAAGTAAGGCGGCATGAAGAAGAGTTGTAATTTCTGCGGAAGGTCAGAGCGCGAGGTGAAGCTCCTGATTACCGGCTTGAACGGCTGCATCTGCGAGGACTGCGCCGTACAGGCATATCAGGTGGCGACAGCCAATGGCTATGGACCCGACGCCAAGAAGAAGGACGCCGACAACTTCACGCCCAAGCACACGCCCAAGCCCAAGGAGATAAAGGCCTATCTCGACCAGTACGTCATAGGACAGGACGAGGCCAAGCGCTTCCTCTCAGTGGCGGTATATAACCACTATAAACGCCTGCAGCAGCCCAGCGATGACAATGAGGTGGAGATAGAGAAGTCGAACATCATACTTGTCGGGTCCACAGGTACGGGAAAAACCCTCCTGGCGCGAACCATAGCCAAACTGCTCGACGTACCCTTCACCATCGTTGACGCCACGGTATTCACCGAGGCGGGCTATGTGGGCGAAGACGTGGAGAGCATCCTCACACGCCTGCTGCAGGTGGCCGACTACAATGTGGAGGCTGCACAGCGGGGCATCGTCTTCATTGACGAGATAGACAAGATTGCGCGCAAGAGCGATAACCCAAGCATTACCCGCGACGTCAGTGGCTAGGGCGTGCGGCAGGGTCTGCTGAAACTCCTCGAGGGAACGGTGGTGAACGTGCCGCCACAGGGAGGCCGCAAGCACCCTGACCAGGAGTATATCCACGTGGACACACATAATATCCTGTTCATCTGTGGCGGGGCCTTCGACGGCATCGAGCGCAAGATTGCCCAGCGCATGAACACCCACGTGGTGGGATATAACTCCGTGCAGAACGTGCGCAAGATTGACAAAGAGAACTTGATGCAGTACATTGTGCCGCAGGACCTCAAGTCGTTCGGACTGATTCCGGAGATCATCGGACGCCTGCCGGTGCTGACATACCTGAACCCACTGGACAAGGACGCCCTGACAAAGATACTGACGGAACCGAAGAACTCCATTATCAAGCAGTACGTCAAGCTGTTTGAGATGGATGGCATCAAGCTCTCCTTCACGCCCGAGGCCTTGAAGCTCATCGTCGACAAGGCTGTGGAGTACAAGCTCGGGGCCCGCGGACTGCGCTCCATCGTGGAGAGCATCATGATGGATACCATGTTCGAGATTCCTTCCAAGCGGACAAAATCCTTTGAGGTGACTGAAAAGTATGCGCAAGAGCAACTTGACAAGTCCCATCTGCAATAATACGATAAAAAGTCTATGGCAAAGAAGAAGCAAAATCTGACAGAGGCGCTGAAGAAATACTTCGGCTTCGACAAATTCAAGGGAGACCAGGAGGCCATCATACAGAACGTATTGAACGGCAAGGACACCTTCGTACTCATGCCCACGGGAGGCGGAAAGTCGCTGTGCTACCAGCTGCCGTCGCTGCTCATGGAGGGTACGGCTATCGTCATATCACCCCTGATAGCACTGATGAAGAACCAGGTGGACGTCATAAGCTCGATGAGCGAGGAGGGGACGGCACACTATCTTAACTCGTCGCTTAACAAGTCGGCAATCGACCAGGTGAAGGAGGATGTCAAGGCAGGAAAGACCAAGCTGCTGTACGTGGCGCCGGAGTCGTTGACAAAGGAAGACAACGTGGAGTTCCTGAAACAGGCGAAGATATCGTTCTACGCCATTGATGAAGCCCACTGTATCTCGGAATGGGGACATGACTTCCGCCCTGAGTACCGGCGCATCCGACCCATCATCAACGAGATCGGACAGGCTCCCGTCATTGCCCTGACGGCGACGGCCACCGACAAGGTGCGCACCGACATCAAGAAGAGCCTGGGCATTCTCGACGCCGTCGAGTTCAAGAGCTCGTTCAACAGGCCGAACCTGTACTACGAGGTAAGGCCAAAGACCACGGAGGTCGACAAGGACATCATACGCTTCATCAAGCAACACCCAGGGAAGAGCGGCATCATCTACTGCCTGTCAAGGAAGAAGGTGGAGGAACTGGCAGAAATCCTGAAGGCTAACGACATCAAGGCTGCCCCCTACCATGCCGGACTGGAGTCGGCACTGCGTTCGGAGACACAGGATGCCTTCCTGATGGAGGAGATTGACGTCATCGTGGCCACCATTGCCTTTGGCATGGGTATAGACAAGCCCGACGTACGCTTCGTCATACATTATGACATTCCGAAGTCCTTGGAGGGGTACTACCAGGAGACGGGACGTGCCGGACGCGACGGCGGCGAGGGCATGTGCATCACCTTCTATGCCCAGAAGGACTTGCAGAAGCTGGACAAATTCATGGAGGGCAAGCCCGTGGCCGAGCAGGACATCGGCCGCCAGCTGCTGGCAGAGACGGCGGCATACGCCGAGACATCCATCTGTCGTCGCAAGATGCTGCTGCACTATTTCGGCGAGGAGTATCCCCAGGAGAACTGCCGTAACTGCGACAACTGTCTGCACCCGAAGAAGCAGATAGAGGCCAAGGACCTGCTGCTGATAGTGTTGAACACCATTCACGTGCTGAAGGAGAACTTCCGTTCAGACTATATCATCGACTTTGTCAGTGGCAAGGAGACCGAGGAGATCCTGGCTCATAAGCACCAGAACCACGACCTTTTCGGGGCTGGTGAGGACCATGAGCGCAAGCACCTGAATCCCGTTATCCGGCAGGCACTCATTGACGGCTATCTGAAGAAGGATGTGGAGAACTATGGCCTGCTGAAACTCACGTCGGCGGGAAAGAAGTTCATGAAGAACCCGACGTCGTTTTTGATTGTTGAGGACAACGAGTTCAGCGAGGACTATGAGATACCCACAGAGCATGAGGGAGGCACCAGTGCCCTGGATCCCGTGCTCAGCTCCATGCTGAAAGACTTGCGCAAGAAGGTGAGCAAGCGCCTGGAGCGTCCGCCATACGTCATCTTCCAGGATGTGAGCATCGAGCAGATGGCTACCGACTATCCTATCACGCTCGAGGAGCTGAAGAACATCCAGGGCGTTGGCGAGGGTAAAGTGCGCCAGCCATACGCTAAGGAGTTTGTCGAGCTCATTAAGCGCTACTGTGAGGAGAACGAGATTGAGCGCCAGGCCGACATGCGCGTCCGTACGGTGGCCAAGAAGTCCATCCTTAAGGTTAAGATAATTCAAGCGATAGACCGCCAGATTGCTCTTGACGATATAGCTACGGCACAGGGGCTGGACTTCGAGGAGCTGCTCGATGAGGTGGAGGCCATCGTCTATAGCGGAACCAAGCTCAACATTGACTACTTCCTGGAAGAGGTGATGGACGAGGACCATGTCGACGATATCTATGACTATTTTGCCGAGAGCGAGACGGACTCGCTGGAGGATGCCATAGAGGAACTGGGCGCTGAGTGCACTGAAGATGAAATAAGGCTCGTACGTATCAAGTTCCTCAGTGAAATGGCCAACTGATAGTGCCCGATTCGCGTTAAATCGTATTAATATTGCGTGCAAATGACTGCTATGTCAGAAAAAAGCAGTAAATTTGCACGCAATAAAATTTAAGGAGATTAGTTATGTCATCATTTATTGCAGACAAGATTGTTATGGACGGCTTGACCTTTGACGACGTCCTGTTGATTCCAGCCTATTCTGAAGTGTTGCCGAAAACGGTAGAGTTAAGAACCCGTTTCTCGCGGAATATTGAGTTGAACGTGCCCTTTGTGACGGCTGCCATGGACACCGTCACTGAGAGTCAAATGGCTATTGCTATTGCCCGCGAGGGAGGCATCGGCGTCATCCATAAGAATATGTCGATTGAGAACCAGGCCAGGGAGGTGGCAATCGTCAAGCGTGCTGAGAACGGCATGATTTACGACCCTATCACCATCCCCTTGGGGAGCACAGTGGCCCAGGCCCTGGACATCATGGCAGAGTATCATATCGGTGGTATACCCGTGGTGGACGACGACCGTCACCTGGTGGGTATCGTCACCAACCGTGACCTGCGCTTCGAGCGTCGCCTGGACCGTCCTGTCGAGGAGATTATGTCGAAGGATAACCTGGTGACCACACACCAGCAGACAGACTTGACGGCTGCTGCCGACATCCTGCAGAAGAACAAGATTGAGAAGTTGCCCGTGGTGGACAAGGAAAACCGCCTGGTAGGTCTCATCACTTATAAGGATATCACTAAGGCCAAGGACAAGCCCATGGCCTGCAAGGACGAGAAAGGCCGTCTGCGTGTGGCTGCTGGTGTGGGTGTGACATCTGACACACTGGAGCGTATGCAGGCGCTGGTGAATGCCGGAGCTGACGCCATTGTCATCGATACAGCACACGGACACTCGAAGGGTGTTATTGAGAAGCTGCGCGAGGCCAAGGCTTCATTCCCCAAGATTGACATCGTGGTGGGAAACATCGCTACAGGTGCAGCAGCCAAGATGCTGGTAGAGAACGGTGCTGATGCCGTCAAGGTGGGCATCGGTCCTGGCTCTATCTGTACTACGCGCGTGGTGGCTGGTGTGGGTATGCCCCAGCTGTCGGCCATTTACGATGTGTATAGTTCACTGAAGGATACCGACGTGCCCCTGATTGCCGATGGTGGTCTTCGCTATTCAGGCGACATCGTGAAAGCCTTGGCTGCCGGTGGCTCGTGCGTGATGATGGGCTCACTGGTGGCAGGTACTGAGGAGAGTCCTGGCGACACAATCATCTACAACGGCCGTAAGTTCAAGAGCTATCGCGGCATGGGTTCGCTGGAGGCCATGGAGCATGGTTCGAAGGACCGCTATTTCCAGGCCGATACGAAGGACGTGAAGAAACTGGTGCCAGAGGGTATCGCTGGACGCGTTCCCTACAAGGGCACTGTTCAGGAGGTCATCTACCAGATGGTGGGTGGTCTGCGCTCGGGCATGGGCTACTGTGGTGCCGCCACCATCGAGAAGCTCCACGATGCGAAGTTCACGCGTATTACCAACGCAGGTGTCAATGAGAGCCATCCGCACGATATCACGATTACCAGTGAGGCTCCTAACTATTCCAGACCAAACGATTAAGCAATGAGAAGATACTTGATGATGGCAGCCCTGCTTGTGGGCAGTATGGCTGCCAGTGCACAAAAGGCTGACGACCCTGTCGTCATGACAGTGGCTGGCGTGGACGTGCCACGCTCGGAGTTTGAGTATTCGTATAACAAGAACAATACCGATGGCGTTATCGATAAGAAGACGGTGGAGGAGTATGTCGACCTCTTCGTCAACTACAAGCTGAAGGTGCAGGCAGCACTGGATGCCCGTATCGATACGACCAGTGCCTTCCTCAAGGAGTTTGCCCAGTATCGCGATCAGCAGGTGCGTCCCACCTTCGTTACGGACGACGACATGCTGGAAGAGGCACATAAGGTATACGACCAGACCAAGGCGAACATTGGCCCTGACGGACTGGTGATGGCAGGGCATATCCTGATTCTCCTCAAGCAGAAGGCTACCGAGGCCCAGCAGCAGGAGGCCAAACGACGCATTGACTCTGTATATTCAGCCCTGCAGGCTGGCGCAGACTTCGAAGAGCTGGCCAAGAAGGTGTCGCAGGACCCTGGTTCGGCTGCCCGTGGGGGTATGCTGGGATGGTTCTCGCGTAACCAGATGGTGAAGGAGTTCGAGGATGCCGCCTTTGCCCTGCAGCCCGGAGAGCTGAGCAAGCCCGTGCTGTCGCCCTTCGGATGGCACGTCATTCTGATGAAGGAGCGCAAGCAGCTGGAGCCTTTCGAGTTCCACAAGGACAACATCATGCGCTTCATGGAACAGCGTGGTGTACGCAACAGCGTCACGGAGCGTAAGCTCGACGCTGTGGTGAAGTCGTCGAACGGCAGTGTCACCAAGGAGCAGCTGCTGGAGCAGCGTGCTGACTCGCTGTCTGCTGTAGACCCTGAGATGCGTTACCTGATCAAGGAGTACCATGACGGCCTGCTGCTGTATGAAATCAGCAACCAGACCATCTGGGACCGTGCTGCCAAGGACGATGAGGCCCTGGCAAAATACTTCAAGAAGAACAAGAAGAAGTACAAGTGGGACGAGCCCCGCTTTAAGGGCATGGTCTACCATGTCAAGGACCAGACTGACGTCAGGGCCGTTGCCGACTGCGTCAAGAAGCTGAAGTTCGACGACTGGAACGATGCACTGCGTATTAAGTTCAACAGCGACTCCATTCTCCGTATTCGTGTGGAGAAGGGCCGCTTCAAGAAAGGTGACAACAAGCTCGTTGACCGCGAGATTTTCAAGGTTGCTGACGCCAAGGTTGACAGCGTGAAGGGCTATCCCATCGATGCCGTCTATGGTGAGCTCATCAAGAAGCCTCAGGACTATACCGACGTGCGTGGGCTGGTTACTGCCGACCTGCAGGACGAGCTGGAGCGCTTCTGGGTGGCTGACCTCCGCAAGAAGTATGCTGTTGTAGTCAATGAAGAAGTTTTAAAGACCGTCAATAAACACTAAGCGGGCTGTGCCCTAAATAGAAAAATGAGAAGCGAGAAATTAGTAAAGACGGTTAGGTGGCAGAGGTTGATGTTGGCAGCATTGTCCTTTATCCTTTGTCCTTTGTCATTTAGCCATGCTGTGGCACAGACCGACTCCATAGGCACCATCGTCGACGAGGTGATATGGGTGGTTGGTGACGAGGCTATCCTGAAGTCCGATGTAGAGTCTCTGCGCTTACAGGGTCAGCAGGAAGGCCTGCGCTGGAAGGGCGACCCTGACTGTGCCATCCCTGAGCAGATTGCCGTACAGAAGCTGTACCTCAACCAGGCTATCACGGATAGCGTGGAGGTGACGGAGTCGGACATCACGGCAGGTGTGGAACAGTACATTGAGAACATGATCTCCATGATAGGCTCGCGAGAGAAGCTGGAGGAGTACCAGAAGAAGAGTCTGAGCCAGATACGTGCCGACCTGCGTGAGTCGTATCGTGAACGGCAGATGGTGCAGGGCATGCAGCAGAAGCTGGTGAAGGACATCACGGTGTCGCCTGCTGAGGTGCGACGCTACTTCAAGGACCTGCCCCAAGACAGCATTCCCTTTGTCCCTACTGAGGTCGAGGTGCAGATTATCACACAGCAGCCTCGTATTGAGCAGGAAGAGATAAATCGTGTGAAGGAGGAGCTGCGCGACTATACCGACCGCATCAACAAGGGCGAGACGTCGTTCCAGACACTGGCACGTATGTATTCCGAAGATCCTGGCTCTGCCCGTCGTGGCGGCGAGTTGGACTATACGGGACGTGGCATGCTGGACCCTGCCTTTGCCAATGTGGCGTTTGGCCTGACTGACCCCAAGAAGGTGTCGAAGATTGTGGAGTCGGAGTTCGGCTTCCATATCATTCAGCTCATTGACAAGCGTGGCGACAAGGTGAAGGTGCGCCACATCCTGCGCAAGCCTGTCATCAGCGACGATGCCGTGACGAAGGCCTTAGCCCGTCTCGACACAGTGGCTGCAGGCATCCGCGAGGGTGTTCCGCCTGAGATGATTAAGCCTATCTACAAGGACAAGGACGGCCGTGCCATCGAGAAGTTTACCTTCGAAGATGCCGTGGCATTCTTCTCTGACGACAAAGATACGCGCAATAACCACGGACTGATGGCCAACATCACTCAGGATGGTCGTACTTCGCGCTTCAAGCTGGCCGACCTGCCTTCCGAGGTGGCCAAGGTTGTTGATGCCATGCAGGTCGGTGAGGTCTCTGCGCCCTTCCGGATGATCAGCGACCGTGGCAAGGAAGTCTGTGCCATCGTCAAGCTGAAGAGCCGTACGGAGGGTCATAAGGCCACCATCACTGAGGACTTCCAGGTGATGAAGAACCTGGTGCTGGAGAAGATGCGTCAGAAGAAGCTGCACGACTGGGTGGTGAACCGTATCAAGTCTACCTACGTACGTGTCAACGACCGCTATCGTGACTGCCAGTTCGAATACGAAGGGTGGGTGAGATGAGCGTGTGAAAGAGAACGCTCAGGTGAGACGTGTGAAGTGAGAAATGAGTGATGAAGAGGGCGATGTTGTTCATATTGGCTGCCGCAGTGCTGGTGTTTGCCTTCGCTGCTACGCCTCGTAAGCGCACGCCTCGGAAGAAAGCCAGGACGGCAAAGCAGGACAAGCGTGTCTATCTGGTGCATGCCGACAATCTTCACTATGACCAGTATCGCAATGGTGATGCGCAGGTGCTTCATGGCCACGTGCACTTCCGGCATGTCGGCGCTAACCTCTATTGCGACAGTGCCCACTTCTATGAACAGTCGAACTCGTTCGAGGCCTTTGGCCATGTCAGGATGGTGCAGGGCGACACGCTCAGTCTGACTAGCGACTATGCCTACTATGATGGTAACGACGAGTTGGCACAGGCACGCTATAATGTTGTGCTGAAGCATCGTAAGACGACGCTGTATACCGACTCTTTGGACTATGACCGCATGTACTCCTTCGGCAACTTCTTTGAAGGAGGAAAGATGGTTGACGGCAAGATGACGCTTACCAGCGACTGGGGCGAGTACCATACTGACAGCAAGATGGCCATGTTCTACTACGATGTGCGCCTGAAGGACGACAAGATGTTCATGACCACCGACTCCCTGTATTACGACACTCGGACGTCGAGGGCCCATATTGTCGGACCTTCCAACATCACCTCGGGCAGCAGCCATATCTATAGCGAGGACGGCTATTACAATACCAAGACCGAGCAGAGCGAGCTCTTCGGGCGTTCCGTCATCAAGGATAAGGGGCGTACCATGGTGGGCGACAGTGTCTTCCATAACGCCCAGAACGGTACGAACTATGCTTACTGGAACGTTGTCTTCACTGACTCCCTCAACAAGAACCGTCTTACTGGCGACTATGCGGAGTATAACGACTCCACGGGATATGCCATGGCCACCAAAAGGGCTGTCGTCATGGACTTCTCGCAGCAGGACACGCTGTATATGCATGCCGATACGTTCAAGATTTTCACCTTCAACATCAATACCGACTCCGTCTATCGCATGATTCACGGCTATAACAAGGTGCGTGCCTATCGTGTCGATGTGCAGGCAGTCTGCGACTCGCTGGTATACAACTCCAAGGACTCGTGTATGACGATGTACAAGGACCCCATTATCTGGAACCAGCGTCAGCAGCTCTTTGGCGAGGAGATTAAGGTATATATGCGCGACTCCACCATTGATTGGGCACACGTCATCGGACAGGCGTTCTCTGCTGAGCAGATGCCCGATACCGTGCACTTCAACCAAGTGTCGTCGCAGGAGATGAAGGCTTTCTTCAAGAAAGGCGAGATGCACGAGACGCAGGCCATCGATAATGTGCAGATAGTGTATTACCCTGTCGACGACTCAGACAGTACGCTGATAGGACTGAACTATACGGAGACACCCCTGCTGAAGATGTTTCTCGAGAACCGCAGGATGAAGCGCATCTGGATGGAGAAGCCCACTGGCACTTTGTATCCGATGACGCAGATACCCCCTTCAAAGTATTTCCTGGACCGCTATGCCTGGTTCGACTATATCCGTCCGCTCAACAAGGAGGATATCTTCAACTGGCGCCCCAAGAAGGCTGGTACCGAACTTAAAGAGCAGAAACGGCGCACGCCCCCTGCCAGCGCGCCTAAACCCACGCCCCCTGCCAGCGCGCCTAACCCCACACCCCCAGCCCATGACTGATGTGATACAACTGCTGCCCGACAGCGTGGCCAATCAGATAGCGGCAGGCGAGGTGATACAGCGCCCTGCCTCTGTCGTCAAGGAGCTGGTGGAGAATGCCATCGATGCAGGCGCCCATACCGTCAACGTGCTGGTAATAGACGCAGGGCGAACCTCTATCCAGGTTATCGACGACGGCTGTGGCATGTCTGAGACAGACGCCCGACTGGCCTTCGAGCGCCATGCCACGTCGAAGATACGCAAGGCCGACGACCTCTTCTCACTCCATACCATGGGTTTCCGTGGCGAGGCACTGCCCTCTGTGGTTGCTGTCTCGCAGGTGGAGCTCCGCACGCGTCGTGCCAATGACGAGGTGGGTACCTGTCTGCATATTTCCGGCTCGCGTGTCGAGAGTCAGGAACCGTGCTCCTGTCCTGTGGGCAGCAGCTTCACCGTCTGCAATCTTTTTTTCAATGTCCCTGCCAGGCGGAAGTTCCTGAAGACCAATGCCACTGAGCTTAACAATATCCTGACAGCCTTCGAGCGCATCGTGCTGGTGTATCCTGACATCGCCTTTACGCTCCACAGCAACGGACAGGAGCTGATGAACCTGCGGGCAGGCTCGCTGCTGCAGCGTATTACCGATGTCTATGGTCGCCGCTACGCCCAGGAGCTGCTGCCTGTCCAGGTCGATACGGCGCTTTGTCGCCTTACGGGCTATGTCGCCAAGCCTGAGTCGGCTCGAAAGAAGGGCGCACCTGAGTATTTCTTCGTCAACGGACGCTACATGCGCCATGCCTATTTCCACAAGGCCGTGCTTCAGGCCTTCGAGCGTCTGGTGCCTGCTGGCTCCCACGTGCCTTATTTTATTTACTTCGACGTGTCGCCAGCCAATATCGACGTCAATATCCATCCTACGAAGACGGAGATCAAGTTCGAGAACGAGCAGTCCATCTGGCAGATTCTGCTGGCTGCCGTACGTGATGCCGTGGGACAGTTCTGTGAGATTCCGCAGATTGACTTCGACACAGAAGGCAAGCCTGACATCCCTGTCTATAGACCTGGGCAGGATGTGTCGACAGGTGGTGTCACGCCTCCCAAGACCATTGTCACGCCACAGTATAACCCCTTCACTGACCATCGGTCTGGTGCCAGTACTGTGTCCAAGAAGGGCACAGGCGACTGGGAGACACTCTATACCGACCTGACCAAGACGCAGTCACAGACTGAGCCGCAGTCACCCTCGCTCTTTGGCGACGATGCCGTCGTTCTGGGTTCTGTCGACCGTACCGTCATCACTGCCGAGAAGTCGCCCATCCACTATCAGTATAAAGGTCGCTATATCATGACAGCCGTCAAGTCCGGACTGATGATTATCGACCAGCACAGGGCCGACGTGCGCATCCGCTATGAGGAGTACCTCTCGCAGCTTCAGACGCGTACTGCCGATACCCAGCAGATACTCTTCCCTGAGGTGGTGCAGTTTGCGCCCTCTGAGGTTCCTATGGTCGAGCAGGTGCTGCCTCGTCTCTCTGCCATTGGCTTCGACCTGTCAGACCTTGGCCAGGGCAGCTATGCCGTCAATGGCATTCCTGCCGGCATCGAGGGTATTGACTATGTGCAGCTGTTGCACAACATCATCGACGAGGCTGTCCACTGTGGCACGGAGTCGTCCGAGGTGCTGACGCAGACGCTGGCTCTCAGCATGGCGCGCCATGCCGCCATTCCTCAGGGTCAGGTGCTCTCCAACGACGAGATGGAGAATGTCGTCAACGGACTCTTTGCCTGCTCCAATGTCAACTACACCCCTGACGGACGTCGCATCCTCTACATCCTGCCCCAGCAGGACATTGAGCAACGACTTGATAAGAGATGAAAGATATCAAACATTAAAGATTAAGATAAAATTTAAAAGTTAGGTGTTTATGAAAAAGATTTTAGTATTATTTACCCTTTGTGCTTTGTCCTTTAGCCATGCCGTGGCGCAAAGCTCTGTCACTGACGAGAAGCACAGCGTGATTACCAACTCCTTCTGGGCCAACTGGTTCGTACAGGCCAATGCCGTGGGTTCCTCTTTCTGGGGCAGCCAGGAGCGCTCTGCCGTCAAGCCTGGCAAGCTGCTGAAGGACTATCGTACCAACCTGGGCTTCTCCTTGGCGCTGGGTAAGTGGTTTACCCCTGGCATAGGACTTCGCACGAAGTTCAACGGTGTCTGGGGACGTACCGTCATTAGCGAGGACAAGAAGCTCAATGCCAGCAAGTACTGGACCCTCCAGGAGCAGGTGCTGTTCAACATCAGCAACATGTTCATGGGCTATAACGAGCAGCGCGTATGGAACTTCATTCCCTATGCAGGTGCCGGACTGGGACGCAACATGTCGTACAATACCTATGGCATGGGCTTCTCTGTGGGTGTGCTCAACACCTTCAGGATTAACCATAAGTTCGCCGTGAACCTCGACATCAACTATGGTGTCTATGACGCAGGCTTCGATGGCGCACGTGGCATACCCGTTGCCAAGCACAGCTTGAAGAACAAGGACCGCATCGTCAACGTCGAGGTCGGTCTTACCTACCGTCTGGGCAAGTCGTCATGGAAGGGTGCTGTAGCCCAGGATGCCATGAACGCTCTGGCACAGAGCGAGATTGACGCCCTCAACGCCCAGCTGGCCGACCTGCAGAGCGAGAACGACCGTCTCAACCAAGAGCTCGCCAGCAAGCCCGAACCCAAGGTGCTGCCCCAGCCCGAGCGTGTCTTGGAGAAGCGTCTTGTCAGCGCCCCTGTGTCAGTGTTCTTCGACCTCAACAAAGCCGTCCCGAGTTCCAAGAAGGACCTGCAGAACGTTGCCGACCTGGCCAAGGTCGCCAAGGAGAACAATGCCAAGATTGTCGTCACGGGCTATGCTGACAGCCAGACTGGCAGTGCCGATCGCAACCGCCAGCTGTCGCAGCAGCGTGCCGATGCCGTCGTTGCCGAACTCGTCAAGATGGGTGTCAGCCGCGACCTGATAGAGACTGTCGCTGCTGGTGGTGTCGACACCCTGACACCTTCGCCCTACAACCGTCGTGCGACAGTGGAAATCAAGCAGTAACCCCCTTCCACGAGGGCACTATAGGGGCATAAAACAAGTATTTTTGCCCTGAAAAGCAAAAAAGTGGTGCAAAAGTTTGGCAGAATCAAAAAAACTCTTTACCTTTGCAGGCGATTTCGAAAAATCACCTGTAAAAAGGGCGTTTAGCTCAGCTGGTTTAGAGCATCTGCCTTACAAGCAGAGGGTCGGCGGTTCGAATCCGTCAACGCCCACACAGAGAAAGACTGACCACGAAAGGTCAGTCTTTTCTTTTTTTGTTCCTATCGGTTGACGACGTTCTGCGGGTGTCCTTCTACAAAGGCCCTGACGTTGCTGATGGCCACCTCCATCAGTCGCTTTCTGGCCTCCTGCGTAGCCCAGGCAATATGCGGTGTGATATAGGCCTGTTCGCAGCGTAGCAGCGCATTGTCCTCCTGTGGCGGCTCCTCGCTCAGCACATCGGCACAGTATGCCCTCAGCCTGTTCCCCTCGAGGGCGTCAGCCACATCCTTCTCATTCACCAGCAGACCTCTTCCTGTGTTGATGAGTATGGCCGAAGGCTTCATCAGCCCCAGCGTCTGACTGTTCATCAGATGGTGGGTGTCAGGAGCCAGCGGACAGTGCAGGCTCACCACGTCGCTCTCCTTCAGCAGGTCCTCCATCTTGCGTTTCCCGATGTTGGGCGGCAGCTCCTCAGCCTTCTTGCTGGTAAAGGCCAACACCCTCATGCCAAGCGCTTGGGCAATAGCGGCTACACGTGTTCCGATATGTCCCATTCCGACGATGCCCAGTGTCTTGCCGGCCAGTTCCGTGAGCTGCGTGTCCCAGTAGCAGAAGTCCAGGTTCTCCGTCCATCTGCCCTTGCGTATCTGCTGGGCGTAATGCTCCGTACGGTTGGTAACGGTCAGCAGATGGGCAAACACCATCTGTGCCACACTCATCGTGCTGTAGGCAGGCACGTTGGTGACGACGATGCCCCTTTCCCTGGCGGCAGCAGTGTCCACCACGTTATAGCCTGTTGCCAGCACACCGATGTACTGCAGTCGCGGCAGCTGTTCCAGCTCCTGTCTTCTCAGCAGCACCTTGTTAGTCAGCACGATGTCAGCATCCTTGACCCGTTCTGCCGTCTCCTCAGGCCGTGTACGGTCGTAAACCGTCAGCGCCCCCATCTCCTCCAGGGGCTCCCATGTCAGTTCGTCCGAAGCGCCCATGCCTGCCTTCTGCTTCTCGGCCGGATGGGTGGTATAGCCGTCCAGTATGACTATCTTCCTCATTCCCGTTTAATAGTTAGCCCTTATCCACTCGATAATCCTGAGGAAGAAGGTGACAGCCGCTACCTCATGGTTCGACATGCCCCATTCCTTCATCGTCTCTGAGCTGTACTCGCCGACAAACTCCTGCGTCTTGACACCATTGTCCTTGAGGAACTTGCTCATGGCATAGAAGTTCTCCACTGGTACCACATCGTCATCCGTAGCGTGGTAGAGCATCACGTCGAAGTCTTTGCGTGGCTTCCAGCCGCTGGTCAGAGCATCCTTGCTGAAGGCCTCCTTGAATCGTTGTGACATGGCACTGTTGCTGTCAAGCACGGCGGCTGTGCAGATGTCACTTGTCTTTTTGGTCTTGATGAGTTCCTCGTCCAGGGCCGTGCGCTTGTACTGCTTGCTGAGGAACCACTCGTCGAAGTTCGAGGCCACGGGGTCCTTCAGATAGTCGTGTATG
>JAEEGL016728535.1_pt1 | contig 20648 bp, 12 predicted proteins | sample 9134231 | NCBI WGS metagenome assembly JAEEGL01 (sample SAMN16246548, study PRJNA631951) | gut metagenome | biome: gut microbiome; feature: rumen; material: fiber-attached | host: Bos | place: Iran: Karaj | collected 2018-10
AGATGCAAGAGTAGTCCTTAACGACAATGGTACAGTAACTGTTACAGGTCTTAAGAACAAGGGCACCCTGAAGCTTACCTACATGCTGAACGGCAAGAAGTACACCACTTCCCTTAAGGTTCAGAAGAAGGAGAGCGGCGAAGAGGGTAAGTATACCAAGGCCGGACTGCTGAAGTAATATTAAGAACCAATTAAGATGATAAAAGGCCTCATCCTCACGGATGGGGTCTTTTGTTTTTTCCCGGCATAAAATGAGAGGTTATTATTCGTATTTTATACAGATGTGGAATTTGGGCGGTTTAAACATGTGACATGGTTTTATGATCCTGATATTGTGAAAAAGTTCACAGTTTTTAGCGCAAAAAACCGTTGCATATAGTGAAAATTGCTGATAAAATTAACCACATAAGTGTGCGTTTACAGGGGTATTTTGCGCTCTTGTACGGATAAGTTATATTATTTTTTCCGTTCTGATCTTACCGGCGATGGAGGACAGACGCGGAAAGGGAAAGGAAGGAGAATTTATGAAAAGAAACTATTCAGACCTGCTCAAAAGAGTGATGGTATCGATCATTTCTTTGTCCATGATCGTTCAGCCTGCGGCACCCGCACTGGCTGCACAGAGTCAGGATGATGTGGAAGGGATCGTTGCCGGCACTGAGAATGACGGGGCAGCGACAGATGCGGAGGATATTTTTATCGACGCGGATGCCGGTATGGAGGCAGTGAACGATGAGGAATCGCTCTCTGAGATATCCGGTGCCGAGGAGGATGTGGAAATAGCCGAGACCGAAGCAGTGGAGGATATGGAAGAGGCCCTTGATGCTTCGGGAGATGAAGAGGATGTGAACGGGGCTGCAGCAGTCAGTCATATTCTTGATATCACACAGCTGGTTAATGCCAATGTGCTGGCACCAAGCGAATATAACGATAATGCGGGAAAGACGATCCCTAACGCACAGACAGAAGCAGACAAGGATCTGATAGGCTTGAAGCCGGATGGATCCAAGGATCCGTTCTTTACGATCTGGGCGCATAATTCTTCAAAGACTCCGGTATCTAATCCCGGAGCAGAGAGAGCTCCTTTCCCCGATGGATACCTGGATGAAAAGGATACGGCTACCGAGACCTACAGATGGAGTCCCAACGGCCCCTTTGGCGCTGCTACCAAAGCCGGAGCTCATCCCACAAAGGCTATCCAGTTCACTACCGGTGCGGAGACTAATACCGTAAAGGTATGGTGGGAAGGCGGAGACATCGCCAGAGAGATAGGACTCTATGACAGTAAGCAGGAGCTTTCGCAGACTACCGAAGTAAACACCGGTGACGTTGCGGGAACTAACAAGAACGGTGCATCAGGAAAAGGTTCATATGTTTCTACGTTCTCGGGCGTAGGAAAGGGCGTCTGGTATCTGGGTTCCAATTCCGAGTCCGGCGGTTCTTACTTCTATAAGGTAGAGGTTATAGAGGGTGCGCTTGATTTTACGGGAGAGAGCTGGAGCGATGTGAAGACTCCTTCCGCAAACAAGGTTTATGTTTCTCCCGTGACCGTTCCCGAAACGGCAAAGACCGATGCGGAAAAGGCGGCAGCCACCAGGACCTGCAAGTCTACGGTTATAGTGGATGTGGCAGGCTGTGCCATCAATGATCTTTCGGCTGCGAACAGGGTGTCGGTATATATGGCAAAGACGGATACTACCGTTGAATCCATGACCCCTGAGGATGTAAAGAAGAATGCTGTTGGCGTATACACCATCATGAAGGATAACAGTGCTGCAGGTGCTGCGGATAACAAGGCGACCTTCCTTCCTGCTACCAGCGGACGTTTCTTCTTTGTGGCAGCAGCAGAGAGAGATAAGGATTCAAACGGTAAGGCATATGCACCTAAGTATTCAAATGTATTATCCCTTGATTTTATCAGACCTTTGGATACACCCAGTATCGCAGGTGTGACCGACCATGGTGACGGTACCCTGACTGTGGCTTTCGCTGCTGTTCAGGAGGCTGATTACTATGTGGTCACCAACAATGCATCCGGAGCTGACAAGGTTACCGTCAAGGTGGATTCCGATGAGGCAAAGAAGTATTATACCGAATCTGCAAAGCTGTACAGAGTACCTATAAAGGCTAAGGGACTCACCAAGGATAAGGAATATACCTTTAAGGTAAATGCGTACAGGAATATTTATAATGCGACAGATACAGTAGACAGTATATACAGGGATATCAGCGTTACCGCCGAATTTAAATATACTTATCATAACAGGAAAGAGAACGAGTGGCTCTTCTCTGCATATGGTACATCTACTGATAAGAGTTACGCTGAGAAAGGTGTGGGAAACAATTTCTATGAGGGCAATGCAAATGACGGTTCGGTTCATGTATGGGCTCTTAAGAACGGCGGAAAGATAGTTCCTCTTTCCATGGACGGTGTTTCCTTCTACTATACGGCAGTACCTAAGGATAAAAACTTTAAGCTTACTGCAAAGGCTCATGTAAATAACTGGGCGTTCTCAAACGGCCAGGAGGGCTTCGGTGTCATGGCCGCCGACCGTGTAGGTAAGCCCGGTGATAGCGATTACTGGAATAACTGTATCCAGTCCGTAGCTACAAAGATCGAATACAGATATGACCTTACAAATGATGAATATACAGATGATATAGCATTCTCTAAGGTTAATATGTATCTTGGTCTCAGCGCTCTGGCCAGATACGGTGTCACCCAGGATAACCTGTCCATATTTGAAAAGACTCCTGCTGCAGCCATGAAGTATTTCAGCCAGAACCAGACCCCTCTGGATCACTCCTGTGCTCCTCTGGGCGGCGGTACCTACAACATCGTAAAGAATTACGGTCCTGCTCATGAATACGGCGTGGATGTGACAAAGCTTAAGAGCTTTAACAAGGTTTCAAACCTTAAGAAGGGTCTCACCCAGACTCCCGACCTGGAGAGGGAAGACTTCATCATGACCGTGGAAAAGAATAACTCCGGTTATTTCGTAACCTACGAGGATGCTGTAACACATAAAAAAGAAACGAAGAAATACTATGACAGCCGTTTCTACGATGAGGTTAACCAGCCTCTGTATAATAAAGAGACAAAAGATAAAAATGCTCTTGCCGAAGCATTGAAAAAGCCCGGTATTCTGGAAACTCTGGATGACGGATATGTATATGCAGGTGTGTTCTGTGCGCGTAATGCCGATGTGACCTTTAATGATATCCAGTTTACGGAAACGGATGCAATGTCGGATGATTATACGGAATCCCCTGAAAAGACTTCTTTTGACAACACCTCTGATTTCCTGCAGATAACCAATTCAAATTCATCTGAATTTGATCTGTATTATCTGCCTTCATGGAGAGGTGAGCTGCAGATCACAAACGCCAGCGGAAAGATCCTCTATGACAGTACCACCGATCCCGCACTTAAGGGCCTCAACGGTAAGAAGGATAAGAATAAGGACGGCAAGGTGCCCGCAGATAAATATATCACCCTGCCCGTGACTCTTTCCTATGGTGCCAACACCTTTAAGGCGATCATGAAGCCGGATGAAACCTATCATTATAATTTTGATCCCGATGATCCGGATTCGGATCCCGCAAATTACAACAACATACTTAAATCGTATGACACGAGGGTTACTACTATTACAGTCAACCTGAGAAAGTACGGTGAGGAGGGCACTTATCTTTATGTAAGTCCCGAGGGTACTTCATCCGGTGACGGTACCATAGGATCTCCTCTGGATATTTATACGGCAGTTAAGTATGTACAGACCGGTCAGCAGATCCTGCTTGGCGGTGGAGAATACAGACTGACAAAGCCTGTCAGGATCGAGAGAGGTATCGACGGTACCAAGGATAACATGATCTACATGATGCCTGATCCCGATGCCACAGAGCGTCCTGTATTCGACTTCCTGGAGTCATCGGCCGGTATGGTTATCGGCGGTAACTACTGGTACATAAAGGGAATAGAGATAAAGAGAGCTTCCGATGGTAATAAGGGTATCCAGGTGGCCGGTTCCCACTGTATACTGGAGGATCTGGAGACTCACCATAACGGTAATAACGGTATAGATATTTCGAGACTGTATTCCGCAGATGAGGCAGCTACCCTGTACCCCGAAGGCGTATGTAAGGGCGAGCAGATCTGGCCCCATGATAACCTGATACTGAATTGTACTTCATATGAGAACTCTGATGCAGGATATGAGGATGCCGACGGATTTACCTGTAAGCTGACTGTCGGCGAGGGCAATGTCTTTGACGGATGTATCGCCTACTGTAATGCGGACGACGGCTGGGATCTGTATTCAAAGTCTGAGACCGGTGAGATCGGACGAGTGACCATAAAGAACTCCGTATCCTTCATGAACGGTTATATCCACAGAGATAAGGATGAGGATGGTAAGGAAGAGCTGGTAGTAGCCGGTAACGGTAATGGTATCAAGATGGGTGGTGAGACATTGCCCGGTGGACATACCGTGATCAACTGCTTTGCTTTCCTTAACAAGGCAAAGGGTATCGACTCCAATTCCTGTCCTGATATCAAGGCCTTCAACTGTATATCATACGGCAACCAGAGCTATAATGTCTCCATGACTACCAACAACAATAAGGAGACAGGATATACTGCACGTAACCTGATCTCTCTGTATTGCAGAAAGGAACTTAAGGTTACTTCATCCAACGGAAGTACTGAGGATGCAACAGACAAGGTTAACGACTTTGATTCGGAAGGAAAGGAAGATACCGGAAAGGGAACTACAGATGTAGAGCATGAATCGGTATTCCTTACCAATCTGAATAAGCAGGGAACTCCCGAAGAGGGATCTCTTAATAAGAATGGCGTTAAGTTTAACCCTGATATGATCAAACCCTACAAGGGCGTATCCTTCTCCGATGAGGATGCCATCAGGACTCTGGTTCAGGATGCTACTGACCCTAATAAGTCAGAGCCTCTGATGATCGGCAGAAAGGCTGACGGTACCGTCGACATGAACGGCTTCCTGGAGCTCAAGGATGAGGCATATACCACCTATGGTCTGAAGGGAAGGATCGCTATAAACGGTGCGCTTCCGGATTACATGCCTACGACTCATGATTATAAGGACAGACCTGCGCTTATAGATTACTCTTCCGAGAAGAGACATCCCAATACGGATGACACACATCCTACATATAAGAAGGTAGGCGGGGAAGAGACCATAGCCTTCATCACAAATCCTGTTATCAACACAGGCGTGGAGGATGGACGTGCCGGAACCAACGGCAGCAGAAAAGAGTACAAGAAGGACGATGATCTGATCGCTTCTTCAGGTACAGTGGAAAAGGGAACCAATGATAACGACTCTGCCAGCGTGGCAGTATATCCCGATGTGGAATCCATTGAGCCCGAGGCAGAGACAGTAGTCGTAGGACGTATAAAGGATCAGTATTATACAGGAGCCCAGGTACTTCCCGACATTCTGGTAATAAACGGTAAGGGTGATGCCCAGACTACGCTTACAAGAGGCAAGGATTATATCGTTCAGTTCAAGAACAATATAAAGGCCGGCGTTGCCAATGTGGCTGTCACCGGTACAGGAAATTACAAGAACAAGTTCTATTATGTGGATGAGGCAGGTAAGAAGAGTGAGGTAACCTTCAAGATCCTTCCCGTTTCACTGGAGAAGGGCTTTACCATCAGACGTAAGAATACCACCACCAGCCTGTATGAGCGCACCGAGGTCATCGAGACCGAGGATTACATGGTGGCTGAGTCCGGCAAGACCAGTAAGCCTCCCGTTCCCACGGTGACTTATGACAACGGTAAATCCCTCAAGAAGCTGAAGGCAGGAACTGACTTTACCATTACCTATCTCGATGCAGCAGGCAATGTAGTGGATAATCCTACCGATGTCGGAATGTATACCATCCGTATCACCGGTACCTATCAGGAGGAGGCTGCCGAGGACGGCACTATTTCAAATACCGGCGGTAACTTCACAGGCAGCAGGGATATTACCTATGTGATCTATGATCCTTCTGCTTCCAATGTGATAGATAAGAACCTGATCCCCAAGGTGGAGAGACAGTTCCTGAATAAGAAGGGAACCAGACCTTTCAACCTGACCACTAACAACAGATATGTGGAGTCAAGCGCAGAGCTTGCAGAGGGTGAAAGCCTCGTATATCCTATCGGCGAGCTGAAGCTTGGTACGGATTATGTGGTTTCCTACTCAAAGAACAAGAAGAAGGGTTCTGCTACGGCAAGTATCGTAGGTATAGGAGCCTGTGCCGGAAAGGTAGTGGTCAAGTTCAGCATCGCGCCTGCAAAGATCAAATACGGCAGCGGAGCTGCGACTGTCAGCTACAACGGAGCTGACCTCTATCCCGAGGGCGTGGAATACAACGGCTCACCTATCACCCTGAATCACATGATCAAGGTATATTACATAGGCGATACCAACGTAAAGGGTAAGAAGGCAACCGATCTGAACGCAGACGGCAGCGGTAAGAAGCTGGTTCTTGGTAAGGATTACAAGATCACCTACAAGAAGCATAAGTTTACGGGTAAGGCAGCTGCATTCGTATCCGGTATCGGTGACTATGCAGGCAGATTTACCCATACCTACCAGATCAATCCCATATCCGAGGATAAGATGAGGACACTTCTTGGTAAGGATCTGATCATCGAGACTCAGGCTAACCAGGATGAGAAATACCGCGCAGGTTACAGTGAAGGTACCAGCGTATCCTGTGACAAGGGATATTACATGCACTATTCAAAGAAGGGTGCCAGCCCTGATATTAATATCACCCTGTATGGCAACCTCCTTAAGAACGGCAGGGATTATAAGGTAACATATTACAATGTTCCCGATCCCAACAGCCATAAGGATTACAGCAACAGATCCTACTATGTAGTTGTATTTGATGTCGGTATAGTAGGTAAGGTCACAAATGATGACTACAATAAGGCCATGAAGGAAAAGGGCGGCGCAGCAGGTGATGTAAATGAGATGAGATATACCATAGAGAAGGGTCTGCTCAGCTCGGATACAGCCTTTGCAGAGGCTACCGATGTGGTCTGGAAGAACGACAAGACAAAGATCAAGACCTCCTTCAACATTTATGAATTCGAGTCAAAGAAAAAGCTGATGTCCGGTAAGGATTATAATAAGGACCTGACCTTTACCTATGATTCGGACGTAGTGGTGGATGGCCAGACCGTAGCAAAGGCAGGAGATCCTCTGGATCCCAAGACCGCTCTGGCTCAGCCTGATGATGACGGATACAATATCCTGGTAACCATACCCGGTACCGGCAGATATGAAGGATCCATCACCACTTCCATACATGTGGCCAAGAATGATATTTCAAAGGCCATAGTCACAAAGACCGTAGCCAAGGAGTGGAAGGCTTACGATAAGAAGCTTTACACCGGTATAGAGCTGGAAAAGAATGATTTCGAAGGCCTGCTGGTATACGGTGATGACAAGCAGCCTCTGGTACTTGGCAAGGATTATGTGATCGACACCACCTATGATATGAACAGGCGTGTGAAGGATGTACAGCTGTTTGCCAAGAATGACCGCTGCGGAACCGCCAGCGTGGTCGTAAGAGGAAAGGGTAAGTATTCCGGCGTAAGGACCATCTTCTACAGAGTGGTACCCAAGCCCATGATACCTGAGGATCCCAAGGCCGAGGAAGGTCAGGATCAGCAGCAGCAGTAAGATCCGGTGACGCCGGAAACAGAAACGCATGAATTCTTCGCCCCATCGGATGACCGGTGGGGCGAAATACTGTTAATTTTCGTCCTAAGGGGCGCTAAACGTCCGGGGGACGTTTGATCAGCGCGGACCGAAGCGGAGCGTAGACCCGCGAAGTGGTGGATTCCTTAGGATACTAGCGAAGAATCTTATATTGGGATAATACATCAGGAAAAAGAAAAGGAGGAAACATGTACTCTCTTGAAGGAAAGGTGGCCCTGGTGACGGGAGCCGCATACGGAATAGGCTTTGCCATAGCGGAGGCCTATATAAAGGCAGGGGCGAAGGTGGCTTTTAACTGCCGCTCACAGGAACATATGGACCAGGCCATGGCCGACTACAAGGCAAAGGGCCTTGAGGCAAAGGGCTATATCTGCGATGTGACGGATGAAAAGCAGGTCATGGAAATGGTGGCTAAGATTGAGGCGGATCTGGGGTCTGTTGATATACTGGTGAACAACGCCGGGGTAATAAAGAGGATCCCCATGACGGAGATGACCCTCGAAGAATTTAATGAAGTGATCAATATAGATCTGAGTTCCGCTTTTATCACCTCGAAGGCGGTACTGCCCAAAATGGTGGAAAAGAGAGCGGGAAAGATAATAAATATCTGCTCCATGATGTCGGAGCTGGGACGTGAGACCGTGTCGGCATATGCAGCCGCAAAGGGTGGTCTTAAAATGCTCACAAAGAATATCTGCGCCGAGTATGGCCAGTATAATATCCAGTGTAACGGCCTGGGACCCGGTTATATAGCTACGCCGCAGACAGCGCCCCTGCGGGAAAAGCAGCCTGACGGTTCACCCCATCCCTTTGACAGCTTCATACTGGCAAAGACTCCCCAGAACAGATGGGGGACGCCTGAGGATCTCATGGGACCGGCGCTTTTCCTGGCATCAGGTGCTTCGGATTTCGTAAACGGGCAGATCCTCTATGTGGATGGCGGCATACTGGCATATATCGGGAAGCAGCCGTAAGTCAGACCCGCTTCCCCGGTCCGGGATCATGAAGGATATTTCGTGATGCGATACGGACCGCCGTTATGCTTCAGGTGAAGATATGACCGAGCCTGTAAGGTGTACCATGTCAAAGTCTGAGAACAGACTTTCTTCGATCTTTTTCATGAATACGTTTACCACGGAGCGGTCCTGTGAAAAATGCAGGGAGAGGTATACCGTGCCTACGTAGGCATCTATCACATAGATCTTTGCGTACAGCATATCGTCGCTCTGCCAGATGGCGAAGCCGTGACAGGCCTGCTCATATCCGCCAAAGGTAAAGCTTTCAAGCTGATGCAGCCCCAGAGGTATGACATACTCTTTGTCTATTCCCAGAAGGGTGAGGGTGAGGATGCTCTCCTCAGAGTTTACAGACAGCTCCGTGAAATCGGAGCTGTTTTTTTCAAGTTTGTAGCGTTCACTGAACTTTTCATGGGGCTTGCCTGTGGTCACGGGAAGGCTCACGGGGATGATCTCGGTCTCCTTGGTGAGCTCGCCCCCCGGAAGTACATGCCTGTAGAAGGCGTCGAAGATATCGTCGTTTCCGCTGCAGGTGCTCTGGGTGTCGGCTGTGGTGATCAGGATCATCTGGCTTTCGGGATAGATGGCCGCAAACTGACCTCCCATGCCGTACATCATGAAGCCGTTGTGGTCGGTGCGCCAGAGCATATAACCGTAGCCGAAGGTGTCGAAACGGCCGGTCGCCTTTATGGTGGTGGGAGACAGGCAGGAGGCTGCTGTTTTGAGAAAACGTCTGAAGATTGCCAGATCAAAATCGCAGTCTTCGTAGGTGATATTGTAGCGGGTCTCCGTCATGTTCATGGCATTGTATAAAAGGACGGCGATGCTTAATATATCGTAGGCGTTGGCCACCAGACCTGTGCCGCCCATGGATACGCCCTGGGGATCGGTGATGAAATAGGACTCTTCGGAGAGCGACAGTTGCGGAAGCTCCTTTTTAATGAATTCCCAAAGGTCCATGCCGCTTATCTTTTCCACAAGGGCGGCCAGAACGTGGGCTGAAGAAGTGTCGTAGTGCCACAGGGTGCCGGGATCGTGATCCGGTACAGCCTTGAAAAAGCTTTCGACCCAGCCGCAGTCCAACTGTTTATATGTGGTAAAGGAATGACAGGTACGCATCATGAGCATGTTTCGGATGGTCATCTGTCTGATCCGCTTATCCGTCGCAGGGGTATCATATTCCGTGAAATGTGAGCATATGGTGTCCTCCAGGTCAAGGGCTCCCTTTGCATACAGGATGCCGATGGCTATGGCCGTCACGGATTTCGATATGGAGAACATGCGGCGGGCCATGGAGAGCGGAGCCTGGGGGCATTCGCACCGGTAATGGATCTGTCCGCTTTTCCATATGATCATGCTGTGAAGAGGTATCTGCTTTTCGCTTAATTCTTTTATCATATTGTCTGCGCTCATAAAAACCTCCCTTAAAAAAGAAAACCTGATTAAATCATATATAATAAAAAGGGAATTGTAAATGCTTTTTTTGCGATCATAGTTAAAAATATATCAAATTTACACGAAAGTTTTGGTAAAAAAGGTTAAATTTGCACAAAAAATGAAGCCATATAATGTGGAAAAAAGAAAAATGACGTCCATTATTAAGAAAATTGTTCACAAAAGGGCTTGCCTTATGGTAAAATTGCCCTATGCGTTAAAACAAAGTGGGGTGCGTTGCGCTGCACCCAATTTAAGTATTATTTTTAAGGAGGACAAAAATGAAAAGAAAGTTGATCGCGGCACTTCTTGTGACTACCATGGCCGCATCTCTGGTTGCTTGCAACAAGGGCGGAGCAACCGTTGCAGAAGGATCCGCAACCGGAGGTGAGGTTAATGAGGAGACCGGTGAGTTTGAGCTTGATAAGATCGTACTGGTAATCAACGGTACCCTTACAGCTACCGTGGAGAACAGACAGGATGCTTTCGAGCAGCAGTGGGAGGATGCAGTAGGTGTAGACCTCGATATCCAGCAGCTCGATCACTCAGGCTACGCTGATGCCGTAGGACGTAAATTCGTTGCCGGAGACCGTATGGATGTTATCCTTCTTTCTTCCGACCAGTATGCACAGTATGCACCTACCGGAGCGCTTTGGGATATGTCCGAGGCATTCGAGAACGCATCTTTCAAGAGCAGGATCAAGTACCCTGCAGTTAATGAGGGACTTTACAGAGACGGTAAGCTTTACGGCCTCGCTCCCGCATACGGAAACGGATGCGTTACCTATGTAAAGAAGGCATGGCTTGATTCCGTTGGCATCGATCCTGCTTCTGTTAAGACTTTTGACGATTATTATGCAATGCTCGAGGCATTCCGTGACGGAGATCCCGATGGCGACGGCACCACAGGCAATACCTACGGTACCATAGCAGCAGGTTATATCTCAGAGGAGGCTCCTTACATCAATTACCTTCCTGAGTTCTGGCAGGATGCATATCCCGCTATCCTTCAGGGCGACGACGGCGTATGGTATGACGGTTTCCAGACCGATGCCACCAAGGCAGCTATCCAGAGACTGGCAAAGGGTAAGGCTGACAATGTCATCGATCCCACCACTCTTACAAACGGTACAAAGGATGCACGTGAGTCATGGTTCTCAAACAACCAGACCGGTTCATCAGGTGCTTTTACATACTGGGCAGGTACCTGGTATCAGACACTTACAGATAACCTTATAAAGAACGAAGTTGACTCCGAGATCGTAGAGCTCGAGCCCATCGCTGAGGTTGGCGCATATATCAACCGTGAGGCTCCCGTGTTCTGTATCATCGACGATCAGGACGGAGACAACACCCGTGAGCAGGCTATCTTTGATAAGTTCTTTGAGTCCATGCTGGACGGCGGCGAAGTAGAGATGCTCTGGCTGTATGGCGCTAAGGGCGTTCACTGGTCAGTAGATGCAGACGAAGGATTCACCATCAATCCCGGACAGGATTCCGAGAAGGTATACGGACCTTACGAGGAGGGCGAGTTCCACCTTCTGCCTACTCCTAACGATCCTAATGCAGTATGGAAGAAGAACGCTATCGATCCCGCACTTGTTATCTGTCCTCTTGAGGGCGAATATGCTGAGTACTCAGATGAGTCTTCACTGATGACAGAGGGTAATGCATTCTTTACCTCTCATATGAAGGATGCTCCTTCTACTCCCGCATCCGAGCTCTTTACCACATATGCTACCGATATCAACACCGCTAAGGGCAAGTGCATCGCAGCAGTTGTAGTAGACGGTCAGGATATCGATGCAGCTATGGACGAGTATGTTTCGACCGTAGGCGATAAGGTAACCCAGATCCTTGATGATCTTAATTCAAAGAGCGAGGAAAAAGCTCAGTAATCACTGGAGAGAAAGGAGGTAGTTTTATGGCAAAAGCGCCTCAAATGACATCATCCGGTCAGCCTATCAGGCATACGCCGCTTAGCACAAAGATATGGAACTGCAGGGGATATTACATCATGTTCATACCGGTTCTCATCTTTGTCCTGATCATGCATTACTGGCCCATGCTGGGTATCAGATATGCGTTTATGGACTTCAGAGCTTTCGGTAAGCCTCATTTCATAGGCCTGGAGCACTTTAAGACCATGTTCGCTGAAAAGGGATTCTGGACAGCGTTTAGAAACACACTGGAGCTGAGTATCATCAAGCTCTTTATCACGACCTTTACCGCGGTGGTTGCATCCGTTTTCCTTAACGAGATGAACACCCTCTGGGCAAAGAAGTCCCTGCAGACAGTTATCTATCTGCCCCACTTCATGTCCTGGGCCGTTGTGGCAGGTATCTTCTCCATGATACTTTCCCCTAACCCCGCAAATGGTATGGTAAACGGTATGCTGATGAATGCGGGCGTTATAAAAGAGCCTCTTGGCTTCCTTCAGGATAAGGCCATGTGGAGATCCATTTTCTACTTGATCAATATCTGGAAGGAGACAGGCTGGGGTACCATCATATTCCTGGCTACTCTCTCCGGTATCAATCCTGAGCTTTATGAGGCCGCTGACATCGACGGTGCTACCCGTATGCAGAAGATATGGTATGTGACCGTGCCTGCTCTGATGAACACCATTATAGTAGTGCTGATCCTTAACCTGGCTAAGGTTATGAATCTTTTTGAGTCGGTATTCGTGCTCTATAACAGTGCAGTTCTGGATGTTTCGGATGTTATATCCACATTCATTTACGGTAAGGCCTTTTCGGCTAACCCGAATTACGGTTACTCTACGGCGGTGGGCTTGTTCAAGTCCATAGTAGGCGGCTGCCTGGTACTCATCTGTAATTGGCTGAGTAAAAAGGTAAGAGGCCGCGGAATAGTATAGGAGGTACCGTATGAAGAAAATACATTTATTCGATGTAGTAAATTATCTGGTATTCATCCTGATCGCGCTGTTCATTTTGATGCCCATATGGAAGGTTCTGGTAGACTCGTTCAACGCCGTAGGCGTGTATCAGTTCCAGCTCTTTCCTAACAAGCCTACCATCGACGGATATCGTACTATCCTCGAAACAAAGGCTTTGTACAGACCGCTGCTTAATTCAGTGATCACCACTATCTGCGGTACCGCACTGGGTCTTCTGCTTTGTACCCTGGGCGGATATGTACTGGCACAGGCTGATATGCCCGGACGTGGAGGACTGGCATTCTTCCTGCTCTTCACCATGATATTCACCGGTGGTATGATCCCCGAGTATCTGGTTATGAAGCAGCTGGGCCTGACCGACAATATGTGGATCCTTGTGGTTAAGCACGGTATCAATGTTTACAACATAGTCCTTATGAAGAACTTCTTTGAGGGTATTCCGGAATCGCTTTACGAAGCGGCAAAGATCGACGGATGTACGCCCATGGGTATCTTCATAAAGATAGTGCTTCCCCTTTCAAAGGCAGCACTTGCTTCCATCGGTCTGATGTATGCAGTGTCCGTATGGAACGATTATTCGACGGTTAAGATCTATATCGTCAATCCCGACCAGATCAATTTCCAGTACAAGCTGAGAAACCTGGTCATGGATGGTGATACGCCTTCCACCTCATATAAGGTGGCGACGCAGACTCTGCAGTATGCAGGTATCATCTGTGCTATCCTTCCTTTCATGATAGCCTATCCTTTCCTGCAGCAGTATTTCGTAAAGGGAGTTAACATCGGAGCCGTTAAGGAATAAATTCAGTATTCTATGAAGTCTGGGGCACCATGATCCATGGTGCCCCTTTTTAAGTGATGGAGCTGTGGTCGTGTCATTCTGAGCGAAGCGAAGAATCCTGACAGACCCTGCATAGTATTAAAGTAAATCATAAAAAAGGAAGAGATCATGATAAACGAGTCGATCAGAAAGATACCTGCGCTTATGAAAGAGCAGAGAAAAACAGGGAAAAAAGATCTTTATATCGAACTGACAGATAAATTACTTAAGGCGTTTTATGAGCTTAAAAGTGATGACGAAAGAAGAGAATTCGTATCCATAACGGATGAGACCTTGTCCTATATGGATTTTCAGATATATGAATTGTACAGGAGCCTGGAGGATGCAAGGGACGAAGTCCTGAAGGTCCTTGAGGAGAACGGACCGGTTGTTGAAACTGTCATCGACGATGTCCTGTCATCGGCGCGTAAGGCTTATGCCGGCAGAGATCACAGCCGTATCAGGGTGCTTAAGACAGGTGCCAGGGTGGTGGTGATACAGCTTCCGGATAAGGGCAAATTTAAGACCCTGAAGGAATACACCCTATATGTTAACGGTGAAAAATACGGCGTGGCTGATACTGTGGTGACTTCGGTATATGATCTGTTCCCCGATACGGATTATGAGATAGAAGCGGTATCTTCCGATTCGTATGCAGTGATATCGGTGCATACCGATTATGAGTATGTGACCATGGATGTGAAGGAAATGGGAGCTAAGGGTGACGGAGTAAATGATGATACCACCTTTATCCAGGCTGCCATTATGACCTGTCCGCCTAAAGGCAGAGTGCTTATCCCTGAGGGAACCTATCTCATACGAAGCATTTTTCTTAAGGATGATATCAGTATAGAGCTGGCAAAGGGTGCCAGACTTCTGGCAAGGACCGACAGGGAGGCTTTTGCCAGGGTCAGGGGCCGTGTCAGAAGTACCGACGGCACCTGTGATTATCTTCCCGGTACCTGGGAGGGCAATCCGCTTCCCATGTTCACCGGCATAATGTGCGGGTTTAATGTAAAGAATGTTTTCATCTACGGACAGGGTGTGCTGGACGGCGGCGCATCAAAGGAGAACTGGTGGAAGGATCCCAAGGTCCTGAACATAGCTTACAGACCCAGGCTGTTTTTCCTGAACGGCTGCAATAATATCGTGCTCCAGGGTCTGACGCTGACCAATTCGCCTTCCTGGACCATTCATCCGTATTTTTCGGATGATCTGGGATTTTATAATGTGACCGTGAAGAATCCTTCGGATTCTCCCAATACCGACGGACTGGATCCCGAGAGCTGTAAAAATGTGGAGATAGCAGGAGTAAAATTTTCACTGGGTGATGACTGCATAGCGGTAAAATCAGGGAAGATATACATCGGAAAGACTTTCCGTAAGCCTTCCGAGAACCTGCATATCCATCATTGTCTCATGGAAAACGGACACGGGGCAGTGACCGTGGGATCGGAAATGGCCGGCGGCGTCAGAAATATGAGTGTGGAAGACTGTGATTTTTCACATACGGACAGGGGCCTTCGGATAAAGACCAGAAGGGGAAGAGGCAAGGATGCCATACTGGATGAGATCGCCTTCAGGCGTATCGATATGGATAATGTAATGACGCCTTTCTGTATCAATGCATTTTATTTCTGCGATCCCGACGGCAAGACGGATTATGTACAGAGCCGGAGCCTCATGGAGGTGGATGACCGCACTCCCGTGCTCAAGCGTTTTGTTTTTGAGGATATAAAGGCGGAGAACTGTCATGTGGCGGCCACATATTTTGACGGTCTGCCCGAGAAAAAGATTGAGGAAGTCGTTTTCAGAAATGTGGAAGTGACCTACAGTGACGATCCCACTCCCGAGAGGCCTATCATGAGCTCCGGAGTGGAGGCGTGTACGCTGAAGGGCTTTTTTGTGCGGAACGTAAAGCGTCTGGTGGCTGAAAATGTGAAAGTCAGCGGACAGCAGGGCGAAAAGGCGGTATTTGAAGGTATCGACGAGATAGTAGGAGAGGTGGACTGAGATGCAGCTGGGGATCAGGTTACATGATATCAAAAAGGCACCGCTTGCAGAGCGTCTGCATATAGCTCATGAGCAGGGGTTCAAATGCGGACATATAGCCCTCAAAAAAGTTATCGATGAGTATTCCACAGCGGATGCGGCGCTGACGCCGGGGCTTGCCATGTATCTGAAAAGGCTGTTCTGGGAAAATGAGATGGATGCCGCCGTGCTGGGCTGTTATCTCAACCTGGCTACGCCTGATGAGACTGCCCTTTCCAAAAATGTAAAGAGGTATAAGGCCCATATGCGCTTCGCCTCCCTCATGGGCTGCGGCGTGGTGGGAACCGAGACGGGAGCCGTAAACACTGAGTATAAGTATGAAGAAAGAAATCACAGCGACGAGGCCCTGGAGATCTTTATCAAAAATGTAAGGCCTGTGGTGGAATACGCGGAGAAATGCGGAGTTATCTTTGCCATAGAACCGGTATTCAAGCATATTGTCTGCAATCCGAAGAGAGCCCGTTATGTCCTGGATAAAATAGATTCGCCTAATCTTCAGATCATATTTGATCCCGTGAATCTGCTGGATGTGTCCAATATAAGCAGGAGGGATGAGATCTTTGACGAAGCCATGGATCTGTTGGGAGAAGATATAGCCATGGTCCATCTCAAGGATTTTAAGGTAAAGGAGGATGGGGTTTCGCTTGAATCCGTGGCCTGCGGCACAGGTGAGATGGGAGACAGCTATGAGCGTGTGCTTAAGTTCATCAAGACGAAAAAGCCTTTTGCCCACGCCACTCTGGAGAATACGGTGCCTGAGAATGCGGTGCAGACCCGGGAATATATCCAGGGGATATACGATAGATGTTGATGGAATATCTCATGGGAAGAAATCGTGTCAGATGATCTGTCCTTCGGCTAAAGCCTCAGGATGACATTTGGTGTAGAAACAGGAACTATGAATATAAAGGATAACAAGGGAATATGGATATTTCTGGTGATAGCGTTCATCATATATTTCTGTACTGCCTTTTACTATAATTATAAATCCGAGACCACGCCCATGACCACGGACCTGAGCAGTGAAGAAAGATCCATGTGCTCCCTTACGGAGCTTCCCGACGGAAATCTTTCTCTGGTAGTGCCGCCTACATATGTGTATGGTGCGACCCAGGAGGATCTCACCGCAGTGGCCGAAGAAAACGGCTATTCGTCCATAACCCTTAATGCTGACGGCAGTGCCACCTATGTGCTGACTAAGGAACAGCACGAGGATATGATGAAAAAACTGAAGGAAGGCATCGATCAGAAGATCGCAAACCTCCCTGCCTCTTCCAAGAGTTATAAGGATATAAGATCTATAAGTGCCAATGATGACTATACGGATTTTAAGGTGACTCTTGATGCCAAAGCCATAAACGATAAGACTTCCATGGCTATGGTGGAACTGAAGCTTTTGTCTACCATGTATAATGCTTTTAACGGAGTGGGTAATGCCGGTTTTCATGCAGTGTATTACGGCAGTGACGGGCAGGTGATCGCGGACACGGATTCCGGATCCGCCTCTAAATAGCGGTTGTGCACAAAGAACTCTTTGTGATAAAATTAAAGATGGCTTTTTATTTTTTAAGGAGAAGATAATGGAAAAGATTGATAAGTATATCGAAGAACTGATGGAAAAGAGCACGCCTGATGCTCCCATTTGGAATATTGAGGTCATACGGGCCGGTAAAAAAGCGAAATGGGATTATATAGACGGCTGTATGATCAAGGCTTTTCTCGAGATGTACGCCATTACCGGGGATGAGAGGTATCTTACTTTTTCCGATGAATATATCGGGGCAAAGGTCCGGGAAGATGGTACCATCGACGGTTATGACGTGAACGAGCTCAATATTGACAATATCAATGCGGGCAAGACGCTCTTTGATCTGTATGCTCTTACGGGAAAGGAAAAATACCAGAGAGCGATCCATCATGTCTTTTCACAGGTGGAGAGGATGCCCCGTACTTCGGAGGGCAGTTTCTGGCATAAAAACATATATCCCAATCAGGTATGGCTGGACGGCCTGTATATGTGTCAGCCCTTTTATATGCAATATATCAGGACCTACAGGGACGGTATAGGCGTGGATGACATATATAAGCAGTTTGACAATGTGGAAAAGAATATGAAGGATCCCAGAACGGGGCTGTATTATCATGCATATGATCATTCGCGCAGCATGTTCTGGTGCGATAAGGTGACCGGCCTGTCCCAGCATTTCTGGCTGAGGGCTCTGGGATGGTTTTCCATGGCTCTGCTGGATACCCTGGACAAGGCTGATCCCGAAGACGGAGACAGATATGAGACGCTTAAGGGCAGATTTGCTTCCCTTATCCATTCTCTTCTTAAATATCAGGATGAGAGCGGTATGTGGTATCAGGTCATCAATTACGGCGGTATGAAGAAAAACTATCTTGAAACCAGCGGAAGCTCCATTCTTGCCTACGCCATTTTGAGAGGCGTGCGGCTGGGATTCCTGGATGAGAGTCTCAGGGAACGGGGAACCAAAGCTTTTAAGGGCGTTTGTGACAAATATCTGGATTTTGACGAAAAGGGCGATCTGCACCTGGGAGGCATCTGCCTGATGGCAGGTCTCGGAGGAAAGGATGAGCGCCCCGGCACCTATGATTATTATATGTCCGAGCCTATAGTCCAGGATGATGCGAAGGGCGTGGGTCCTTTCCTGATGGCTTATACCGAAATGAAGCGTCTGGGAGAGTGACGGATCGATGGGGTTATTCAGTCTGGAAGGACCCATCATGCGGTTCTTCGACAAAGTGTTTAATCTGCTTTGGCTCAATATAGTCGTTTTGATCTTTTCCCTTCCCATAGTGACCATGGGGGCGTCGTTTACAGCCATGCATTACGTACTGTTTCGCATGGTAAAAAATGAGGAAGGATATGTACTTCCCACTTTTTGGAAGTCATTCAGGCAGAATTTTAAGCAGGCTACGCTCATCTGGCTGCCCTTTATGTTTGTGGTGGCGGTTCTCGGAGTGGATGCGTATCTGTTCTCCAAGGGCGTGGTGACCATGCCCGGAGCCTACAAGCTGGTGATATATTTCCTTTTGTTCGTAGTTGCCTTCGGGATGCTTTTTGTATTTCCCGTCCTGTCTCATTATGACAACACCACAAAAGGAACGATCAGGAACGCCTACGCCATGGCGATGTTCAATCCGATCAAATCCATAGTGATGCTGATCCTGTACATAGCGCCCTGGGCAGCGGCGGTCTTTGTGCCAAATTGCATTTTTCTCTGCCTGTTTTACGGCTTTTCCCTTCCCGGATATTTTGCGGCCATTTTGTATGAGGGGATCTTTGAGCGCTTCGAAAAGGAGGAGGCCAAGGCGAAGCAGCGTATGGAGGAAGAAGAAAATACCGGTGATCTATGAAAGAAATCCTTTGTCATTCTGAGCGCAGCGAAGAATCTTTATAAAGATGACCTTTTTAAAACCTTTAACTCTTTCAAGATCCTTCGTTTCACTCAGGATGACATGTGGGAAGTTTCAGTGAGGAAGCAAATACATTAAACCATTATATAATTAGGAGGAAAACATGGAACTAAGAACAGCAGCATCACCCAGAGATGTAAAAACCTATGACACAGAGAGGATCAGGGAAGAATTTCTCATACAGAAGGTCTTCAGAGAGGATGAGATCTATCTGGTCTATTCTCATATAGACAGGATAATCACCGGCTCGGCCACTCCTGTTTCAAAGAAACTGACCCTGACCGCAGGTGACGAATTAAGGGCGGATTATTTCCTTCAGAGAAGGGAAATGGGAGTCATAAACATAGGCGGAGACGGCGTCATAACCATTGACGGCAGGGACTATGAAGTGGCTCACAGAGAGGCCATGTACATAGGAATGGGTGCAAAGGATGTGAGCTTTGCCAGCAAGGATGGTTCAAAGCCCGCTAAGTTTTACATCAACAGTGCTCCCGCGCATATGACTTATCCCACAGTGGTCATCAAGCCCCAGGGCACTCCCGCTGAGGGTGTGGTGATCGTCAAGGATGAGAATAAGGTGGAATTGGGATCTTTGGAGACTTCCAATCACCGTACCATTTGTAAATATATCCTCCCCGGACAGGTGGAGAGCTGTCAGCTGGAGATGGGTATGACTCATCTGGAGCCCGGCAGTGTCTGGAATTCCATGCCTTGTCACACCCATGACAGAAGAATGGAAGTTTATATGTATTTTGAGGTGCCCGAGGACGGGTTCGTTACACATTTCATGGGGGAACAGGATCAGACCAGACACATATTCATGCATAACGAAGAGGCGGTCATTTCCCCCAGCTGGTCTATCCATATGGGCTGTGGTTCGTCCAATTATACTTTTATCTGGGGTATGGTAGGCGAGAATCAGGACTTTGATGATATGGACAATATCGCACCGAAGGATCTTAAGTAAGAAGTATTAAGTGATAAAGTATCATAAAAAGATGAGGAGAAAAAATGAAAAGAGGCAGAAAGATCAAAAGAATGCTGGCCATGGCACTGAGTGCAGCCATGGTGATGACAGGAATGACTATACCGGCGTATGCGTCAGAGGATGAACTGATGGAAGAAATGATCGTACAGGAGACCGGATCTGATATGGAAATGTCTGATGAAGCTGCTCTGGGAGAAGGCGGAACCTATTACAGTTC
>JAEEGL014477905.1_pt1 | contig 20647 bp, 11 predicted proteins | sample 9134231 | NCBI WGS metagenome assembly JAEEGL01 (sample SAMN16246548, study PRJNA631951) | gut metagenome | biome: gut microbiome; feature: rumen; material: fiber-attached | host: Bos | place: Iran: Karaj | collected 2018-10
AGGTGCCGCAGAGCGCCTTCATGGCAGTGCTTAAACTCGACTGACGGATGACAAAGACTGCTGCTGCACTTAAGTCCATGAGACTCAGGACCCTGCCTCTGTCGCTCGCCGGGGTGATGCTTGGAATCCTGCTTGCAACCGCCGACTACAGGGTCGGCGTCTGGACCGCCCTGCTGATAATGCTCACAACGGTGTGCCTCCAGATACTCTCCAACCTTTCAAACGAGCTTGGCGACGTACTCCACGGCACCGACACCCCCGACCGGGAGGGCCCGGAATACGGCCTCAACGGCGGTATCCTTTCAGTGAAGGACATGAAAAGGCTCATCGCTGCGATGGTGGTGATGTGCTGCCTCAGCGGCCTCGGGATGATCTGGGTGTCGTTCGGGACGGTTTTCTGCATGGAAGGGCTCTGCCTGGTGGTGCTGGGCGCCGCGGCAATACTGGGGGCCATGAAATACACTCTCGGACGCAATCCATACGGCTACAGGGGCCTCGGTGACCTCTTCGTATTCATTTTCTTCGGGCTGGTATCGGTGATGGGTGCATATTTCGTGGCCGCCCATACAATCAGCTCATGGTACCTGCTGCTGCCGGCCTCGGCCATCGGTTTTTTCAGCATGGGAGTACTGAATGTCAATAATATACGCGACATGAAGACCGATGCGGCCAACCGCATGACGGTGGCCATCCGCCTCGGCGAGAGGAACGCGCGAATATATCAGACGGTCCTGATCGTGCTTGGCTGGGCGGCGATGTGCGCCTACTGCCTGTGCCGGTTCCCTGACCCGTGGCACTGGCTGTTCGTGATCACACTGCCGCTCTACATAATCCATCTCAGGGGAGTATGGACCCGGAGCGGACGCGCCCTGGACCCCATGCTGCCGCTGCTGGTGATGTCAACTGCCGCATTCTCGCTGCTGGCGGGACTCGGATTCATAATTTATCTTTGGCGATGAACGACTGGAAACAACGGCTCGGGGTGGTGTATTCAACCAATCCCGACTTTAAATACGAGACTGAGGGAACAACTGAGGCTGAGACCCTTCCGCCTTCAAAGCAGAGGCTGATAGTCGGAATCGACCGCAGGAACCGGGGCGGAAAGCAGGTGACTCTGGTGACCGGTTTCGTGGGCACCGCCGACGACCTGAAGGAACTCGGCCGTACCCTGAAGGTACGGTGCGGGGTGGGCGGCGCCGCCAAGGACGGTGAAATCACCATCCAGGGCGACCTCCGCGACAAGGTGACGGCCCTCCTGAAGGAACTCGGCTATAACGCAAAAAGGGGCAACTGACCGGGTTGTAATTTTAGGGAAGATACACTATATTTGTGTCAATAACCATACGTCGTATGTATACCGATATCCAACTGAAAAATATTTCGACCCAGGTCCGGAGGGACATCGTAAGGATGGTATCCCAGGCCGGGTCCGGCCACCCCGGAGGCTCCATGTCGTCGGCCGATTTCCTGACTTTCCTCTTTTTTGAGGAGATGAACCACGATCCCGCCACCTGGGACCGCAGCGCAAAGGGCTTCGACGCCTTCATCCTTTCCGCCGGGCACACTTCGCCGGTTTATTATTCCCTTCTGGCCAGAACCGGGTATTTCCCCGTTCCGGAGCTGGGAGAGTTCCGTCATTACGGTTCCAGGCTTCAGGGCCATCCCTCTGTGGACAAGGGACTTCCGGGCGTTTTCCAGCCGTCGGGTTCGCTGGGGCAGGGCCTTTCGGCCGCTGCCGGAATCGCCCTTGGGAAGAAACTCGACGGCGATCCGGGCCGCGTGTTCGTGATGTGCGGCGACGGCGAGAGCGAGGAGGGGCAGATCTGGGAGGCCGGCATTTTCGCCGCCCACCACGGCCTTGACAACCTGGTGGCCATGACCGACTGGAACAACCAGCAGATCGACGGAACGGTGGAATCCGTTGGCGGACTGGGCGACCTCGAGGCCAAGTGGAAAGCCTTCGGCTGGGAGGTGATCGTGGCCGACGGACACGACTTTGACGCCATCAGGGCGGCTTTTGCCAAGGCCCGTGAACTTGGCGGCATGGGCCGGCCCGTGATGATTCTTTTCCGTACCGACATGGGTCACGGCGTTGATTTCATGAGCGGAACCTGCGCCTGGCACGGAAAGGCCCCCTCGGCCGACCAGTGCGCCGAGGCCCTCAGGCAGCTTGGTGAAACCCCTCTTGGAGATTATTGATATGAAGAAATACATCGATACAGGAAAGAAGGATACCCGCAGCGGGTTTGGCGCGGGCCTTCTGGAAGCCGGACGCAGGAATCCGGCCGTTGTGGCCCTTACCGCCGACCTCAAGGGCTCGCTCAAGATGGGCGATTTTGCCAAGGAATTCCCGGACAGGTACATCCAGTGCGGCATTGCCGAGGCCAACATGGTGGGCGTTGCCGCGGGTCTGGCCCTCACCGGAAAGATCCCCTTTGCCGGCTCTTTCGCCGAATTCATCTCCGGCCGCGTCTATGACCAGGTCCGCCAGGAGGTGGCCTATGGACATACCAACGTGAAACTGGCCTCGTCCCATGCCGGAATCACCCTCGGCGAGGACGGAGCCACGCACCAGACCATGGAGGATATCGCCCTGATGAGGGCCCTGCCGGGAATGGTGGTGATAAATCCATGCGACTACAATCAGACCAAGGCTGCAACAATTGCCGCCGCGGAGTATGACGGTCCCGTGTACCTGAGGTTCGGCCGCCCCGGCGTGCCCAATTTCACCGATCCCGACGAGCCGTTCGTAATAGGCAAGGCCTATGTGATGAACGAGGGAACCGACGTTACCGTATTCGCATGCGGACACCTTGTGTGGGAAGCCCTGAAAGCTGCGGAAGCGCTTGAGGATGAGGGAGTTTCCGTTGAGGTGGTGAACATTGCCACAATCAAGCCGCTGGATGAGGAAGTGGTCCTTGCATCCGTGAGGAAGACCCGTACCGCAGTGGTTGCCGAGGAGCACAACTCCGCCGGAGGCCTTGGCGAACTGATTGCCGGAGTCCTTGCCGCAAACGAGCCCCTCCCGCTGGAATTCATCAACGGAGGCGACCGCTTCGGCCAGACCGGCACTCCCGCCGCCCTGATGCAGGCCTACGGCCTCGACGCCGCACACATCGTGGAAGCCGTCCGTCGCGCCGTGGCACGGAAGAGGTAATCATCCTTTGGATGTCCCTGCCTTCATCTTGGCTTTAAGTTCATCGAGATACTTTTCGTAGACGTCTTTTGGCATGGCCGAATGGCGGATGCAGATTTTAGCTGCAAGCCCCACAACCTCTCCGGCCATGCCCAGTGTCGACTGTACCCGCACGGTGCCGAGCGCCTGGTGGGTGACACTCATATCGCGGCCACCAAGGAAAAGATTGTCTATATCCCTTGCATACAGGCACCTGTAGGGGACGTCATAGGAATGTACCCATATTTCCTGTTCGTTGGTGCAGTATGTTGTCCAGGCCCATTTCCCGAAGTACTTGTCACTGATTTCAGTCGCGTAATGAAGATCCATCGGCCAGGTGGTCGTAAACGATGCGTCTTCATAATGAACCTTGTTCCGGATGTCGTTCTCGTTCAGGATATATCCTCCGACTATCCTCCTGGACTCCCTTTTCATCCCTATATACTGCAGGTAGTCCAGCCTGTAGTCCCTGTATTTTTCCACATGGTTCTTAAGATAAGCCCAGTTTCCGTATACCGCCCGGAAGTAATTGTCGCGGGCGAGTTCAGCATCCTCTGCGTTATCGGTTTCCAGCCCCGTTTCCCATGTCCAATCCCATTGACTTGTCTCTTTGCAGCTTTCCGCATTGCATTGAAGTGCCCATGGAATATCCTGCCAGTCAGGAAAATTGCCGGAATCCTCCCGGGGATATGCATACCAGTGCATGCTCATGCCCATTTTTTTGTCGTCAGCCACAAGCGGTGCCGTGGGCTCGTCGGCAAATGCCCGTCCTTCGCGCCCTATCATATATTCGGCTCCAGCGAGGAATCCAACCACCCCGTCTCCCGTGCAGTCGGCAAACAGGGTTCCGCTGATGGTGTAATCTTTCCCGGTACGAAGGTCCCTTCCCGTTATGGAAGAAATCTTTTTCCCATCTGTGGCAACTTCATATATATTGATGTTCTTTAGGATCTTGACGCCGGCTTCGTACAACATCTGCTCACGGATATAGGATATTTTCCTACGCTTGTATTCATTGTTGTTCTGCCTTTTCTCTTCCGTTGTCATGTGGGAGGTTTCTTTCCCCGAAAGCCGTTCCATCGAAGACAGCAGGGAACTCTTCTCAATTTTTCCGCTTATCGACGACCATGCCGGAATTTTGGCGTTGGTGTTTATATATCCAGAACCGTTGACCCTTACGAAATAAGAACCTATGTCATCCTTGTCTTCCACGTTGGCACCGATAATCCGGCATGTGACAAATCCAAGATTGGGATACAGGTTTTTGCAAAGCAATCCACATGACTTGACCCCAAGGGCATTGTTGCCGCCAAGCCAGGGGAGGTTATCCACCAGTGCTACTCTCAATCCCTCCTCGGCTGCGGTAAGGGCCATTGCACATCCGGCAATCCCCGCTCCTGCCACCACAAGGTCAAATCCGGAATACGTGGTGATCTTGCCATATCCCAGCAGCGACTGGCGTTTTTTGCTGAAAGCCTTGAAATCCTCGTCTGGAGCTTTTTTTGTCTTTGAAAAATAGATGGCGTCAATCCGTCCGTCAAATCCGGTAAGGTCATGAAGCGTAAGGGTGTTGGTTTTGGAAAGGGTCGCTTTCCCGACGTATTTCCAGCCCCATTTATCACCGTCAATACCAAGTTCGCCGCCTATCCTTTTTCCGTTGATTCTCAGCTCAAACGCCCCGGGTCCTTTACCTTCATGCCAGGGTGCTGTCCAATTGTAAGTGTTTACATATACGTGATATGTCCCGACATGTTTAACTTTCATGGGCGTTGAGGCGTCCTGCACCGGGCGCCCCAAGCCGTGGGCCAGCAGGTAGGACGACATGATTTTGGTAAAGGCCTGATGGTCTACGACCCATCCTCCCTTTTCCTGGAAAGATTCTGCTTCAACAAGTATATCCTGCCCCCTGCAAACAACGATATTGCACAGGAGTATCATCAGTAAAAGGAGACGTTTCATCGGTTTTTTGCTTTTATTTCAGTAGGCGTTTGTCCAAAGTGTTTCTTGAAGGCCCTCGCAAAATAACTGGGATCCGAGAAGCCAACGCTATATGCTATTTCGGATACGGTTCCGTCGTCATGTTCTAGTTTTCTGCGGGCTTCATTTAGACGTAATGTAAGAAGGCAGTCATTAGGTGAAATCCCAGTGAGTCTGATTATCCGCTTGTATAGAAGGGAGCGACTTATACCCATGGCCGCGGCCAGGTCAGTCAGTGAGAATGCCTCATTCTCTATATTGCTTCGGATTATCCTGGTGAATTTTGTTATGAATGCCCGGTCGGATTCGTTAAGGGTTATTCCGTCTGCGAGAGGCAGTTCCATGGAGACATCGTCTCTTTCAGCCCATTCCGCCACATGCCCCATATGCCCTAGCATGTTTGAGACCGTTTTTTCCAGCTCTGCAAAGGAGAAGGGCTTGAAGATATAGGCATCCGCTCCCGCATCCAGACCCTCGACCTTGTCGGAAGAGTCGGTCTTGGCTGTCAGCATCACTACCGAAATGTGTTTGGTCGTTGTTCCGGACTTGATTCTCCGGCATAATTCCAGGCCGTCCATCCCGGACATCATTATATCGGTTATGATGACGTCCGGCATGTATTGTTCCACATATACAAGGGCGTCGGCCGCGTTGTTGCAGTATCCGATGCAGTACTTGTCCTTGAAGTATTCTATCAGTATGCGGCCGATCTCAACATTGTCCTCAACGACCAGCACATTGCCTTGTTCTTTATATTCCGTGCCAAAGCGGGAAAGGTTTGACAGCGTTGATTCCAGCGACAGGATGGATTCACACTGCCGGCTTATTTCCGTATGGATTATGGGTTCTTCGTCATTTCCTGCCGGGATACTCGAGTGTACCGGCAGCCTTATGTCGGCTACGAAATAACGGCCCTCTTCGCTGATTATATCCAACCCGCCGTCGTGAAGCTCTATCAGGGTTTTGACAAGTGCGAGGCCTATCCCTACGCCCTTGTATTTCTTGCTCCTGTCCAATTGGACGAAAGGTTCGAACATCTCTGAGATCTGGTCCTTGGCCACACCCTTTCCGTTGTCCATGATGCAGATGCGGAAAAACCCGTCTCCGGGGTGGTGCCTTAACAGGACCGCAACCTTTGAACGCGTATATTTGAACGCATTCAGAAGCAGGTTGCTGATTATTTTGGTGAGGGCGTCCGGGTCAAGCTCCACGTCAAGAGGCTCCTTCAGGTTGTCTATGTACCGGACTTCAATGTCATTGGCCTTGGCAAACGCCTGGAACTGTGCGAGTATATCCCGAAGCGTGGCAGCGATGTCAAACCGTTTAATGTTCAGATTGTATTCACGCTCTTCCAACTGACGGAATTTGAGCAATTCTTCCACCAGATGCGTGAGCCAGTCAAGGTTCCTTTCAATGACGTTGAGATTGTCATTTATCCCGTCCGGTATCCCTTTTTCCCTTCTGATGAGTTCCAGCGGTGACTTGAGAAGGGTCAGGGGAGTCTTGATTTCATGGGTGACATTGGTAAAAAAGTCCAGTTTGGACTCATTTATCATCTGCACCCTCCTCTCGATGGCAATCTCCCGGTTCAGGCGCAAGCGGCGAAGCACCAGCCATACAACCCCGGAAAGAATGAGGAGATACAGGGCCATGGCCCAGAAGGACTCCCACCAGGGGCGCCGGATGATGACCTTGAGTTTGACCTGGGAACGCCCCTGAATGTTGTCCTCATTGCTTGATACAAGATGGAAAGTATATGTTCCTGGGGGAAGGTTGTTATATTCTTTCCGCCTTTCCGTGGTTCCCTCGCAATAGTCCTGCTCGAATCCTTCCAAATAATACCTGAATTCATTCTTGCCCGGCTGGCTGAAACTGATGGAAGTGAAACGGAATTCAATGTTGTTGCTGTTATATGGAAGTATAATGGGGCGGTCGTTCCAGTTCATCCTTGACAGGTCGGTCTCATTCAGGTAGTCCTGCTTGGACTTGTCCCGCGCCAGGAATGAAGTGATGTATGTCCTGGGAGGATATGGATTATCTTCAATCATGGACGGGTTGAACCGGAAGAATCCGTTTACTGTACCGAAGTACATGTCCCCGCTGGTCATCTTCCGGCTGGCGTTATAATTGAAATAGGCTGCTGACAGTCCATCCTCCTGGTCGTAATGGCGGGTGAGTCTCCTGGCAATGTCATATCTGTACAATCCGGTGGTGGTTCCTATCCACAAAAGGTTGGAATCCGTCTCGATACTGAAAATAAAGCGGCCCCAGGGGGCGTTCCCCGGATCAATGCTTTCAAAACTGTTGGAGGCATAGTCATACCGGACCAGGCCGGACCCCTCGGTGCCTATCCAGATACTGCCGTTGGAACTCTCGCGAACGCATACTGTTTTTTCGGTGGGGAAGATCCCGTTCCTTACAGAGTATTCCATCCACCTTTCAGACCTGGGATCATATCTGAACAAACCGCGGTTCATGCTTGCATACCAGATATTCCCCACCGAGTCCTGGAAGATATCACGTATGATTGCGCCACGGGTAATCTCCTGCTTCCGGATAGTTCCTGTCCGGGCATCATAAATAGAACATCCACGGGTAGTTCCGATATGTATGTTCCCGGTGTTATCCATGAGGAGGCGGTAAATGGAATTGCTGTGGAGGTCTCCGTTGTCGGCCGAAATGATGCTTTTTACCTTATGGGTAGAAGGGTCGTAAATATTGATCCCATGGAGGTAAGTCCCTATCCACAACATGCCTGATGCATCCTTGCAGATGTCATGGATGTTGTTGTATGTAAGTTTGAACTGGTCTCCAAAACGCTTGAAACTGCCGTCATGAGAAGAGAAATAGGTAAGGCCTGCATCTTCCGAGGCCACCAGTACCATGTCCTGGGAGAGTTCACAGAAAGAACTGATGGCATAGCCGCAGTGAACATCACCTTGCGTTTTCAGAGGGAAAGCTTCAAAGCGGCGTTTCAAGGCGCCCAGATAACTGATGCCCCGGAAGTAGGACCCTATCCATAGCCCGTTCTCGTCGTCCATGAACAGCGAATACAGCGCGTTGTCGGCCAGCGAGGTCCTGGATTCGGGATCGAAGCGCAACCGCTCCAATTCCTGGCTGTCCTGGTTGATTATAGCCAGACCTCCTTCTGTTGCGATATATGTTTTCCGGTTGGCGTGCAACAGGAATCTGACTATATTGTCGTTCCTCTCCGGCCCTATGGTCTGGACGGTGACCCGATCATCCTTTTTATCCAGATGTACGATGCCCCGCCCTTGCGTGCCGATAAGTATCTCATCTGAAGCCTCTGTCATAGTAAGGGGCTGGAAAGACTTGTCAAGTATCTTTTCAAATGCATCGCCAGAGTTGTCCAGTTTATAGAGGCCATCTTCAGGAGAACAGGCAAAAACCCCTTTGGACGATGCCATGACGCAGGTGGCAGAGGATAAACCATCATAATGGACAACCTTGCCGGCGTAGAAGCTGAAAACGCCCATATCCTCGGCCGCTATCCACAGGACACCGTCTGGAGCACAGGATAATTTAAGCGCCCTTGGGTAATTCTCTCCGAGTTGAACCGGCAGCAGGGTTATCTTACCTGTCAGCACATCCATGTCATAGACCCCGCTTTCGGTAGCAACATACATCCTTGAGTCGGAGTATACGCACAAATCCCTGACTGCATTGTTTATTAGGCACGAATTGGAGTTGTCCCACAGCCTGAACGAGGCACCGTCATAACGGCTCAATCCAAACCGTGTTCCGAACCACATAAAACCATACCTGTCCTGGTTTATGCAGAAGACGGTATTGTGCGGGAGGCCGTCGGTGGTGTCAAGCCTTTTGAATGATATATCATATCCACGGGCGTCAATGCCCGCGGATATGATAGTCAAACATATGAGTAACAGTCTCTTAATGTTGCAATATACTAATAATCTTTAATACAACGTACAGGAAGCGACCTCTTTCTGGCCAGGTTCGAAGTGTTGGTGAGCGTGACTGAAGAGAATTGATCCGCAGTAGGATTGGCCGGGGTGGTACTGTGGCTGTCGTCAGTCCAAACCTTGAACTGGGTTATGGCATTCCATTGGCCTGTGGGGGAGAACTCTCCGCAGATGCACATCTTGAACGTTTCGCTGAACGCAGCGGCATTGGTAGCCCTGGTGGCCTCTACGAGGGCGAGCCATTCGGCCTTGCTTCCAACATGGAATCCATCAGGGCATGGATTGGCGGCTTGAGGAGGATCCGCCTCATAAAGCGCTTTCCAGGAGGTGGCGGCATTGTCCGTGTTTTGCTCCTGGTCACCGTAACCATTCCATAATACGCCGTTTACGGAAGGCACCAGGGCATTGTTGACACCCTTTTGGGTGGCCAGGTATGCCATGTCTGCAGAAAGCTGTACCTTGAAGCATCCCCACTTGTAGTAGGCTCCGGCTGCCTGGTAGTCAAAATCCATGCTTGTAGCCATCTTGGTTGCGCCCAGGTTGCGGTCGAGGACGATCAGCTCATATTTGTTGCTTCCGATGTACACCTCAATGGGATCGAGCATGTAGTATATGAGTTTGTTGGTCTTGAACTGCATGTTCGCATCCTTTTCGTATATGTCCTTATCCAGGATTCCGGTGTAGAATGACTTGAATTTTTCTCCACGGGCTTCTCCCTGGGAATTGACGGCATAGGCAGTATAAAAATACCTGGTTGCCTGCTCAAGCCCGGTTATTTCGCAGGAGAACGCCAGATCCTGGATTCCCGAAGCGGGATACTTGGTCACGACCGTGGAATCCTTTCCTATGTAAAAACCATATTCGGTAATGGTAAGGCCTCCCTCGTCCACGACTTTTCCTGAAGGACGGGCCCAGTCATAAGTAAATCCCGCCTCTTTGACAATGTCGTCGGTGCTTACTATAGGAGGACATTGACGGAGGGTGGCGTTGCTGCGCACTTCGCTGATCTTGGTTCCGGTACTGTTGGTGGCATATGCTGCAAAATAGTACGTCGTGCCCGTCTCCAACCCGTCTACAAGTATAGTGTATGAGGAGTCCTCTTCAATTGAGGTGGCCTCGACGGTTTTGTCAAGGGCGTTTTCGGCAAGACCGTATTTAATCCCGTACCTGGTGGAGTAATCGTTTCCATTTGATATTACTTTGGCCATGACCGTTATGTTCTGAGGCTTTGTATCCGGGAATCCGGCGATTTCGGCCTCTGCCAGTTCCAATGTCTTGGTATGGACCTTCATTTTCCCTGTCTTGACCTCTCCCAGGGGGTTCTCGGCAAATACCTCTACGTAATAATCGGTGTTTCCGTCAACGGGTGTTATGTCAACCGAAAACATTCCGTCCTTAAGATTGGATGCCGGATATTCCGTTCCCGCCGAAGATTGGGACGTGGACAGCCTGGCTCCGTATTTTGACGGAGTGACACCGCCGTCTGAAACAAGACGGCCGCGGATTGTCACGAAGTTGCCGTTGATATCGTTGTCGGGATCGGTAGCATTCTCCAGAATGATGGGGGAAATGGACTTGAACGGAAGGTATTCCCCGTAAAAATCACCCCTGGTTGTCCTGACATATGCCTTGACATAGTACGCCTTGTTCTTTTCGAGGTTGTCGAAAGTCGTTTCAAACGGCTCATTCGTCTTTACGGTCACGATGCTCGTGTTGAAGGGATCTTCCTTGCTCCAGATAAAGCCTCTTTCCCTGACGTAGGTTTCATCGCCAGTTATCCGGCCTTTAACTGTGACCACCGTCTTTCCTGTGGCGGGGTTATACAGGATATCCTCTACGGGAAGGGTTTCAACAGTAAGCGTGTATTCTTCTACGGTCTCACAAGCCGTAAACGCCAAAAGCACTGAGAATACTGTAATTAAAATACGTTTCATATTTGGGAGGTTTTTATTTTAGTTTGGATAGCGCCCTGGTTTTGGGGCCGTCATATTTATATGAAAACCAGTCGAAGTCGGCATAGCCTTCTTCGCTTCCGTTTCTCGAAAACAATCCTATGAAGATTCCGTTGAATCCCGCAGTCGCTATTTCGCAGGCTTCACCCAGAGGCCGATAGTTCTTGGAATCCTGGCTGACATGACACAGGGTATTTCTGCCGTCAGCGAGTATTCTCAGGTATACAGTCTTGGATCCAAGAGGAATTTCCGTGAATCCGTTCTTGCTTTCTTCCCTGAACACCAGCCCCTCAGGTGTCTTGCTCACTCCAACTGCATGATAGTTCTGCCCACTGAAGACGAGCCCTGAAAACTGCCCGTCAGCCATGCCGGAAACCGACATCTTGACAGTTACGGTATCCCTGCCTTTCCCCATTTTTCGCTGGAGAATCAGGTTTGGAAGCCCCTTGAACGGATTTTCCGGGGTTTTGGTCATTGTCGAGTAAAGCCGAAGCCAGCCTTTTTTCCGGGTCAGCGACCATTTATCATCTATTGGATTCCCGTTCCACAGCCATTGGTTTGCAAGGCGGGCCGAATTGAAATCATCGTCGGTGTCGGGGATACTGATTGAAAAACCCGGAATCGGCTTCCTGCTTTTCCACACGATGTTACCTATCCCGTTGCCGTTACTGTCTTCCCCGAGTATGGGCCATCCGTCTTCCCATCTGGCAGGAATCAGGCATTGAGGACGCCCTTCAAAGGATTCTTTGGATTGTACCAGCTGGTGCATATACCACCATGATGAATCCTGGATCTGGAGCAGCGACCCCTGGCAACAACTCCTGTCGGTGCCGTTCCCCTTCTCCAAGAGGACTTTTTTCTCGAACGGACCTTCGAGGCGGTCGGCACGAAGGACGATCTGCCGGCGGTCCAGTCTCTCTCCGTCGGATCCCATCAGCCATTCGGATATGAAGATATAGAACTTACCGTTGAATTGATATATCTTGGCCGCTTCGGCCCCGATTCCGTTGTATATATCTGTGCCGTCGTCGCTTATGGCCTTTCCGTCCCAACTCATCTTGAACAGGCGCAGATGGTAGAGTTTGCCGTGCGGCGTTTTTTCTATCCGGTGGTTGCACAGAAGATAGGCCTGGCCGTTTCTGTGGTCCCAGTAGGCGGCAGGGTCAGTCATCCCTTGCCTGTCAAGCATCAGTTCAGGCTTGGTCCATGGCCCTCTTATGTCATCGGCAGTACAAACGAACAGGCCTTTGTCAAAGTCAATGAAATGGCATATCCATTTCCCTTCATGATATGACAGGTCTCCGGCCCATACTCCCTCGGTAGTATCCCAGGTCAATCTGTCAACCACCCCTCCAATGATGTTCCAGTTCACGAGGTCGCAGGATTCCAAAACCGTCATGCCGTTCATATAGCAACCCTTGGAAGAGATCATGTACCACTTGTCCCCCAGTCTTTCAATGTCACTGTCAGGATAATTGCTGTTGAGGACAGGGTTGATGAACCAGCCGTTGCCTTGATCCCCCCAAGATCCCGTTTGGGGTTCCGGCAGTTCTGTCAGCCTTGCTGCGGGAGAGCATGCCGTCAGCAGGGCAATCAAATACAGTATTATATGGGATCTGGACATAGTCGTGTCAGTGTACTGGTTCAAAATCTGATGCATTTACCCACGACAGAGTCTGGAGGGAGTCGGCCTCTCCGGCCATGTAACGCTCATAAAAGTAGAAGTCTTCTTGTTCAAAGAACGGATAGCTGTCAAATATATCCCCGTTACCCGTTACCCGCGGGTCTTTCTGGCTCTTTAAATCTCTGAACAATATACGATGGAGCTGGTTTTTCTTTTTTGCGAACTCCGGATTTCCGGCAAGGTTAAGCAGGCACCTGGGGTCGGCCGTGATGTCATAAAGCTCCTCGGCGGGCCGTTTCCCGAAGGCGAGATTCCAGAGTGTGGAGTCGGCACCGCTCCGGTGCATCTGCAGGATGGCGGTTTTGGTAGGGGAGCCGTCGGTGTTTAGATACCCGGTTTCAGGATCGCACGACGGCCAGAGTTCGGGTTTCAAGTTGTTGATGTAGAGAAAACCGTCTTTCAGGATTGAGCGGGAAGGGTAGCCTTGGTTTTTGGGCCGTCCATAGTCATGCCGCTCCTGTCCGAATAAAAGGTATTCCCGTTTAGAAAGCCCTCTTGCCTTAAAGATGTCGGTCATCGACCGTCCGGAAGGTTCAATTCCCTCAGTATGTGCATATGTCCCGGCCAGTTCAAGTATTGTCGGGGCGATGTCCACGAGGCTGATATAGTCAGATACTGTACGACCCGGTTTCCTGATGCCCCTGGGCCACATTATGGCGAGCGGAAGATGCACCGAGTCTTCAAAGGAGAATCCTTTCCTCCGGGGGAAAGGCATACCGTTGTCGGCCGTGCATATTATGATGGTATTATCCAGTTCTCCGGCCTCTTCCAGAATCCCCAGTATCTTGCCTATGTGGGAATCAAAATGCTCTATTTCAAACGCATAGTCAAGCATATCGGTCCTTACGACATCGGTATCCGGCCAGTAGGCAGGGACGGAGTCAACCAAATCGACGGTTTTGCCTCCCTTTTCAAGTCCGGATGCATATTCGTATGGTCGGTGCGGCTCCCTGGATCCGCACCAGAATACCCATGGGGCTCCCTCTGGTTTGCAATTCAGGAATTCGCGGAAGTTCCCGGCATAATCGGTATTGGAGATGAACTCTGTGGGCGGTTGGAGTTTTTGATTCTGATAAGGTGTTCCGGTCAACCTGCGCGGCGTACCGTCTATTTGCCCGGGATTTCCCGGAGCCCATCCCTTCCCTGTAAAACCTGTAGTATATCCGTTGTCGGCAAGAACTTCAAAGAACGTGGGATACTTTCCGTCGGGCCAGTATCCTATATGATTTGCAGCCTCTTCCAGTTGCCATGAGTATCTTCCGGTAAGCAGGCAGGCCCTGGAAGGAGCCGACTTGGAGTTGGGCGTATAGCAATTTGTGAAAAGAAGCCCTTCCCTTGCCACCCTGTCAAAGGCTGGAGTTTTGATCCAGGTACACCCATAAGCCCCGGCATAAGGGAAAGACTGGTCGTCGTCTATCAGTATAAGGACGTTCGGCCGGTCTGTGGCACGGTCGGGATTGGGAGCACAGGCGTTGACTGCCAGCAGGCTTATTGCCAGTGTTTTATAATTATTCTTCATACTTATTTCCTGATAAACGCCGCATCTTTGGAATTAACGGTAATATTGTATTCCTCCGAGTGGAACGGTTTGTCGGTGAGGTTTGCGATGACCGTTCCCTTCTCGAAATGCCTTATAAGGATCTCGGGTTTATCCGATACCAGTACGTCGCTTACCTCTATAGGGAGGTCCGAATCGCTTATGCTGAATTCCAGATCGAGGGTCTTTTTCCCATCCGGGTCAAAGGTCAGCTGTTTGTCGGTCATATAGTCATAAGTGTCGCAGAAGTAGAACCTGTATCTGAAAGGGGTTTCACAAATGCTTGAAAGGATCTTCATGTAACGGGTGTTGATGCCGTTGGGGATGATTTCCAACTGCCTGTTATAGCCTTTGGGATACCTTTTTGATACTCCGTCTTCCCTGATGGTCATTTCCACCGTAACCGGACGGTCGTACGGTATATCCTTGATAGTGAACGAAAAGGTTCCTTCGCTGGATGAAGGGATTACCCTGGTTATCCCGTCGCCGGTTTTTTCCACCGAAGAATCCTTGCCTTCACTTATGCATACATCCGGGTACTTGTTTTGCGCCGGCATCAGGTGTTCGGTGGGGCCGAGAGGTTTACCCAGCCATCCGAAAGAGGGTTCATCGTCCCTTAATGAAAACAGTTCATGCATGTCAGGGTATGCGTCGCCCGAGGTCCAGGAACCGCAGAGGATGAAGGAATCCGTGAAAACGCTCTGTGCAAACGCCAACCTGTAGTATTGCAACATTTCATCTGCAGAAAGCCTTTCCGGATTGTTATAGCGGAAGGCCCCATAGTTGAATCTGGGTTCCTGAACCCTGTCTTTCCAGAACTCGAGCAGATTGAAAGTAGTGGACCAGGTAATGAATCCGAATGGTCTCTGTTCAGGAACGCCCTCCATCTCTACGCCGTTAAGCGACTGATTGCCAATTCTTTGGCAGCCGTGTTCCCGGCCGTCCGTGGCAATGATCTTGTCTTTGCCCACTGCGGCGCGCAACCTTGTGATATAATCAAAACCGCCCGTTCCGAAAGTCTGGACCCCGTCTATAATGCCGTCGTCCTGGATCCCGTCCAGATTTATGTCTGCCCTTTGTCCCAAGGCTTTGCGGTGCTCGTGATAACCGGTGGTGGGAATGCTTGTCATCACGTCGAATTGCACCCCGTCGAAGGTTTCCCATCTGCCACCTTTCCGGAAGTTGTCCGAATATTCCTTTATAAGGATATCTGCACAGGTGTTGCCGTCCCTGTCTTTGGGGCACTGTGTGGAAAGGTTGTAATACCATACCATATTGGCGGTTTTTTCCCATGGCCCGCCCATGATATGAGGTGCTGCGTAATAGCGTCCGGCCTCGAATTTCCTCGGCTTTGAACCGAACATGGCCCTCCGGACAAGAATCCGGTTGCCCTCTATTTCAATAAGGCGTACGTACTCTGAGTAGTCCCAGTCAAGGGAGCCGTCCGGTTTCCTCGCCACAAGCGTAATATCGTCGGGGGTGTTGTTTTTCATCCCGTTATCCATGCGGAAATGGGACGGATCTTCCACTTCCAGCCATACTTCCTCGGAAAACATCGGCGAATTACCCCCGAAAATGGTGGTATTCACATCAGATCCCTCAAAATAGAGCCAGTGCCCTGCCGAGAACTTTCCAATCTTGTAATTGGGAATACGGCCCCGGCCGTTCATGTGTACGATTACAAATTTTTCCGGGTACCTGGCCTTGAACCGTTTAAACCACGTGTATATGGTTTCATATGGATTGTCCCTCAGAAGTTCCTCATATTCGGTTTTTCCCATTATTCCGGACAGGTCGGAGAACCTCTCCGCCCATAGTTTGAATCCTCCCGGGACATTCTGGTAATGATTCCGGATGGAGAACTCTGCCGGGCGGAAATATCCGGCCCTGGGGTACTCTTCCCGGAATATCTCCAGGTCCCCCGGCTGAGCGAACGCGTCAGTGGAGATGACCATCAGGAAAGGAATAAGCAGGAACTTCTTGAAGGTGAGCATATCCTAATAACCGGTATTGTTGGGGAGGAGGTTGGGGTTAATGTCTATCTGGGTCTGGGGAACAGGGTAAAGGTTGTTCCATGGGTGTACGGTAAGTGACTTGCCTTCGTCCTTGGCGTGATTGGTCATAACTTCCACATATTGTCCAGTGCGCACAAGATCAAACCACCGATGGCCTTCAAATGCCAGTTCAACGCGTCTTTCGTTCCATATTGTATGACGGAAGGTATCCTTGTCCAGATATTCGACGGTTTTCAGGTCCTTGGATTTATCCGATCCGGAGGCAGGCAGCCCGAAGGCCCTGCGTCGTATCATGTTGATATACTCGACGTCGGCCTCATCAGGGGTATCCACGGTCTCGTTATGGGCTTCAGCATACATCAGGAGAACGTCGGCGTACCGCAGGAGGGGCCAGTTGTCGTCTGATGAATTCTGAACAGCATGCTCCATGTAGTGTTTCTTCAGATGGTTCCTGGTGGAACCGTTGTACGTCATCTCACCATATGATGCATCGGCCCTTGGATTGTTTGAGCCGAGGGCTTCCATAATGCTTTTAGTTGGCAGGGCGGCATCGGTGGCAGAAATCCCCATGGCTCCGGCAATGGACCGGGGATGAGCCCGGAAACTCCACCTTGAACCCTCTCCCAGGTTTCCGCCTTCATACATTATCTCGAAGATCATTTCCTTGTTGTTGGCGTTGTCAGGCAGGAAAAGGTCGCCGTAGTTCGGCAGCAGCGAGTACTGTTTGCTGGCGATGACGTCTTCAAGCAAAGGCAACACGCTGGAGAATTCTCCGAGTGTCAGGTGGACTTTGGCGAGCAGGGTTTCAGATGCATATTTCGTGGCCCGGCCGATATTGCTTCCAGTATAGGATCCTGGCAGGTTGGAAATGGCGGTTCCGAGGTCGTCCTTTATAAGCCGGTAGACTTTCGATGCGGGGTCCCGGCGCGCCTCCCTGGCCTCCTGTGTGGTTTGGATGTGGTCCACGATGGGCAGGTCTCCAAACATCCGTACCAGGTTGAAGTAGCACAGGGCCCTTATGAACCTGGCTTCCCCTTCCAACTGGATCTTCTTGGAGTCCGAACTGAACTCTATTTCCGGAAGTTTTTCCAGGACCAGGTTACACTGGTGTATGGTCTGATAGGAAGTGTTCCACGCATTGCTCAGGAAGCTGTTGGACGGGCTCAGCGTAAAGTAATCGAACTGCCCCCCGGTATCGGAAGCTCCGTTCCCCGAACTCAGGTTGTCCGACGGCAGTTCCGAGTACTCCGGATAGTAAGTCAGATAGAAAGACTGCAGGGAACCGTACATTCCCAAAGCGGCGAGTTCCATGTCTTTCTCGGTCTTGTATACGTTATCAAAGGCGATGCTGTTATAGGGATCCCTGTCCAGATAGCTGCAGGCAGCCGTCAGAATGATGGAAACAGCAATGAATAATATCCGTTTCATGTCCTTGCCTTTTTAGAATGTGATATTAGCGCTAAGTGAGAATATCCTTGAAAGGGGATAACGGCCCCAGTCAACTGCAGGAGCCAGAGTGGACCCCATATTCATGCCTCCTTCCGGATTATACCCGTCATAGGAAGAGAACATATAGAGGTTCTGCGCCGAGATTGAAATCTTCAGGTCTGAGAGGCGTATCTTGTTGACCACCCTGGTCGGCAGCTGGTATGACAGGGTAACGTTCTGAATGTTGACAAAGGAAGCATCTTCCACATAGGACGAATTGAGCACCTCGTTTCCAAGGGTTCCCCTGTTGTTCAAGGCTACCCTCGAAGTCTTTCCGTCACCGGGCTTGTCCTCCGACTGCCACCTGTCGGTATACAGGCTGGCAGGCTGGTTGGTGGTCATGAGGTTGCGGGCGCTGCCGTAATTGAAGTTCAACAGTTCGCCGCCTATTGATCCCCTCAGGAATACCGACAAAGTGAAGTTCTTGTAATTGAAATTGTTAGTCATACCAAAGATGAAGTCCGGATGGGGATTGCCGATGATGGTGCGGTCCGCAACTGTTATCTTGTAGTCCTGGAAATAGTCCTCAAAGATGTACTCTCCGGGCCTGGAGCATGCCGCAGTGCCCTTGCCTACCCCGGGGAGTGAATTCACCTGTTCCTGATTCTGATATACACCGATGACTTTAAGTCCGTAGAACAGACCCATGGGCTTGCCCACCTGGGTTATGTGCGTATTCTCAAAATATACGGAGTTGCCCATCAGCGGGTCGCCTTCGGGCCCCAGTGCAAGCACCATCTGCCGGTTCATGCTGAGGTTGAAATTGGTGTTCCACTTGAATTTGCCTATGAGGTTCCGTGTATTCAGGGTCAGTTCGAGTCCACGGTTGCGTACTTTACCGATGTTGCTCATTACATTGGTGAAACCAAGCGTGGAGGGAAGCTGGAGATTCAGCAGCAGGTCATATGTGTATTTTTCATAAATATCGGCCGAGAGGGAAATCCTGTTGTTGAACAGGGCTAAATCAATACCGGCATTGTACTGCAGGGTCTTTTCCCAAGTCAGGTCTGGATTCCCTATACTATTCTGCTTGATACCGTTGACTACGCCTTCGCTCCCGCTGCCAAGCACATAATTCGAACCTCCCATGAGGGCCATGTATTCATAATTGCCGATAGCGTTGTTGCCTGTGAGTCCCACGCTTGCCCTTAGTTTCAGATCCGAAAGCCATGTGGCCCTGGACATGAATCTTTCATTGGAAATACGCCAGGCTATGGCTGCAGAAGGGAAGTATCCCCATCGCTTTGCGAAGCGGCTGCATCCGTCCGCACGGATACTGGCGTTCAACATATATCTGTCTTTATATTCGTACAGTATACGCCCGATACCTGAAATCATCGACCATTCGGAAATTGACGAGGATCCTTCCCTGATGTAGCTGCTCAGATTCCCGTCCACGATGTTCAATTCATCAGTCCATGTCCCATGTGACTGGGCATTGACTGCACTGTGCTGTTCGGCCTGCATTTCATAGACGGCCGTTGCCACAATATGATGGGCTTCGTTGAAAGTCCTGTTAAACGTCAGTTGGGCTGCTCCCTGAATATTGTAGGACTCATTTGCTACGGAACCCACCTTGTTGTCAACCGGGGGTATTGAAGAATAACTCGCGATCAGGCTTGGGACCTTGTAATCCCTGCGTGCGCTCCTGTAGTTGGCAGAGCCTGAAAGCTTGAAATCAAGTCCTCTTATTATTGTATATTTACCGAATACGTTTCCAATAAGTATGAAGTTGCGCCTCATGTCTTTCAGCAGGCTGACCTTGGTATAAGGATTCTCGCAGTTGGCCATGGCTCCCGGCTGGCCCAGACCAACTGAAAAACCGGAGAGGCTGTTGGGATCGTAAACGGGCATGAGCGGATTGGCTACCAGGGCTCCCTGCACAATGCCGGCATTTGCATCATGATACCTTCCGGTTGCGGGAAGGTAATCCTGATCCGTGAAAGTGGGATTTAATTTGATTCCGAAAGAGAGGTGGTCGTTTGCCTTGATGTCGATGTTGCTTCTGATCGAGTACCTTTTGAAACCGGAATTCTTTAATATGCCATCCTGCAGGAGGACCCCGCCGGAGACCATGTATCTAACGGCGCTGTTGCCTCCGGAAACATTCAACTGATAGTCTTGGAGCATGGCGGGACGGAAAATTACGTCCTGCCAGTCAGTACCTTTTTCCCCGGAGTCCAGGAAGTTCTGGAAGTATCCGATCTTCACATTGTTGGCTCTTTCGGAATCAGGTGTTTCCGCAGTCCCTTTCCCGGAATCTATGAGGGAATTGTTGCGCGCTTCAATTGCAAGTTCCGCAAACTGCCGGGGGCTAAGCATCTCCACTTTGTTGAACAACTGCTGCAGGGATGTCTTGAAATTGAATGTTACCCTTGCCTGTCCCCGGTTACCGCTCTTGGTGGTTATGATGACAACGCCGTTGGAGGCCCTTGAACCGTAGATGGCAGCAGCAGAAGCGTCCTTCAGTACATCTATCGACTTGATGTCGGAGGGATTGATGAAATTGAGCGGATTGGAACTTGAGTCTCCGGTTATCTGCATGGGTATATCATCTATGACATATAACGGAGTACTGTCGGAACCGATGGTGCTGATTCCCCTTATCTGTATGTCAAGACCTCCACCCGGGGTTCCGGAGGTATTCATAATGTTCACTCCGGCAATTTGTCCCGAAAGGGCCTGGTTTATATCCGTTATTGTCTGGTCTTCAAAGGCTACGTAGGACACGGACCCGACGGATCCCGTAAGGTCACGTTTCCTGACCGAACCGTATCCAATGACCACGGCGTCATCCAAAAGTAAATTGTCAGGAGTCATTATGGCATTTATCCGTCGGCTTCTCCCGACCGGAATCTCCTGAGGACTCATC
>JAEEGL010484055.1_pt1 | contig 20646 bp, 12 predicted proteins | sample 9134231 | NCBI WGS metagenome assembly JAEEGL01 (sample SAMN16246548, study PRJNA631951) | gut metagenome | biome: gut microbiome; feature: rumen; material: fiber-attached | host: Bos | place: Iran: Karaj | collected 2018-10
TGCTACAAATTTCTTCATTTTTTTCCTCCTTAAAAATTTTTAAAAAATTGAAAATTTGTGTAAAACGAGATATTAAGAAAACACTTTCATATCTTTGTTTATATTTTATCACTTTCTATTACTTTTTGCAATAGTTTGATAACCTCTTTTAATATCAAAATGAACATTTAGTCATTAAGAGCCATAAGTTTGCATAAATTTACTTAGAACTGCTTCACGAATTGATTCAAATTCCTGAGATGCATCTTTTCCTTCCACAACGATATTCTTGATTGCAGTTGCTGATTCACCACTCCATTCATATTGGAATGATTGTTCATATAGTGGGTCATAAATTGTTCTACTAGAAGTAAACCATACAGTAGCATCGATTGATTCAGGATCATCAATACGAGTTCTAACTGAGTTATATTTAAGTTCACTTGGATTATATGTTGGATCAGATTTAAGACCAGTTAATGTATTGATATACATTTCTTGAACAGCACGGAAAACATCACGAGCAGTTACACCAGCAGGATATGAACGACCAGCAACCATCATGATTAATGAATCGCCGATATCATTAACACGGGTATTGATCTTACCAACTGATGCAGGATATGGGAATGGAACATAACCATATTCAGTATCTTCGCCCCATAGTTCAGCTGGGAAACGGTTTGATGCTCTAACGAACCAATATTCACCACCTTGGAATAATGCACGTCCTTCTTGGAATGATTTAACGCCTTCATCAACGCCAGTCATATTGTCAGGGTCCCAAGCACCAGCTGCATAGATCTCACGTAATGCATGAGCAGCATCTAATGAATATGTATGAGTAAAGTTGATTTCCATCAAAACTTTATCGGCAAGTTTAACACCAGCCGCATTAACCATACCATTCCAAATGATACTAGAAGCACCTGACATAACATATTCTTTTCCGCTTTCAGTTTCGCCTAAAACACTTTGAGCAGTAATACAATATTGAACGAAATCTTCATAAGTCCATTTATCTTCATTAAATAGTTTAGCAGGAGATTCTAGATTATATTTCTTAAGCATCTTCATGTTATAGAATAAACCTTTATATGGATATACTTTAGTATCTGGTAAACCAGGAGATACAACATAAAGTTTATTATTAATCATACCAGCTTCTTTCAAAGATGGTTCGATTTGTTTCTTACCAAAATCATTGAAGAATTCAGTAGTATTAACAGCTGCATTAGATTTTACAAAATCAGATAACCAAGCAGCAGCTACAATACCAAAGTCAGTTTGTGATGTATTCTTCATAGCATTTTCTTTGATCCAAGTAACACGAGTAGGCCCCCATGGAGCATCTTCTGGATATGGTTTAACAGAAATCTTACAATTGAATCTTGACTCAATATCTCTCCAAGCTTGTTGCTTGTACAATCTATCAACACCCATGTATTTTTCATGGAATGGATCGATATCAGATAGAGCACTTTGTGCATTCATTATAACAATTTCATATCCACCAAGATCTGGATCCGGTTCAGGTTCAGGTTCTACTTCAATAGTGATACGAAGAACTTGACTACTAATTTTCTTTGTGCCAGCAACAGATGTAGCTTTAACACGAACTGTTCCCGCAGCAAGAGCTTTAAATACACCATTTTCATCGATTTCCGCATATCCATCAGGAGAAACACTCCAAGTAACTTCTTGACTAACACCGGCAGGCATTACTTCAGCTGATAAACGAATTGTATAACCAACATAACATGTACTATCACCAAAAACAACAACACTAGTTGGTTCTACTTCATCTGGATTAAAAGCTTTAGTGATTTTAATTGTGCCAGTTTGTGTTTGCTCAGTATTTTTATCTTTTGCGGTAACAACAACAGTACCTTCCTTTAATGGTTTTACTAAACCATTTTCGTCGATTGTTGCGACATCAGTTTTATCAATTGACCATTCAAGATCAATTTTTGCATAACGAGGAGTTGTTTCTACACCTAATTGGTCGACACCATTTGTATCAATATCATGAACATTAGTAAGAACAAATGATTCGAGATCAGGACGAGCTTTAACTTCGATAGTAATCTTTGATTCAACTTCGCCTGCTCTTGCAATGATATCACAGCTACCAGCACTAACGCCATGGATTAGACCGCCTTTAACAGTTGCGACTGCTTCATTTGATGATGACCAAACGATTTGACCATTTTGATTAGCAGGTTCTGTAGTTGCAGTTACTTTGAAATCAAAATCAACAAATACTTCATCACTGAAATCTAATGTGATTGCGGTAACAACAACAGTATCATCAGGAAGCTCTCCAGCCGCAACTACTCTAATTTCAATTGTGCCTTTAATATTTTTATCTTCTTCAGAAGTTGCAGTAATGATTACATTACCAACTGAAAGACCTTCAACACGGCCTTTGTCTGAAACAGTAGCGATACTTTCTTCACTAGAAGACCATTTTACTTTTTGATTAGCATTTTTAGGAACTACATTGGCTTTTAAATCAACATAATTTCCAACTTCGATTGCTGTCTTAGCAGCAGTTATGCTGACAGACGTAGGTTTACCTGCTTCTTCTGTTTCCCCACAACCTATGAGAATGAACAAACCAAGAAACACCAATAGAAAACATAAAAACTTCTTCATGATTTTTCCTTTCTTTTTTGTTTTATTTGATATTAAAAACTATAGTTTCTTTTTTGCATATTGATAACATTTCCATGTTTCAAATCCTAATTTTTGATAATATGTAACAAGACCAGTCCAGTCAATCATTGCATCAGTATAGCCATTCTTATAACTATCAGATATTGCATAATATAGCAACATTTTCGCAATACCATGATGACGATATTCTGGATCAACACCTAAAGGACCAAAGCCAACTAGTTTATCAAATCGGCCTTTCCAGTTGATATTATATGATGTTTCCTTAATTAAACAGTTGTTTACTCTTAAGAAACCAACTACTTTATTATCAACTTTCGCGATTAAGTATTCTTTTTCAATCTCGCCATTATCAAAATATTCTACACCTTCATCATACCAACGTCCAAAGAAGACTCTATGTAGGAACTCTAATAAATCATCTTTATCATCAATAGTTCCATATCTTAACTCAACTTTCTTTAGAGTAGAACCTTCATAATATTCATTATTATTATAAGAACTATATTTAATTAAGTCATCATGCGATAATTTCTTAATCAAATCATGTGTATAATATCCCATATCATAACCACGATTTTTGAAGAATACATCCGTAGTATTATCAAAATCATTAGGAATTCCTGGGAAGAAATTATGAATATCACTACCAACCATGATAGTCAAAACACCTAATTTCTTCATCTCTTCTTCGGCTCTTGTCAAAAGAATATTTCCGTATCCTTTTTTACGATAACTTCTTTTCACGAAGATAAGTGATATCCATCCAACATTTTGATACTTAGGAATGTTTTGATTATCTTTAAAAACTTTAGAAATTATAAATCCGATTACTTTTTCTTCCTCTTTTATTACAAACGAAGCTTCCTTTGAAAAGTATCTGCAATCAATACTTTTCTCTTTAAACATATCATGAGATATTGGATAAATAAAACCAATATCTTCATTCCATATATTTAAACATTCATCCAAATATTTTGAATTAAAAATTTCAATATCCATTATTACTTAATTAATGAAGCAGCATCTTCATCAACGATAACTACAGCATCTGGATGACGATTTAAGATTGTGGCAGGACATTCAGGGTTAACTTCACCACTAGCAAGACGACGAATTGCTTCGGCTTTGTTCTTTCCACTAGCTACAAGTAATAACTTCTTAGCTTGCATAATATTCGCAATACCCATTGTCATCGCATGAGTTGGAACTTCATCTAAACTCTTGAAGAATCTTTGGTTGTCTTTTCTTGTCTTTTCAGTTAGTTTAACAACCCAAGTTTCTTGATCAAATGGAGTATTAGGTTCATTGAATCCAATGTGACCATTAGCTCCAATTCCTAATAATTGAAGATCGATAGAAGCTTTATGTAGTAAATCATTGTATTCTTTGCAAAGAGCTTCTAAATCACTTCCTTCAGAACATGGAATATGAACATTCTCTTCATTAATATCAACATGGCTGAATAAGTTACGATGCATAAATGAATAATAGCTTTCTGGGTGACTTCTTGGTAATTCACAATATTCATCAAGATTATATGTCTTTACATTCTTGAAAGATATTTCGCCATTTTCATAATATTTGATTAAGTTTTGATATAATCCAATTGGACTACTACCAGTTGCTAAACCTAATGTAGCATCAGGTTTCTTCACAAGTAAATCTTTAATGATAAGACTCGCTTCACGACTCATTTCTTCATAATCTTTTACAACGATTAGTTTCATAAATTCCATCTCCTTCTATATATTTAAACTAATTGGTAAAATACCATAGTATTTATTATCGATTAAACTATCACATAAACTATTAATCGCAAGTTCTGTTGCTTCATATATGCAAATATATCCACTAACATGATCCAAATGATAAATATCATATGGAGAACGCATCGCAATAATAGTTACTTTTTCTTTTGGTAAAGAGTTAAAAACTTCAACTTGATAATCATCATTTTGCACATTGATTGTGGCCATAATGATATTATCATATTTATTACTATTTTTTATTAATTCATTATTAGTATTGTCATTATCAGAATCAATGATTACTTCATCCACATTGACTCCTCTTCTTTTTAAAACAGAACCAATCGAGACATATGAATCATTCACATTATCAACTAAACTGAATAATTTAACTTTAGGAAAAATAATTAAGGTTTTTTTATTTAAATCTATTCTATTATCTTTAACCATTGTGATGCTCTTTCTAGATATACTTTTACCTAACTTTATGGCATCATCACTTGGATAAATATATTTATCATATACATCTAGACAATATTTATTTTTATAATCTATTATCTTTTTAACTGATTCATCAATTCTTTCTATCGGTATTTCTTTATTTTTTACCGCTTCAATAAAAGCATTATAGATTTCTTCTTGTTCATCAAGCGTTGCTTTACCGCAGAAAATCATTACATCAATACCACTATTTACCGCATTTATCACGATTTCTTTTTTGGTGTAATTATTATAAATAGCTGCCATTGTCAGACTATCAGTCACGATTAGTCCTTTAAAGCCCAGTTCTTTTTTTAGTAAATCAGTCACAATCTTTTTTGATAACGTTGATGGGTAGTGTTCATCATATGCGGGATACAAAATATGAGCGACCATCACCCCGGGAACACCGGCTTCAATTCCTTTTTTGAATGGCACCAGTTCGGTCAAATTTAGCTCTTCCTTCGTTTTTCTCACAACTGGAAGTCCAACATGACTATCGACATTAGTGTCACCATGGCCCGGAAAATGCTTCAAAAATGGAATAATATTAGCCTCATCAAAACCACTTGATGCTTGAGTTATATAACGAGAAACAACATCCGGATTATCACTATAACTTCTCGAATTTATTACTGGATTATTCGGATTATTGTTAACATCAGCGACTGGCGCGAAGACCATATTAAAGTTCATATTACGAAGATTACGTCCTACTTCATAATATAATTTCTTGGTGTTTTCACCAGTAGCACTTAAGGCCATCGCTCCTGGAAAAGGAGTCACACCATTTATTATTCTTTGAACAACTCCTCCTTCTTCATCAACACCAATGAATGGAGGAATTTTTGATTTATTAATTATATCTTTATTTAATTGGGTTACTTGAATAGGATCAATTATATTTCTTGCAAAATGAATAAAACCACCAAGATGAAATTTATCGATTTGTGTTTGTAGTTGATCATTAAATTCCGTACCATGAAAAGCAAACATCAATAATTGACCAACTTTTTCTTCAAGGGTTAAATCTTCAAATTTAATCATATAAAAAGTAACCTCTTATTTGCAAAGTCAAGAGGTGCTACTAAAATAGTAGCACCTGTTTTTTTAACCTGTAATACCAGTTCTTTCAATACTTTCAACGAATAAACGTTGAACAAAGAAGTAACCGATAAGTAAAGGTGCCATGATCATTAAGGCCGCTGTATTAGCGATTAATGCTACGAATTGTGGGTCAGTGATAACACCAGATGTTAAGAATGATTCTAATACTGGGTTACCAGCAGCACTCCATGTTCCAATGATAGTACGTAAACCTTCTGTACCTGTACTTAATTGAACGGCTAGAAGCGGCATATTACTAGATGTATAACCTAATAATTGACCGAAATAACAGTCATTCCATTGCCATACGAAAGCAAATAGACCAACTGTAACGATTGCGCCACGAGCATTTGGTAACATTACACTCCAGAATGTTCTGAAAACTCCCGCACCATCTACTTCAGCTGATTCTTCTAGTTCTTTTGGAATACCACGGAAGAATTGTCTAAATAGATAAATGAATATTGCGGAACGAATACCTTGACCGAAAGCAGCCAAAATATACATTGAGAAAAGATTACCAATTAAATCGATTCCGAAGAAAGGATGTTCAAGTAGGAACCAAGCACGAGAACGGTCTAGTGCCTCATTAGGTACGACTAAAGTACAAAGAACAATAAAGAATATTACGTTACTGCCTTTGAATTTTAATCTAGCAAACGCGTAACCGGCGATTGCGGTAGCCACAATTTGAATAATCATTGTAATTGTGGAAAGAATTGTTGAATTCAGAAGTGATTCTGTATAATACAACATTTGCGCAGCAACCTTGAAGTTAATAATACTAAACGTTGCTGGAATGAATACTACTTGTGTATTCGAAATATCAGATGGGTGACGCAGAGCTGATGATAACTTTTCAAAGATTGGAAGTAAGATAACGAAACATAAACCAATTAGGATAAATGCTCTTAGCACTGTTCCTGTAATGATAAAGAATCGTTTTGCTCTTACTTTCTTCTTTGTTGCTTGAGAGATTGTTGGTTGCATTTGATTAATCATCATAATAGAATACCAACCTTCTTAAAGCAAGTAGAACGATTGCAAGAGTGACGAGTGATACCAAAACGAATAGAATTGACATCGCTGAATAAACGCCATCTTTTGTTAGGGCTCCTAGACCAACGATTGTTGTCATGTCACCACCTGTTGAATATGAATTCATCAGTCTCAACAAATCGGATCTTAAGAAGGAGTCGACAACCGTATATACCCCGGCCGTCAGCATTAAAGGTGATACCATTGGGAAGGTAATCTTCCAGAAAATTTCATATTGAGTAGCACCCTCAATCTTAGCAGCTTCGTATAATTGTTTAGAAACAGATTGAATACCAGATAGGAATATCAAAATCTGAACACCAGAATATGATATGACATCAAAGATATTCTTAGCCGCATTAGTTAGGAAATTGACTGCGGTTGCGGGCACATTTGCCGCCGTTAAGAAATCACTAAAGTTAAACATTGTAGTGAAGACGTCTTGTCCGGCTTTTTCCATTGCATCAGTAAGAGCTGTTCCGGCTGATGTGGCTGCGTCTACAGCTTGTGAGTTAAATATAACTGGCATGAAGAAAATAGCACGAACAAAAGCACGACCACGGAATTTAGAATTTAGAACAACCGCGATGATTAAACTAAATACTAAAATCATTAATGTATTGACAAGTGTTGATTTGAAAACACTCCATAGTGTTTCTTTGAATGATGCATGGACAGACCATACAAAACGATAATTGTCAAATCCAACCCATTCAGTTACTGCTCCATATACATGAGACGTATATTGGTTTGGAGTAGTACGATAAATATTAGAAAAACTAAATACAATTGTCGTAATAAATGGGAATAAGAAGAAATAGATAAAACCAATAATTAATGGAATGATGAAAACCATACCCCATATCGCTTGACGACGGCGATATGTTAAGTGAGTATTAAAGAATTTCTTAACTTTTCCAAAAGTCTTATCCATCTTCGCATGGAAGTTTGACTCACGATATTTGATTTTTCTTTGTTCATTCTTAGTACGAATCTTGATAACTAAGTGTTCGATTCCATCACGAGTCGCAATAAATGCTTTTTTGATGGCTCTTCCAATTGGATAGAAACATACAACTATGAATTTATTAATTAAACTTCCTAAGAAGATAAAGGCAAAAGAAAAACCAAACCAAATTTTCTTTAGTAGCCAACCACAACCACGGAAGAAACAAGCAAAGGCATAGAAGAATTTATCTAATCCTGTTAAAATGACATTAAAAATTCTTTTAACCATTAATTGCCTCCTTCTGTGATAGCGAACCAGTTAGCTCTAACTACATAATTAGTATCGGGATCACGATAATTTGTATTTCCATAATTTATGATAATCTTTCTCCATAAATCTTGGAAACCATTACTATTGATATATGAATATTCAACTTCAACAACGTCATCTGTTAAGTACTTGTGGTTAGTTAGATAGCCACCATAAATTCCAGTTGAATTCAAAACATCATTCATGTAGATAATATTTTCTTTCCAGTTTGGATAATATGAATTGTAATACTCAGTATAACGAGTTTCAAGTAAGGCATTTGTATCTTCACTAGTTAAAACAAACGCTAAGTTTGAACCAGTTTCGATGGCTTTTAGAATATTCCAAGTAATACTATAGTCACGACGATAGTTGACTGGATCAATTGAGTAATCAACGATTCCACTTAATACTAATTGATATAGAGGAACTGAGTAATTAACTGATCCATATAAAGATGTTAGAACTGGAGCACATGTGATAACGTCGGCATAACTGAAGGCGAAATCAAATGGTCCCTTAAGCATAATCTTACTTCCAGTTGGATCTAAGAATGATGCTGTATAATCATTTTCAACACCCTTGAAAATGGCAAGTGCTTCTCTTTGATAATATTGAGATCCACCAGAATATACTGTGTGTTCTTTTGAGTAATCAGAAATATTACGATTACCTAAATCAATTAGATAAATACCAGAAATGTCTAATTTCTTGTAGTTCTTAACGAAACTCTTGGCAAGTGAATCATAGTAAATTGGTGATATAAAACTTCTCTTTCCATATGTGTTATCAGCAAGACCTGTAGATAATACGTAAGTAAGAGCTGTTGAGTAAGAACCGGAAATAGTCTTTGAACTATATTTCAAATCTCCAAATGAATAATCATAACCAGAACCAATTGTGAAATGATATTCAGGATAGAAACCATATCCAATTTCTTTTAGATAACTAGAGAATTCTAGCATCTTCTTCTTTCCACCAATTTCACTAGAAACGTCAATTGATGATGTAATCTTTTGAGTGATTTCATCTTCAGTCCATGAACGATACATAACGTTCATATTTTCAATACCATTGTCTTTAAGTTCACCAACGATCTCTTTAGCTTGATCGAAAGTAGTCATACTATATTCGCCTTCATAAACAATACCCATAGAGAATGTCTTCTTTGTATAAGCACCAAGGAAAGTGATGGTTGGAGTAGCAACTGTTGTATCATCTTTCTTAAGTGTTAATTCTGGATATGTTTCAAGTAAATAATTACGATATGACTGAGCTATCGCAACATAGGCATTATCGATTTCATAGTTATCAGGACTAATTACACGATATGAATAAGATATATCTCCTTGGAATAAATCACTACTAATCTTTGTGTATTCATTCTTTGATGTAACTATTACTTTTTCACTTTCACGGCAATATGTATTGAAGAATGCATAATTGTATTTATTGAGTCCACCTTTGTCCTTATCACGTAAGTAGTCGGCCACAACTGATGTCTGAGCAGCTCCACTCTTAACGATTGCAAGAACGGCTTTATTTTCTTCCACAAATCCATATAGTGGCAACAATAAATCTTCAGATTGAGCACCACGAGTAGTGTTATTAGAAGTAATATTATTACCATAAATTCTCTTTTCTGGATAAATGAACGTATATTGTTGACTCTTATCACTATTAAATTCAATAACGCATCCACTACCATCAGGTAAAACAATCATACCTTTAGAATTAGGATCAGAGTTGATAGTCATGTATTTACAAATTTGTAATTTGTAAATCATATTATCATGTTTTAGATAATATGGAACATCACTATCTTTATTATCGCTACCTAAACCTTCTTTAATTGAATTATGAAGAACAGTAACATCCATTCCATCTGGAGTTAAAGTGAAACGTAAACAAATTTCAAACGCAACACTTGAAGAAACTGATTCAATGCCATATTCTTCATTTTGTTTAATGGCATCTTCAGTTAAGAAGCCCATTTGTTTTGGACGTTTATTTCCGTTTTCATCTTCAGTATAGATGTATCCACCATTACTGTCACGTAGATGATAACCACCATATTGATATTTTTCATCACTAGTGATGATTCCATCTTGGTTCCAGTCATAGTATAATTCTTGATTTTGGTAAGCCTTAGGTGTTTTACCACCAGTTACATAAGGATGTTCAGCGTATTCATAATCATAAACAGCTGTGCCATCTTCTTCGCTTCCACTGATAAGTGTCTTTTCAAAAGCACCAACATATAAAGTATTATAAATATCTTTTTTCATACCTGGAGCTTCTGTCTTTAATTTTAAGATACGTTGAGCGGTATCAGTTCTAATGATCTTCCAATCACCAGAAGCGATTAATCCATCATTTTCATCTAGGTATTGTGGTTCATAACCATTATTACCAAGAATTAGGTTGAAAACGAATGTTGGAATAAATGGGTTAGTTGTTACAGGTGATAATAAGTTACCACTTTCATCTGTACCAGTATTAAAATCTACACCCATCTTAGCTTTTAAGTTTTTATTTTCATCTAAGATATTAGTAAGATACCAGAAACCATCTTTAGCTTCTAAAATCTTAGCTTCATCTTCAGCACTTACATCACTACTAGTGAATTTATATCCTGGAAGGTCAGTGATATAGTTAGAATTTAAACGATATGAAATATCCGCAAGACCATGTTTTAATAGATATAATGCGGCTTCATTGTCGTAACAGTATCCTAAATTATCATACTTAAGTTCTACAACATCACCAACTTTAGTTGTTGGATCATTTACATCATACATATTAGTGAATGATGTGAATTTATCTTCTGATAATGAATAGAATACCGTATTACCGATAAATATCTCGTTAAATGAATCACGATTGAATTTATCAGGAATAACGATTGGGGCAAAATCACCCATCGTATAAAGAATATCAACTGATTTATCAGCGGCGTTTGTGCGCACTTGATAATAACGGTTAAATGTACCAGTAGTAATATTAGAATATTGAACACTCTTAGAATAAGTATTAATAGATGTTCTACTACCACTTTGACTTACATAGTCAAGAATAAGATTACTTTTTTCTTCAGGATCATCAGCACTTTTATTAGCAGAGCTATATAATAACTCAATATTTGCGGTTGGGTTATCTGATGTCCATCCGGCTTTTTTACGATATAGAGAGACGATTGTTGTTGTTTCATCAAGTAACATTACATAGTTTGATGTTGCACCAATAAATACATCTGTCTTTAATTCATTATTTTCTTTTGTTGAATAATCAACAAAACCATCATAATCAAAATCTTCATTTTCAAAAGCAAAAGTCTTTTTGCTTAAACCACCGATAAAGAATACTCCTAATACAATTACTAAAACAATGACTAGTATTGAAGGAATAACATATTTTAAACCTAAATATTTATATTTACCCATAGCTATTCCCCCACTAGAAGTACCTTAGAGAGATTTCTTGGTAAATAGTGTATACAAATCCATACATCTTTTGGAATAAGTCGAAGGCAAGAATTCCAATGAAACAAATAACAAGAGCAGCAAGAGCGGTACCAAGTATCGCAAGAATGCACTTAATTACTCCATATTCATGAATTCCAACAAGACCAAAGAAAGCCATATAACATGTTAAGAAAATACCTAAACCTTGAATAAGGTTATAGATTGCGGCTTCATTTTTAGATACAACATTAGAAATGAATAATCCAAAGAATTTAGCCCAAATCATTGGCATTAAGCAGTAACAAATCATCATAAAGATTTCTAACATCTTACCTTTTCCATCGAATAGAGTTGTAATACTCCAGTTAGAAACTGTAAGAACTACGATCGCACCAACTACTATTGCTATTTCTTTAAATGTATTTAAAGATGTAACATCTTTTTGAGAAATAACGTAACCAGTAAATTCATAACTTGCAATATTTAGAAGAATGAAAGCAACCATGAAGAATATAGCGACCCATAGTTTTCCTTTTTTATCTCTCTTAAATTCATCAAATCCTTTTACAGGGTGAGCAAGAATGTATAAAGGATAAGAAATACATTCTTTCTTGAAGATTTTTAATCCTTTGAGAATGATGCCAAGAACATCTTTAAAGGTTGTCTTTTTAGTTGTCTCTTGCTCTACTGTCATAGCAACTCACCATCCTCATATGGTTTTTTATTCTTTCTCTTCTTGATAATTTTAACAACGATTCCAGCTACAATTAGAACTAATAAAATAGTTAAGGCTGCTGGGAAATATTTCTTAATGATATCATCACGATATTTCTTATAAGCACGTGAATAATAATTTACATCAGCGCCCTTCTTGAATTGTAACATCGCTTCTTGGTAACGACCTTCTGAATATAATTTCTTACCAACACCAACGTATGCAAGTTCATATGCTGGGTTTAAGTTAATTACATTTTGCCATTGGTCGGCAGCACTTTCGGCATCACCAAGATATTCATATTCAACGGCTTTGTTGATCTTACGAGCAAAGTCAGTTGGTTCGAATCGCATTATACATTTGTTTTTGGCATCAAGAACAAGAATGAAATCACCTTGATAAGCAATCGCAACACAGTTTCCGATGTCAGTTACTTGATTTCCACTTCCACCTGAAATGTATAACAAATTACCTTCTGCATCATAAGTGAATAAACGATTTTGTTTTGCATCCGCAACAGTATAAACACCATAAGTGTTGATATCTATTGCCACAAATCTACTTGTACCGGCATTAGCACCAGTCTTGATAGTTATTAAGTCTCCAATTGGAGCTGAATATCCATTACGTTTTAAAACGTCAGTATTAGCTTGATTAATCTTCTTAATCATCGCTGATGTATTGTAAGTTCCATTAGCGTTTTTAATGGCATCAGATACAGTATATAAGAAGCCTTTTTCATCAATAGTGATGTTATTGAAAGTAGTATTTAAGATTTGTGTTTCTTGCTTTAATTGTTCTTCAGTCTTGAAATTACGTTTGATGGCATCCCAAACTGATAATGTAGTATAGTTAACACCAACCATACGCATGAAGTCACCATTGTAACTCATAAGTAAGATACCTTCATAAATACCATCACAAATAACATACATTCTACCAGTAACGTCAGTTACCATCTTTACTGGGAAAAATTTATCAGTTATTTGTTTATCAACATCAGTAGGAGCTGATACAACTTGCATAACTTCATATTGATCATAATGGATGTTTGCAGGATTATTGTTTTCATCTAAATAATCATAATCAAAACCATTAGCACTAACTAAAACAACTTGTTTATTAGTCTTATCACATAGATAAATAATATCTTGATAAATTGGTTCGCCTAGATCATCTATAACATTAATACCATTAATCTTAAATGGTCGTTTTGCACGCCAAACACCAGATAATTCGCAACACTCAATTCTTGGTTTAGTACCTTCTTCTGTATAAGCAGTTACGGCATCACGAGTCCAAAGAAGAGTTGTAGTTTTCGCAACGGCACCAGCTGTATTCATTGTTAATAATTCATTAGAATAATTGCCATCAGCGTTTTTGAACTTTTCTGGGTCAACGACGAAGTCTTTGATTGGTTGTGGAGTTGTAGAACCTTCTTTTAATTCACCTCCACCAATAAAGTTAATGTCTTTATCAAATACTAGTAAGCAACTTTTACCTGAATCAACAACATATAATGTTTGTTCGCCAGTTTCTGGATCTTCATATAAGCACATATCGGCAGGGCTATTGAAGACAGTAACGTCGCCACCTAGTTTTTGCCATGATTCGTTAAGTACACTATAAATACCATCTGATGTAACAGTATAACCAACTGAACATTCAATTAGTTTACCATCACTTGAGTACATATATCCATCCGCAGCTTTAACTGTTAAAACTGTGAATAAAGATACTACACAAACTAAGACTATAAGAATACGATATATTTTTTTCATCATAATATCTCAAGCCTCCTTCCTACTTCATACCTGAATGAGCCATTGTTTCCATAACGTTTGATTGCGAGAAGATGAATACTGCAATAGGAACAATGATCATTACTAGAGAAACGGCATTTAGTGTACCGGTTCTGGCAACACCGGCTGAGGCAATTTGGGTGATGGCATAACTTAACATCTTTAAGTCTTCACGATAAATTGTTGTTGAGCCGTATGTATTCCATAAGCTTTGGAAGTTAAGAATTACTAGAGTAATCCATGCAGGTTTAACTAGTGGCATAACGATAGACCAGTAAATTCTAAATTCACCAGCACCATCTAGTTTGGCACTTTCGATAAAGTCCATTGGAATTTGGTCCATAAATTGTTTCATTAAGAATAATCCCATTGTACCACCGATAACTGGTAAAACAATTGACCAGTGAGTATCGATTAATCCTAAGAATGTTAAGATGATATAGTTTGGTGTAGCAGTTACACTTGATGGGAACATTAATGCGTAAACGATTAATGAGAAGATAACTTTTCCACCAGGAACTTTATATCTTGAAAGAACATAAGCACACATAGATGCAACAACTACGTGACCGAATGTACCAAGGATTGTGACATAAATAGTATTAAATAAGTATCTAGAGAATGGTACAAGTGATGTACCAAGAACAACACTTAAGTCCGCAAAGTTATTAAGCGTCGGGTTACGAACAAAGATTGTAGGTGGGAATCTAAAGATTTCATCTAATGGTTTGAACGCATTGTTTACGATCATGATTAGCGGTAAGATACTTAAGATTCCAGCAATCGCTAAGAATAAGAATAGAGCGATATCTCCGGCTTTTGAACGGTTGATACGTTTTTTCTTCTTACTTCTTCTTAATACTTTAGAACTTGAAATTTCTGCGAAAGGTCGAGAGTCGATATGTTTAGCTAGTTTGACGTTCTTGGCTTCTAATCGCTCACGTTCTATTTCGTCAGCCGTTTTTGAAGTTTTGATCTTGTCTTTACGAGCCATCATTAAGAACCTACCTTTCTGATTAATTTTCTAATTAAGCTATTCAAACCAATTGCACTTAAGAATAGTAAAGTCGCAATCGCTGAAGCATAACCTAATTCGTAACGAGTACTTGTGTAGTCAGTTAAGTGATTAACAATTGTATGACCAGCATATTGAACGCTTGGGAAACCACATAGAGCCGTTGTAATCGCACCAACACCTAAAGTGTTAGAAATCTGAATTACGGCACTGAATAGTAACTGTTCCTTAATACAAGGAAGAGTGATGAACCAAAGTTCTTGCCAACGATTTCTAATACCATCAATAGCACCAGCTTCATAGTATTCTCTATTAACACCTTTAAGACCGGCGATTAATGTTAAGAAGTTAACACCTAAACTACACCAAAGTTGAACGACAATAACGATTGGTAAGATGTATTTAGTATCTTTTAGCCAAGTTATTGGTTCACGGATGATATTCATATTCATCAGTAATGAGTTTGCCCATCCATAGTAGTCAGAACTGAAGATTAAGGCCCAAATTGATACAGCACCAGTTAAGGCTGGAGCGTAGAACACAAATGTTACAACGGCTCTTAAGAATCTAGGAAGTTCATTAATTAACCAGGCAAATACGAATGATAATAAATATCCACCAGGACCAACGATAACCGCTATGATTAAGGTATTCTTAATGGCGATTAAGAAGATTGAGTCCTCTAAGAATAAATCTAAATAGTTTTGGAATCCTCTAAAGTGAGGGAATTCTAACATGTTGAAATCAGTAAAACTTAGTAAGAAACTCATTACAACTGGAAGGATTGTGAATGTAAAGAATAATAATAAGTATGGGAACATCATTAAATATAATTTACGGTTCAAATAGAATTTTCTTCTTCCTGGTTTTTTCTTACTCCAAGCGTCCATTTTTTGGCTCTTGTCTTCACACCAATGACGGAATCGATTCCACCAGTTATCTTTTTCTTCTGGTTTAATCTGTCCAGACGTTGGTGCTAGGGCATCATAAGGACTAGAAATATTAGAATTGTCAAGATTTAATTTTTCTTCTTCCATTCTTTATATCCTTTCTACTTACTTGCCGTTGGTAAACCAAACTCTGTACGCTTACGAGTGATTTCACCATTAATAAGTTCTACATATTCTTCAAGAGTTTCACGTGGATTTGAGTCATTATTGATAACTTCACGAATTGAGTTTTCAAGGTTACGACCAATGTAGTATCCACCAGGAACTTCTGGAACACCAAATGCTTCTTCGAAAGCAGGAATTAACTTAGAAAGTTCTTTATTACTCCAAGATATTTGTTGCATTGCAAAAATATTTGCAGTGTTATGACGAGCACCACTACCTAAGATTGATTCGATTTCAGTAGCGAAAGCTTTTTGAGTTGCTGTATCAGTCCAGAACTTCAAGAATGCCCAAGACATTTCAGGGTCTTTTGCTTTCTTCATGATAACTGATGCTGTAGTACCTAAAGCTCCACGATGATCGACATATGGGTTACCATTTTCATCAACACGAGGAGTACCAGGGATTTGAGCGAAGTCCCACTTTCCAGCAATATCTGGAGCGAATACTGATAATGTATTGTATAGTGTGAATGAGGCAATACCGATTGGCATTTCACCACTACGGAAACGGTTCGAGAAGCTGGCTGCTTTATCGAAACTGTAATCACTGAAGTAACCACACCATTGTTCAAATGCTTTCTTCGCAACTTCAGTTGAGAAATCACAAGCAGTGTAATCATCAGTATAGAATTGACCACCCATTTGATATAGTAAAGTCGCATAAATTTGCGATCCAGCACCTTCAAGTGGTAAATAGAATCCTAAGTTCGATACTTGAAGCTCAGTAACTAGGTTGATTACATCATCCCAAGTTTCTGGAATTACCCAACCATTGTCTTCAAAGATATCAGTACGATAGAACATAACAAGGTATGATACTGTATTAGGCATACCATAACAGCCACGATGACCAGTCTTATCTGTTAGATAATATGGAACCATTTCGGCTGCTGTGTAACGAGCTTGCCATGTTTCTTCAAAATCAGGGAATGAGCTAATATCATAAATCGCATTACGTAAAGCGTAGTTAACTGGAAGACCACCGTCAACGTTAATCGCAACGTCAGGACCAGTTCCGGCTAAAGTTGCTGGAAGTAGTACTCCAGCCGCAAGTACTTTCAAGATGACATTACACTCAACATCTTTATAATTTGTCGTATCATAAATGAAGTTTTGGTCAATTAAACTCTTAATAACGTTAGCTTGTTCACGACCTGAATCAGCACTAGTTAAGAACCAAACTTCGATTTCACGGTCAAATCCTTTTGGATCAGTTACACCAATTGATTCATAATCGAACCAGAATGATTGAACAAATCCACTAGTCTTGAACCATAATCCTTGGAAGAAGTTATCACAAGCTCTTGGTAAATCGCTTGTTTCATCTTCTGAATATACGAACATTGATTCAATTGTTAGAGATTGTTTTTGGATATCAAGAATCCAAGTTCCTAGAGATGATAGATTTGATTTGAATGTTGATAAGTCTTTCGTTACGTTACGAGGTTTAGTTGCGAAACCACCAACGTCTTCAGCGACACCATCACCATTGGCATCAACTCTTCCACCAATTTGAAGAACTAATTTATCTAATACGTTATTTAAACTACTCTTTTCACCAGTTAGATTAGTGATATATTTAGATACTTCATTTAATTGAATAGCACAATCACTGAATATCTTTTGCATATCAACATCTAGACGGCAACCTTTTTCTCCATAAGGATATAGATTGTAATCAGCGTAATCATCTGGGTTGGCAGTAGTAATAGCGATTATCTTCAAATATAAAGTATTTAATTTATCTACAACATCTTGAACAGAACTGATTGCTTCACCATATTCTCCAAGTGTAGCTTGAAGAGAAATTGTATGAACAGTTCCGGCTGTTAGATAAATGTAATATGGATTACCTTCTGTATCACCAAGTGTCGTAATTGAATAATCAGAATCATAATAGAATCTGCAGTTCGCTGCTTCGTTGAACAACTGAACACCATCAACTAGTAATCGACGAGTAGCGAATAAACCACGTGCTAAATCTTGTTTTGTACGGAACGCAATCTTATACAAACCATCAGTTGGAACTTTAATCTTCCAAGACATATAATCACCAGGAGTAGACCACTTAGATCCACCTACAGCGTTATATTTAGTCTTAACTGGATGGCTTGGATTATTTGATGCACTAGTTCTATCAGAGATAGGGTATAAAGTTGGAGATGAAGATTCACGAATCTTTGGATTTTCAACTTCATATTTATCTAAGACACCAGTCGCATTTTGAGCACCATTTGCTTTTGCGGCTTCAATGTATTCAGCGTATGTTGGCATATTGTAATCAACTGGAGAAATGATTTCTAACTTTAAGATTACAAAATTATCACGAATACTTTCAAAAGTAATGGTATTATCTCCTTCTTTTAAGTAAATGTAATATGGCATATAAACATAACCAGTCGCATCTTGAATAAATTCTTCACGAACTTTGAAGATTTCTTTTTGACTTGGTTTAATGTCATTTCCGTTAATGTCTTGACGGAAGTAAATGCCATTTTGAACATCTTCTTCATCAACGTTTTCATCGTTATCAGTATATAAACGATAGAATGAAAGACTTGATAATTCTGAGAATAATGGTTCATCATTTACAAGTAATGCTCTTTGAGGGTTAGAGCCTTTACCTTCAGGAATGTAATATCTCAACTTTAAGTAATATAATCCGGCATTAGCTACATTAACATTATATGTAAGCTTTCCTTCTTCACCGATGTACATACCATGTTCACCATCGATAGTAGTGTATTCAGCAGCATCAGTTGCACCACTAGCAACACCAGTATTACCTTCTACCACAACATCAGTGCCGGCAGTAGCTTGAACCAAGGCAGCTAAACGATGAAGATAATTTGTTGAAGCTACAGATCCATCATATAAGTCAATTGTATCCATTGCGTTAAGAGGGATGCCTAATTCATCAAGACTCTTTAAGTAATTTAGATAATTACCAATCGCAATCTTTGGACCAATATTAACATTGTATGAATTACCTTGAACCACAACATCATTAACGATTACATCACTTTTAATAATGCTTTGAGTAGTAATATGTTTTTTATGTGTATAACTAGTAATAATACTATAACCTAATAAAACTACTAGTAAACCTAATAAAGTAAATAAGGCAACTTTTTTCGCAATTTTTGCGTTTACTTTCCCTTTTTTCATTTTTTAACTCCTGTTTTAAGATAATCTAATGTGACCTTAACGAATTCATAGAAATATTCTAGATAACTAATGCTAGACTTAAGTCCACCCTCTTTGTTTCTTCTTCGCCACAACTTCTTTTGATTATCAAGATATTCATTTTCTTTATCAAGTAGTGCTGTTAATAATTCAATTTTCTTATTAACATCGACTTCATCGCTAAAACAAACATTAAGAGTAGTAATCAAATGAATTGTATCAACTGTTTGTTTAATCTCTTCGATTGTTTGTTTTGTTTCTTCATTATTAACATCAATATATTTTATTTCTTCTAATTTTGATTTGAAGAAGTTTTCCATAATTTGATATTTCGTATATGGAAGTAAATATGAACTTGTTTTGTTAATAAAGAAATCTATTTTATTTTCCACATTCTCACCAGTGGCGCAACATGCCCACATGAATGTGTAGAATGTTCTTGTTCCATTTCCGCCATATGACTTATCATAACGGTCATAAGCCGCAAGATCCAGCAACAAATCACCAATAACTTGGTTCTTATCCTTGTATATAACGTTGTTTAGAAAATCACGAACACTGAGAATTGCGCCTTCTTCATGGCCCCATGAATAAATTCCAGAATAAATTAATGGACCATAACTAACTGGTAAGAATTGAAGATGACCAAAATCTCCCCAATCAGTTAAAAGCATACCTTCGCCGCCATTAACGACAACCGCATCAACCGCATTTTTGATATTTTCATACCAATCGATATAACGACCAAAGAATGAACACCAGCTAGTAGTTCCAGGGGCAGTCATAAACTTAACGCCTTTTTCTTTTAGAATCTTCGCATGGCGATCAAATGGTGAAGAAGCATCATATCCCCAATCCACAAAGATCATATCGCGAGGAAGTAAATCAATTTTGTCAGGATGTCTAATTAATACATCTCCCCAAATTAATGGTAGTTTATTGTATTTCTTTATCTCATCATAACATTTCTTCATGTAATCGACATAAAGAGTACCAACATCCATTCCTTCAGTCTTTCCATGACCAAGCTCAAATGGTTCGTCGAAATTCATATTGAA